>Ga0164318_10001097_pt1 | contig 23299 bp, 20 predicted proteins | sample GuaBasSedimGuay9_FD_113734 | JGI IMG/M metagenome (GOLD analysis project Ga0164318, IMG submission 113734) | Subseafloor sediment microbial communities from Guaymas Basin, Gulf of California, Mexico - Guay9, Core 4571-4, 0-3 cm | ecosystem: Environmental > Aquatic > Marine > Hydrothermal vents... | reverse complement strand
TGAATTTTATTTTAGAAAAGCAATTGAGCTAGATCCGAATTTGATCGTCAGCTACAATAATTTAGCTTTAATGCTGGATGAAAACGGAAAAAAAGATGAAGCGATAGAAATACTTAATCAAGGGATCATTGCCAATCCCGGAAATATTGAATTAAAAATGACTTTGAGAGTTATTGAAGGATAGAATTATTTGGGAAAGTTATTTTCTGTCAATTCTGAACTTGTTTCAGAATCTGCTTTCTTTTACAACTAATTAAATCTATGAATCACAAAACTTTTGAATAAATTGAAAATACAATAATTGTATTATTATTATAATAAAGATAATCGTGTTTGTGTCGTAGATGAAAATATGGCACTAAATAGTATAAATCAAAACCTAAGATAACGAAGATTCTGAAACGAGTTTAGAATGACACTTTAATTTTGGCATAGCCATTTATGCAAATAACAGACATCTTGCAATTAGCAACAAGGGTTTTCAGAACGAATAAACTGCGGACATATCTTACTGTTATGGGAATCGGAGTTGGAATAGGCACCATTTTGTTTTTGGTGTCTCTCGGTTTTGGTTTGCAAAAAACCATCTTGGAACAAATCACGACCTCCGATGCTCTGTTGAGCTTGGATATTTTTTCGGAATCATCGTCAGTAATTAAGTTAAATAATAAAAATCTGGAAAAAATAGAAGCAATTCCGGAAGTAACTGAGGTAAGTCCGATAACGGCGATTACGGCGCAAGTGGAGATTGAAGGATTAACAAGCGGAATAACTATCAATGCTGTCAAGCCCATATTTTAAGCTTTCGGGAACCGAGGTGGAAGCGGGGGAGATTGTTTGAAGAAGAATCGCGTAAAATTGTTATCTCATCTGCTGTTTTGAAAGTATTTGATATATCGGATTACGACAGCGCTATTTCAAATATAGCCTCAATTAAATTATATTTACTCAAAAAACAAGAAAATTCTGAGGATATAATTGAGGAAGTGGAAGAGGTTAATCTGGAGAACGATTTTGAAATTATTGGAGTGATAGATGATGAATTATCCTCTTATGCCTATATTCCATTTGTGGGTGTAAGTTATCTAAACCTACCAAATTTTTCCAGAGTAAAGATCAAAGTGTCAGATAAAAATGAAATAGAAAAAGTAAGAGGAGAAATAATAGAAATGGGTTTTACCATTTCGGCTTTATCGGATACAATAGAAGAAGCGAACAAGATATTTTAGGCTGTGCAGATTGTTTTATCGTTTTTTGGAGCAGTCGCTTTAATGGTTTCAGCGATTGGAATGTTTAATACGATGACCATCGCGCTTTTGGAAAGGACGCAAGAAATAGGAATAATGAAATCATTGGGAGCTTCCAACGGTGATATTAAAAAAACATTTTTAGTGGAAGCGGTTTTAATTGGTTTCTTGGGCGGAGTGAGCGGAATTCTTACCGGCATCGGAGCGTCTGAAATTTTTAATTTTGGAGTAAATAAATTAGCTGGTTCATTCGGGGGCGATAAAGTTGATTTGTTTTATATCCCAATTGAATTTATGCTAATGATTCTTGTTTTTTCAACGACGGTTGGGTTGATGACCGGTTTCTATCCTGCAAGACGCGCGGCAAAATTAAATCCATTGGACGCGTTGAGGTATAAATAAACTGTATGTTTTCTCGTTGTAGTTCTTTACTAAGAGATTGCAATGAGACGGGAATTAGGTTGTATAACGAAAATGTATAACAATAAAATGTGTTACAAGTTATACATTTTGCGTTACATGTTTATATATTGCAAATATGAAACAAAATCACTACAAATTACAAATTACAAATTATGCAAGCCAATCTGGCATAGCTGTTCCTTTGATTTTGATAGTTGCGTCAGTCTTTATTATTTTTGGCGTTTCTCTTATTAGCTGGTCTGTTACCAGTCATAAAAATACGGTTAGAAAAGTCAGGCAAACGCAATCTCTGCAGGTCGCGGAAGCAGGAGTAAATTATTATAAGTGGCATTTGGCTCATAATAGTTCTGACTATAAAGATGGAAATGACTGGTGTTGCGGTGATCCTGATCTAACTTCAGAACCGGAAGATTGCGAGGGTGTTTGCGGTCCTTATGTTCATGATTACAAAGACTATGATGGTGATATTATTGGACAATTTTCTTTAAAAATAACTCCGTCAGGAATAGGGTCAACAATAAACTCAATTGAATCAACCGGATATGCTTATGGAGTTAGCGGCACTCGAAAAAAAATTACCGCACTGATAGGGAAAAGGTCTTTGGCAGAGTATAGTTTTTTAACGCATTCTCCGATTTGGATTGGCTTAGGCGAGGCGACTTCCGGTCCGTTGCATTCTAATGGCGGAATCAGGTTTGATGATACTTGCGATGCTGAAGTAACCAGTGCTGTTGCTACCTACAGTTGTAGTGGGACGGGACACGGTTGCAGTGGGACCAAGCCGGGAATTTGGGGATCTGGCGGACCAACTACTCTTTGGCGTTTTCCAGTATCGCCGATTGATTTTGATCTTTTTACTGTTAGTCTGGCGAATATAAAAACTGATGCCTTGAGCGGTGGGACATACTTTGGCGGAAATGCTGGAATTTGTGGAAATGGTGTTTGTGACAAAACAGAGAGTCATGGCGGCTGTGCGGCAGATTGTGCGGCAGGCTGTAATAATGGTAATTGTACCGGCAGCGAAACCTATGATACTTGTCCAAACGATTGTTCGATTGAGGGATATTTAATAAGATTTAATTCAGACGCAACCTTTAATGTTTATAAAATCAAATCTTTAAAAGAACAAGTTAAATATTATGATTATGAAATTAGTTCTTGGCAGCAAGAAGCGGAAGAAATTGATGATGGACCTTCAGCGCTTGAACAGGTTGGAGGTGATTATGATATTCCTGAAAATGGAGTTATATTTATTGAAGACAATATCTGGGTTGACGGAGTGGTCAAAGGAAGGGTAACCGTTGCGGCGGCAAAATTGGACGGTGGAAGTGATTTTGCCAAAATTAGAATAAACGATGACATTAAATACCCTGATGGAGAAAGATATGATGGAACTAATTGTTTGGGGCTGATAGCGCAGGGAGATATTCTGGTTCCGAGATATGCTCCTGATGAATTGACGATTGATGCAACTTTACTTTCGCAAAAAGGGCATGTCTTTTATCGATATTATTCTTCTCATAGTATAAAAACTAAGATAGAAGTTTATGGTGGAGTAATTACCAATTTGTTTTGGACTTGGACATGGGTGACTGGTGGTGGTCCTTGGGTAACGGTTGACGGATATGATGAAACATCAACTATTTATAATAATAATCTTACTTTCAGTCCTCCTCCTTCGTTCCCAACAACCGAGAATTTTGAAGTGTTGTCATGGAGTGAAAATTAAAAACCAGAAATTAATAGAAATTCGCTTTACGAAATTAGTTGAAATTTAATTGTTGTTTATTACAGAACAACTAAGTTTCTATTAATTTCTACCAGTCTCCATAAATTTTCTAACATCTGTTTATTATGTCAATTTTTAATGACAATCTAAATGCTTTTGGACTTGATTTTAGCGATCAATCCATTAAGGTTGCCCAGCTTAAAGGAAAGAACGATAAAATGAAAATTTATGCTTATGGGCGAGAAGATTTGCCGGTGGGGCTGATAGAAAATGGAGAAATAAAAAACGAAGAAATAGTTGTTGAGTTCATCAAAAAAGCATTATTAAATTCAAAGCCAAATCCGATAAAATCGGAATTTGTTATTTATTCAATACCTGAAACAAAAGGGTTTATTCGAGTTGTGGAGCTTCCGCGAATGGAAGAACAAGACATAGAAGATGCAATGAGATGCGAAGCTGAACAATTATTTCCAATAAATATCAATGAGTCATATATAGATTGGCAAGTTTTACCGAGTGATGACGCTAAAATAATCAAAGTTCTGATGGCAATGGTTCCAAGTCAACTTGTTGACTCCTATTCTTCTGTTTTGAAAAAAGCAGGATTAAAACCAATCGCTGCGGAAATTGAATCAGTTGCCATAACAAGAAGCCTAATCAATGATAAGCAATCATCAAAACCGATACTTATAATAGATTTGGGAAAAGATAGAACGGGATTTATAATATTTAAAAATCCAGCCGTTCAGTTTACCGCGAGTATTCCAATTTGTGGTAATAGTTTTAGTGAGATTATTTCAAAAAAGCTTGGAATTAGTGGGGAAAAAGCCGATAAGATTAGAAAAAAATGCGGACTGGGGCTTACTGATGAACATAAAGATATATATAAAATTATCCAGCCGTCACTTTATGAAATGATAAAATATATAAATAATCTTATGGATTATTACAATGAATATTTCAAGTCAGAATCAGATATTGCTAAGGTCATAATTTGTGGCGGAGAGGCGAAAATGGCAGGTATGAGTTCTTTTTTATCTCTCAGGATAAAAAAGGAAATTGAAAAAGGAAATCCTTGGGTTAATATTATTTCCTCTAAAGATAAAAAAATTCCGCCAATTTCAAGAAACGAATCGCTTGTATTCGTAACTGTGTTAGGTCTTGCAATGAGAGGAGCTGAATAATAAATATTATAATAGCGTTAGGACTTTCTCGCTTTCCCTGCTTGTCATTCCGAAATTTTCCGGAGCGATGGTACTGATCTTTATCAGCATAAACTCCGGAAAAAATATCCGTAATCTAGTTTGTCTCATTTTGAAAAATTATACGAAAGATATTGTTTATTGAGGCTTACCGGATTCCAGATAAATTTTTTCGCTATCGCTCCGAAATTTTCCGGAATGACAGGAAAGCGAGGAAGTTCTAAGTATAATATCTGTAAAAATATTATGATAAAAATTAATCTTCTTTCTCCGGATGACAGATTAAACAGTAAATGGGAAAAAATAGGTAAAATAATTATTTCAAGCGCAACCGCGGTAATTATTACGCAGCTTATTTTTGTTTTTCTTATTTTTGTTTCTATAAAATATCTTGAGATTGAAAATAATAGTTTAAATAAACAGTTGGAAAATTTGCGACTGGGAACAAAAGCAAAAGAAATAATAATTATGCAAAATGACATAAAAAATTATGGCAGTCATTTGGAGCGCGTGGATCAAATTTGGAAAGATCATCTCTGTTGGACAAAAGCAATTGAAGATTTCAGTGAAATTATTCCGGACGAAGTAAAAATAAAGAAAATTTATATAGAAGAATACAAAGATAATTTGAAAAAAGAGGACAAGAAGAACAAAAAAAATGATGGAGATAAATATAAAATAATTATAAAAGGTGAAGCTAGGAAAAAGGATTACTTGGAACATCTTCTGAAGTTTGAAAATAATTTAAAAGAATCTGAAATTTTTGAATTGATAGTTGATAATTATCTGGAAAAAAATTATATAAGCGATGCTGATTTTGAATTTAGAGTGCTTATAGATAGGAGTAATGTTGTGGTAGCGGGATCCTAAGAGCTTGTCAATAAATAACTTTTTAAATTTCATTCATAATACGCACCATCTATATTTGAAAAAAGTTTTACAATAACTTGGCTATTCCTCATCTTTTTTTAAAAACATCTGGCGCGCATTCTGGCGAAATTATGAAATGTTATTTATTTCCAAGCTCTAAGATAAAATTCTAAATAAAATATTTTAAAAATAATGAATAGTGTTAAACAAAAAGTACATATAAGCATCTTGATTTCTGCAAGTATTATTTTTGCTATGTTTTATTTCGGGCTTATTTATTTTGTTAAAGAAGAGGAAAGTTTGAGTCTGGAAATAATAGATAAGAAAAAAGAAATAGAACGGCTTGAATCGCGGAGTGAGCAAATAGGGGAAATAAGGGGCGTTTATCGGGAATGGCAGGGAAAAACAGAAACAATCTTAGAGTCTGTCGTGCGGCGTTCGGAACTATCTGATTATATTGTTGAAATAAGAGATCTTGCTGATAAAAACAATGTTGATTTGAAGATAGATGTTTCCGCGAAGGACAAGGAAGAAATAAATGATAATTTTTCATACACATATTATAAAATAAAAGCAGTCGGATCTTTTGATGATATAATGAAATTTCTAGCTTGCGTTGAAAATCTAAAATATTATTCTGAAACAGAAAACATTTCATTCGCGATAGAAGATGAAGCAAAAACAAAGTCTGGAGTTTTAAATCCGGACTCCAAAAAAGTTTTGTTTAGCGCTGACCTAAAAATATATATGTATCATGATAATAAGGATGTTCTAAATATTGAATAACTTTATAATATCTATGAAAAAAGTTGAAATAAAATTTGATAAAAAGAGCTTTAAAAAATACATTAAATATTTTATTAAACATAGAAAATTATTTTTTATGATATTTTTTAGCGCGTTATTTATTTTTACTTTTAATGTTATATATAAAAATGCTTATTATAATATGAAGTATATTGATTATGCGGAATCGGGAAATTTTGAAGGTGATAAGATGAAGAAAGATATAATATTTAAGGGAATAATTAAAAATATAAATTCCAGGAAGCAAACGATGCGAGATGCGAGAAATAAAGAATACAAAAATATTTTTAGTTTTAATGATGTGGGATATTCGGATGAAAGTAACAGTAATGAAAACGATAATCCAATTTTGCCGGTTGAACCGAATGTGTTACCGAAACATTGACAATGCGGTATTTTCTGTAATACTATTATATAGTTGATGTGCATTTGTTTATGTCCCCGTAGTTCAATGGATAGAACGGAAGCCTTCTAAGCTTTTGATGTAGGTTCGATTCCTACCGGGGATACAAAATTAACTTGTAGCTCATAATTCATAACATGGGTAAACTAATAACTTACACAGATGGCGGCGCGCGGGGGAATCCCGGTCCGGCGGCAGGCGGCGCGGTGATTAAAAACGATATTGGTGAGATTATTTTAAAAACTTCAAAATATCTTGGTGAAACAACGAATAATGTGGCGGAATACGAAGCGTTAATTTTGGCATTGCAAAAAGCGAAAGGGATTTTTAAATCTCGCAGTAGAGACGCGATTAATCGCGTCTCTACAAAAGACAAAAATTTGGAATGTTATCTTGACAGCGAACTTATTGTAAAGCAATTGAATCATGAGTACAAAATAAAAGATGAAAATATGCAGAAGCTTTTTATAAAAGTCTGGAATTTAACCCTTGATTTTGATAGTGTAAAATTTATTCATATCCCGCGCGAGGAGAATAAATTGGCGGATGAAATGGTTAACAAAGAGTTGGATGAGCAAGCAAGAAACAAAAGTTTGTTTTAAAATATTAAAATGATTTACGATGAAAATTGCGCTTGTTCATGATTATCTTGTTCAATACGGTGGAGCGGAGAGAGTTCTTGAGACATTCACGGAAATTTTTCCGAAAGCGCCAATTTATACAATGGTCTATGATAAAAAATTAATGAAAGGGACTTTTTCGAATAAGAAAGTTCACACTTCTTTTTTACAGAAAATTCCTTTTATTGGTTTGCATCACAGATTATTTCCACTTCTAATGCCAATGGCAATTGAACAATTTGATCTTTCAGAATATGACATCGTTCTTTCTGATTCAAACAGTTACGCCAAAGGAGTGATAACGATGCCACATACTTTGCATATAACTTATTGTCATACTCCAATGAGGTATGCTTGGGACGATTGCCACAAATATTTAAGGGAATTCAAATATTCCAAACTAACGAAAAAATTTGTTCCGTTTGCGATGAATTATATCAGAATGTGGGACAAGATTTCCGCAGACAGACCGGATAAGTATATAGCAAACTCAAAATTTGTGGCGCTGAGGATAAAAAAATATTATAATAAAAAATCTTTTGTTATTAATCCTCCAGTTAGCTCGAAAAATTTCCATACTTCCGGAAGTATGGAAAATTATTATTTAATGGTAGGCAGAGCGCTTCCCTATAAGCGTTTTGATATAGTTATCAAAGCGTTCAATGAGTTAAAACTCCCGTTGAAAATAATTGGCAAAGGTCTGGAAATGAATAAGCTAAAAAAGTATGCGGGTAGTAATATCGAATTTCTGGGATATTTAAACGACAGAAGAACAAGTGATTATTATTCCAAATGCAAAGCGTTTATATTTCCACCCGAAGAAGATTTTGGGATTACCCCTTTAGAGGCGATGGCGTCCGGGCGTCCGGTAATAGCGTTTCGAGGCGGCGGAGCTTTGGAAACGGTAGTTGAAAATAAGACAGGATTATTTTTTAATGAACAAACCCCGCAGTCAATAATAAACGCTGTTAGAATCTTTGACTCTTGTAAGTTTGATTCGAAAGAGATAAGGGAACATGCCTTGAGATTTGATAAAGAAATATTTAAAGAGAAAATTAGAAAGTTTGTGGAGGAGGAATATGAAAATCATACTAACATTTTAACATACTAACATTTTAACAAATAAAATATTGGTATGTTTATATGTTAGTATCAGGACTTCTCTACTATTGCCTCGCTGGAGTTTCTCAACAGAGGACTCCGGCGAATCGTACGCTTGCTCGTCGCAGTTCTCTGCTGAGAGACTGCGACGGGGCAGGAAAATTAAAAAACACGATAGTTGGCGTTGTCGCAAATAGGATGAATTATGTCTAAAATAACGAAGATTCTGAAACAAGTTCAGAATGACAAATTTAGTATATGAAATAATATTATGGAGCTAAAAGAATATCTAAAAAATATTAGAAAGAATTTCAAGTTAATTTTAAGTGTGGCTGTAATTACGGGAATATCTGCCTTTTTGTTCTCTGTCGCGCAGCCGCTTAAATATGAAGTCTCTTTATCTTTGTTTATTAATAAAGATAAAACACAAGAAACAGATGATTTTAAATATGATGGGTATTATGCGTTGCAAGCAAGTGAGATAATAGCTAATTCTGTTGAACAATGGATGAAAAGCCCTGAAGTGGTAGACGCAATTTATCAAGAAGCGGGAATTGGGTACGATTTCAAAAGTTTTAAAAATTATGTAAAAAAATTTACAGTAAAAAAAATGTCTGCTCAATATATTGAAATAAAATTTAAAACAAATAGCGAAGAAGACGCAAAAAAAATATCGGCAGCGGTTGTTAAAATAGTTGAATCTAAGATAAAAGCACTCGGGGAAAATAGCGAGCAAGAATTATCTTTTTCAGTAGAAAATAAAAATCCTATAATTATTAAAAGCAGACCAAATGCGTTTTTGAATTTAATCATTGGATTGATTTCTGGTTTTGTTTTAGGAATTTTTGTAGTTTTTGGAAAAGAATATTTTAAGTAACGGTGTTTTTAATTTATCACTTTTTTGTCATCCCGAAGGAGATACGACTGAGGGATCTTTAAACTGAATAAATATAGCCGTTCTATTTGCATAGTATCACTCATAGATTTCTCACTCCACGGAGTTTATCCCAATAAAGATTAGGGTCTCGCTCCGTTTCGCAATAACAAAATAAGTTAGAAAATTTAGAGTAGTGCTATTAAACTTTTAAATATTTAAATGATTATTGGTATTGATATCAGAATGCTGGCTCGTGGGGCAAGAACGGGAGTTGAGGAATATACAATCAATCTTTTTTCCGGAATGCTTTGTCTTGATAAAAATATCAAGTATAAGCTTTTTTATAATGGGTATCAAAAAATAAAACTTGATTACGATTGGTTGAAATTACCGAATGTTGAAATAATGCAGTTTAGAATGCCAAATAGAGTTTTAGATGTTTCATCCTGTATTCTAAATTATCCGAAAATAAACAGATTGCTAAAAGGAGTTGATCTGTTTTTTTCACCACATATATTTTTATCTTCAGTGTCAAAGAAATGTAAGACAGTCGTGACATTTCACGATTTAAGTTTTGAAAAATATCCGGAATTTTACTCTGCGGGGAAAAACTATTGGCACTTTTCAATGAGTCCCAAGAAACAAGCGAAAAAAGCGGATCAAATCATAGCTGTTTCACAATCAACAAAAGATGATCTGGTAAATATTTATAATATAGATCCCGAGAAAATAAAAGTCATTTATTCGGGAATGGGTGATGAATCAAGAATAGTGAATAGTGAATTGAGAATTTTGGAAATTAGAAAAAAATATAATTTACCGGAGAAATATGTTTTATATCTGGGAACTTTGGAGCCGAGAAAAAATATTGTTGGGTTAATCAAAGCGTTTGAGAAATTAAGAAAAAATCCCTCCTGCTCCCTTTTCCAAGGGGGGGGTTGCATTTCCCCTTTATCAAAGGGGGTTAGGGGGATTTCTAATGTCAAACTAGTTATTGCTGGCTCAAAAGGATGGCTTTATAAAGATATATTCAAGGTGGCAAAGAATTCTTCTGTGAGAAACGATATAATTTTCACCGGATTCATTGAAGATAAGGATAAATCTATTTTATATAGCAACGCCGAGCTTTTTGTTTATCCTTCGTTCTATGAAGGATTTGGATTTCCGCCATTGGAAGCGATGATGTATGGCACTCCGGTTATTACTTCAAATTTTTCTTCTTTACCCGAGGCAGTTGGCGATGCGGCGATAATGGTTAATCCATACAATTTAGACGAGTTAGCAGAAGCGATGAAAATTGTTTTAGCGGATAATAAATTAAAAAACCTTTTGGTTAAAAAAGGTTTTGAACGGGTAAAAAAGTTTAACTGGAAAAAGTGCGCGGAGGAGACGTTGGAGGTTTTGAAGTTGGTGAAGTAGACAAAATTATTTATTTCTCGTCAAAACAAATTTGTCATTCCGGGATGACAAAAAAAGTAGCGCAAATAAAAAAATGGGCGGTAGCGATGCTACAACCCTTTGAACTTTTCTTCAACAGGTCTTGAGAGAGTAATGTTAGTTTTTCCACTAAGTATAGTTTCAAAATCTAATTCTCTCATTTTAGAACACTTTCCCGTTCCCATACTTGTGCAAACATTTATGCACAGATTTAGAAAATTGCCTTCTGAAACAAAGAATATTGATCTTCTGGATTTTACTATTTCGCAAGGGAATCTAGGACAGCACATGACATTACGAAAACTGCAACCTACAGTTTGCATAATACCGTCATAATAAACATTTTGCCCTATTATACAACCATTGCAAAATTCTTTTTCAATTTCCAGAATAAATTCTTCAAACTCTTTCTCTTCTCCTGGTGGTAATTCTATTATCAGTTTCTCTATGTGACCTATAAAGTCACATATTCCATTTTGTTCACATACCATTTTTGGTGCCTCCTATTTGTTTAATTTCACTCTAATCAAAAATCTCACAAATGTCAACCCAAGTTCAAAAATCCAAAACCATTGCCATTGACGCGCGGATGTATGGCGCGACGCAGACGGGGATTGGGAATTATATTTTTCATTTAATGAAATACCTTTTTGAGATAGATCAAAAAAACAACTATCTCGTTTTTTTGTTGCCAGAGGAATACGATAAATTTAAATTGCCAAACGAAAGAGTAAAAAAAATAAAAGTTTCGGCAAAGTGGTATAGTTGGAAGGAACAAGTCGTTTTTCCTCTGGAGATTCTAAAACACAAAATTGATTTGGTCCATTTTCCGCATTTTAATTCACCGATTTTATACCATTGGATTTCGCCATTTTGTAAAGCAAAGACTGTTGCAACTATTCATGACCTGACGCCATATTATTTTCCAGGACATAAAATGAATTCTTGGTTAAGAAGAAAAGGATTTAGACTGGTTTTTTCTACCGCGATTAAGAAATCTTCGCGCGTGATTGCCGTTTCGGAATATACGAAGAAAGATATGATTAAGATTTTTTTAAACACATCAAAAAAAAATTCTCTAGCCCCCTTTTCCGAAGGGGGAGCAATTGATAAAATCCAAGTTATCTATGAAGGTGTTGACGGACAATTCCAAGTTATCAAAGATTATGGTAAAATGAAAGCAATTAAAGAAAAATATAAAATTATCCGCCCATTTATTTTTTATACTGGTGTTTGGCGAAACCATAAAAATCTAGTTGGATTGATAAAAGCATTTGACTTAATTGTCAATAAGTATAAAATAAATTATCAACTTGTTCTTGGCGGAAAAGAAGATCCTTATTATCCGGAAGTGAGGCAAACTTGGAAAAAACTAAATTTAGGCGATAGAATTATCAGGGCGGGATTTATTAGTCAAAAAGATTTACCTTTATTTTATAATATGGCTGATGTTTTTGTCATTCCCTCTTTTCGGGAAGGGTTCGGTCTGATTGGACTTGAATCGATGGCTTGCGGCACACCTGTAATTTCTTCAAATAAAACCAGTTTGCCGGAAATATTGGGAAACGCGGCGGTTTATTTTAGCCCCGCTGACTACGAAGAGATGGCAAAGAAAATCGCTCTGGTAATTCAGGATGAAAATTTAAAAAGTAATTTGGTTCAAAAAGGATTTCAGCAGGTTGAAAAATATGACTGGAGAAGAATGGCAGGGAAAACGCTGGAGATGTATGAGAAGGTGATGGGCGATTAGTTTTTCATTACGATTGTTCTACGGCGCTTTAGCACACGGTTCGCAAGGTTTTAACCTTGCTGGAAAAAGGTAAGACTAAAGATATAATCTGTTGGGCTAAAGCCCAAAAAACCTTCGGCTAAAGCCGGGTAGAAATATGTTATGCAGGCGTGGCGGAATTGGCATACGCGCACGGCTTAGGACCGTGTCCTTCGGGGTGTGGGTTCGACTCCCACCGCCTGCACATTTTAACCGATAATCAACAACTTTAGGATTTACGCGTTTGGAGTGTCAAATGAGCGATAGTGGAGTTTGACCTTAAAAAACAATTAACTTTCGCTTTCAGGTAGAACTTTGCTATCGCTCGTTCTACACTCCGAAATAAAACGCGTCCTAAATTTATAACCTATAACCAAATTTTAGAATTTCAATAGTTTTCTTTTTCAATTATGAATTATCCAAACTACGAAAAAATAAGTGAGTTTATTATTTTACTCGTCATCATTCTATCCGGTTTTATAACAACCGCTGTTTTTAAATTGAATAATTTCAGTACTTTTCCGAACCTTGATGAAATGCTTTGGTATCAGAGGTCAATAACTTTTTGGGATAAAATAAGTGAGTTTGATTTTTCAGGACTTGTCCAATCATTGCAACCGGGAATAACCGTTTATTGGTTTGCCGGATTTTTGATGAAGTTTATAGATTTTGATTTTGGAGATGTTGCTAGAAGAATCGCCGAAAAAAAAGCGGAAGGACTTGATTTTAACGCTGTTATAAATACTAATGACATAGTGATATATGAAACCTACAATACGGCAAGTTTTGTTTTTAACACGCCATTACTGCTGTTAACGGCGATTTTTTTTATTCTGTTTTATTGTCTTTTAAGAAAATTGAAATTCAACAAAATAGTTTCATCATTTTCCGTGTTTTTTGTGGCAACGAATTATTTCTTTGTTTATTGGAATACTCCAAGCGATAAGATGCTAAATATTTTTTTGGTCTTAAGTTTTTTAGCGTTTCTTATTTATGCTAATTCCATAAGGAATAGGCATACCTGTTCCTTATGGAATCAGATATCTCAAAGAAAATGTCTAATTATGTCCGCGGTATTTGGCGCTTGGGCGGTTCTTTCAAAAATATCGGCAATGTTTATTTTACCTTTTTATTTTTTTACACTTATTTTTTACGCTTGGCCACTTGATAAGCACAAAATAAAATCAATGGCGAAAGATTATTTAATTTGGATTATCATTTTTATTTTTGTCTGTATTATTTTTCTTCCTTCAATAATTGTAAATCCAAGCGAGGTTTATAGTCTGTTTTTTGATAGCAGCAAGGATAGCGTTGTTAACCGAAGTTATAGCGGGGGAGGATATCTTTCCGGATTATCCGATTATTCTACATTATTGGTTAATGTGGCATTTATGTCTCCCGCAGTTATTTATCTCTTGCTTGTCTTCTTTTTCTTTAAATTCAAAAAGAAATATAGATATCTGTTTATTTCTTTGCCAAAAAAACATTTAAAAATAATAACCGCTTTCATACTGCTTTTTATTCTGATGGTTACAATATTATGCAGTAATCATGACACAAGGTTTATGTCTCCCGCTTTTATGCTGGTGAATATTTTTCCGGCGATTGGCGTTTATGTCTTAATAGAAGTGTTAAGGGAGAAATTCAAATTTCCCAAAAATATTTATCTCGTTGCAATGCTGGTTCTGTTTTTAACTCAGTTAATGATGATAATCTCTAACGGACTTTTGATGAAGGAGGTTATGAAGAAGATTGCGGGGGTTGAATAAATTCTGTTGGGTAAATTTGAGATATGCATATTTCTGTTATTCCCGCGAAGGCGGGAATCTGGTAAGTTTCAATAAATAATGATTCTCGTATAATTTTTTTAATTTGCAAAAGTGAAATTATTAAAGTAAGTTAGTATATCTTATAAAAAGCTTTGCGGTAAATAGTAAGTTAAATTGTAGCAGTGGATTCCTGCCTCCGCAGGAATGACAGCATGCGATTGTTAACTCTAAATATTATGAATCCTTTAAATATCATCCGTAAAAATAAAGACATTCTACTCGTTTTTTTATTAACCTTTTTGTTATTTTCGCTGGTTCAATTTTCCACAACCAATCTGGCTGGAAACGACAGCCATTTGTATATCAAGCTTGCTGAACTAACAAGAGATAATGGATTGATGAAAGAATTCCCGTGGCTTAACGCGACGATAATGAAAGATAATTTTACCGGTTTGCATTTTCTGTATTATATTTTGCTTATCCCTTTTACATTTTTGGGAGATTTGGTTCTTGGCGCAAAAATTGCGTCCTTGTTTTTTTTGTCGGCGATGACGGCGGTTTTTTATGTAACGCTAAAAAAATTGAAACTGAAATATAATTTTTTTTGGTTTTTGTTTTTACTGGCAAGTTCGGGATATTTTCTTTTTAGAATGAATTTGGCGCGCCCGCTTAGTTTCTCTGTAATTTTTCTGCTTGTCGTATTTTATATTTTGATTCAAATTCAAACTGTTCAAAAATGTTCCTTTCCTGACAAGAGGAGGTTAGGAGAGGTTTATGATCTGTTTCTTTTCATAATTTCATTTCTTTATGTCTGGGCGCACGGGTCATTTCCGCTTGCCATTTTTCTAACACTGGTTTTTGTCGCGATAAATTATATCTACAGCAAAAGAATATATTATAAAACAATTCTAGCCTCTTTGGGCGGAACAATTACCGCTGTTTTGATAAATCCGTTTTTTCCAAACAACATAAATTATTTCAGTATTTATTATCTAAACTCAGCTCCCTATCAGCTTACGGCGCAAATAATGGAGTGGCAACCGATAAGTATTTATCAAATTTTTTATGACGCGCCGATTCTTTTGATTTCCTTTCTGATTCTGGTAGCAATATATTGCGTAAAGTTTATTTTGGAAATAATAAATAATAAAGAACCGGAAAATAAGATCATAACAAGTTTTTTATTTATAATCTCCGTAACTTTTTTTATCGGAATGCTTTTGCAAGGAAGATTTATTGATTACTGGGTCCCTTTTAGTATTATTTTTGTTGCTTATTATGCAGAGTTGTTATATTTTGAGTTTTTAAAAAATGACAGTTCTAGTAGTTTAAAAAGCAAGTTAAAACTTCCCGATCTTTTCTCTTTTGAAAATATCAAGTTATGTGGCGTTTCAATTTTGGCTGTTATCATCGCGTTTTCAATTTGGTCTAAAACAAATTTTGTTTTAAGCGAATGTGGAACAGACGAATCAAATAAAAATATTCGCGAAACATCATTATGGCTGAAGAAAAATACTCCCGAGAAATCAATTGTTTTTAATGTCAACTGGGGTGATTTTTCAAAAATGTTTTTTTATAATTCACATAATTATTATATTGCCGGGTTGGATGCGAAATTTACTTATAATTTGTCTCCTGAAAAGTATTGGTTTTATATGCATCTGGGCGATGGTATAATATGCAATAAGGAAGAATGCAGTAAAGATAATAATAATTTATCAATTTATGATGTTCTAAAAAATGAATTTAACGCTGATTATATTTTTGTACCTTTAGGATACGATGATTTTGACTATACAAATCTCATAAATGTTTTAGATTCCGATTCAAGATTTGAAAAAGCGAATGAAAATGAAGGAGGAAAAGTGTGGAAAGTTGATTAAGTTTGCTAGTTCCAAGTTGCACTTGGAACCTTGATGCACTAATAATAATATTATTTAAAGTTTATTGATAAAATTCACTGTTAGTGCATTAAGGTTCGGAGTAAAAAATCGCGTTTATGCTTCAATAAAATTTTTAATAAATTTTTATGTCTATAAAAGAAAAAATAAAAGACATTTTTTTAATACTTATAATTATTCTCACCGGTCTTTTTTTTCTGTCCTATTTTAAAATAAAACATCAGATGACCTTTCCAAATCTTGATGAGCTTTTATGGATGTATCGTTCAAGATTTTTTATTGACAATATTTTAAGCTATAACTTTTCAAACCTAATCCAATCATCCCAGCCGGGGATTATGGCAATGTGGCTAATTGGACCTTTTATGAGAATTGTAAACTATGATTTTGTGTCTATAAGCAATTTCATAACGGATTTAAGCAATTCCGGAATTCCGTATAATATAATAAATGATAATAATTATCAGGTATATTCAAACTATAAAGAGCTAAGCTTTCTGCTAAATATTCCAATGTTCAGTGTTATTTTTATTTTTATTTTTTCTTTATATTATTTATTAAGAAAACTTACTTTTAACAGATGGGCGATAACTTTTTCTTTGCTTTTGATAGTTTCTACTCCGTATTATATTTATTTCACAACGCCAACCGATAAACTTGTTGGAATTTTTTCCACTTTAAGCATTTTAAGTTTATTGGTCTATACGGATAATAAAGGCGGAAAAAAGTTTTTCTTTGCTTCCGCGATTTTGTGTTCTTGGGCGGTACTGACAAAAATATCTACGCTATTTTTGGTACTGTTCAGTTTTTTGGTTTTGGCGAGTTATAAATGTTGCCACTGTAGAGACGAGGCATTGCTTCGTCTCTACAACAGTGCGAAAAATACAATTAAAGACTATTTTTTCTGGATGATAACTTTTTTAGCAACAAGCATTATTTTTCTTCCAACCATAGTCACAGATCCGCGTTCAATCTTTAAATTTTTTGCAAGAGAAAGTTCAGAAAGAATAATAGCTGGAAGCCCGGCAGATTATGATATATTTTTGAATTTTAAAATCATATTTGCTTATTTATCGGATTCGTTTCTATTATCATTTAACCTTTTTATAATAGCCATTTTTATCGCTTTTGTTTGCTTGATTATCCAGAAAGTAAAGAGTAGAATGAAAATAGACAAAAAAATCGTAATTCTGATAATTTATTGTTTGTCTTTCTTTGTGTTTGTGACTTTATTCAGTAAAATATACTCTTTTCGATATCTTGTTCCGTCTTTGATTGTATTTCAAATAGTCGCGGGAATTGGTATTTATGAATTTTCCGGTATTATAGCTAAAAAAAATAAAACAATAAATGAAAATATAACTTACTCATTCGTTGCTGTTTTTATTCTACTATCTCAAGCGCTTCTAATATATTATTCCGCGGTTGAAAAAATAGAGGAGCTACCGTATTTTGGATGATAATAGAATCTGTCATTGCGAGGGTGTGAATGGAACGGTAACGGAATGAGCAACCGAAGCAATCCCATAACTACGCACAAAGAGTTAAATTACGGGATTGCCACGCTCTGCTCCGCTATCGCTTCACTCCGTTCGCAATGGCGAGAAAAATTGAAACGCGTAAGTCCATGTTAAATTTTATCCTATGAAAATTTCAATCTTTGGCACAGGTTATGTCGGTTTGGTTACGGGGGTCTGTTTTGCTGATCTTGGAAACGATGTTATTTGCTACGACATAGATAAAAATAAAATAGAACGGCTAAAAAATAAAAAGATTCCTTTTTTCGAGCCGGAACTGGAAGAATTAATTATAAAAAATATAAACGAAGAAAGAATCTGTTTTACAAATGATTTAAATAAAGCGGTAGAAAACAGAGAAGTTATTTTTATTTCTGTCGGCACTCCGCAGAAAAGAAACGGAGCGGTTAATCTTTCTTATGTAGAAAGCGTTGCCGATGATATCGGGAAAAATTTAAAAAATTATACTGTCATAGTTAACAAAAGCACTGTTCCGGTTGGAACCGGGGCAGTGATCAAAAAAATAATAAGGAAAAATTATGCCGGCAATTTTGATGTTGTTTCAAATCCTGAGTTTTTAAGAGAGGGAAGCGCGTTTTCTGATTTTATGAATCCGGAAAGAATTGTAATCGGAACGGATGTCGCAAAATCAAAAAAAATAATAAACAACCTTTATAATTTATTTGATTGTCCGATTGTCAACACGAGCATAGAGACGGCGGAGATGATCAAATATGCCAGCAACGCTTTTTTGGCAACGAAAATTTCATTCATTAACGAAATAGCGAATGTCTGCGAGCGAGTCGGAGCCAATATTGAAGAAGTCGCTTACGCGATGGGATTGGATTCAAGAATCGGAGATAAATTCTTGAATGCCGGAATCGGCTATGGCGGAAGTTGTTTTCCAAAGGATGTCAAAGCGCTTCATAATATTGCGCTTGATAACAATTATAACTTTAAACTTTTAAAATCAGTTGTTAAAGTCAATAATGATCAAAAATTATTAATGGTCAATAAAACAGAAAATTTGTTAGGTAATTTGAATAATAAAAAAATTTGTATCTGGGGTATCGCTTTTAAGCCAAACACGGACGACACAAGAGAATCGGCGGCAATAGATATTATTAAAGCGTTGCATAGAAAAAATGCTATTGTTAATGTTTATGATCCAATAGCGAATTATAAGAATTTTGTTTTGAATAATAATTTCAAAAAGAAAATATTTTTTTACTTTAATAAATATGGTGTTTTGGAAAATTGCGACGCGCTGATTGTCGCGACCGAATGGGACGAATTCAAAAACGCAGATTTGAGAAAAGTTAAAAAACTGTTAAAAAAACCAAATGTTATTGATGGGAGAAATATTTATAATCCGGATAAAATGAAAAAACTAGGCTTTAAATATTTAAGTGTGGGAAGATAATGAGTAATTTTAAAAAACATTCTCATTTGATAATCTTATTGTTTATTCTAATTCTGGCATTTCTTCCCAGATTTTATTTTTTCTCTCAGGAAGGATTTGTGACAACTGACGGAGTTCAATATCTTTTGTCAGGGAAAAATCTGGTTGAAACCGGAAAATATGAAATTTTTGGCAGTCCCCAGCTTCTTTTTCCACCAGGATATTCGCTAGCTGTCGGAATAGCCGATATTTTTTTCAATAATCTTGTTTTTTCCGCAAGGTTTGTTTCGTTTGCTGCCGGTTTTTTGTCTGTCTATCTTTTTTATCTGGTCGGGAAAGAATTTTATAATAAAGAAACCGGACTGCTTGCCTCTTTTTTTGCGGCAACATTGCATTTGTCCATTATAATATCCAAAGAAACATGGTCGGAATCACTGCATATATTTTTTGTTTTAACAACAATCTATTTATATTTAAAATTAACAAAAAATTATAAAGTTTTTTTGGCAATATTGTTAGGGTTCTCAATCGGTATAACTTATTTAATTCGTCCCGAGGGAATAATATTTTTGTTGTTGGCAGTTATTTTTTTATTTCAAAGACCAAACGGATTAAAATTCAAAAAAGCGTTTGCCGGTTCGTCAGTCATTGCCCTTACTTTTTTTATTGTTGCCGCTCCCTATCTTTATTTTCTTTATCAAAATACCGGGAAATTATGCCTGACGGTGAAAGCGAAACCAAATCTAATCGCGGGAATAATTCTTGATGGAAAAGATATGGGTGATATGAACAGAAACGATATTAATTTTTATGAAAAAGTTTTTTCAAACTATGATGAAGAAACAAATTCTATGAAATTGCCTGAAGAATTCGCGAATGTTAGCGTGGAAGAAACTGTGTCTAATAATCAAAATGAATTTTTAAAAAGATATATAAGAGGGTTTTTGTCTGAAATTAAAGTTTTAATAAATCAATATTTGTTTAGTATCTCTCTAATTCCGATTTTTGCGCTTTTTATTTTTTTATTTAAAACAAAAAAACTATCCGGAGAAATATTTATATTGTCATTGTTTCCAGCCATTCTCTTGCTTATGTTTCCAGCCTTTCATCTTGAAAGCCGATATTTACTTCAAGTGATGGTTTTCATAATTTTGCTTTCCTCTCTCGGACTGTCTATAAAAAGCAAATCAGTATTAAATATTAAGGGTTTTAAATTTCCTAGCGCGCTGTTTTTAAAAATTTTAAAAGCTTTGATAATAATTTTGGTTTTCTGTAATTTTATTGCTGTTTGTATATGGAGTTCGCGTAAATTGCCAGATTATCCGCTTGAACATAAATTGGCTGGGGAATATTTAAAAAATAATTCCGATTATAGTCCGGAGAAATCGGTTATAATGTCAAGAAAACCATATGTTTCTTTTTACGCGGAAAATAAAAAAGGAGGAGTTCCTGTCCCATATACCAGTTCGGAAAATATTCTCAGATTTGCCAAAGCGCGAAATGTCAGTTATATTGTAATTGACGAAAGGTGGCTTGGAATAAGAGATAACTATAGCGAAATGGCGAATTTTGACAAATATTCTGATGATGTGGAGCTTTTTTACGAGGATAGTTCCATCAGACCGATTAAGGTATTTAAGATTTTAAACAATGAGTAATAATAATCAAAAAGAAGTATCAATAGTAATTCCGGCTTTGAACGAAGCGGAGAGTTTGCCTGTTTTATGCGGTGAAATATCAGGAGTAATGAAAAATGTTACTAATGATTATGAAATAATAATTATTGATGACGGAAGCAGAGATGAAACGCAAAAAGTTGTAGAAAATTTATATAATAATGACAAGGAGCATATAATAGGAATTTGTCTGAAAGTGAATTTTGGCAAAGCGACTGCGTTGAAAGTCGGATTTGGACAGTCCAGAGGAAAAATTATTATTACGATGGATGCTGATTTGCAGGATGATCCGAAAGAAATCCCGCGTTTTATCGCGAAAATAAACAAGGGCTATGATCTCATCTCGGGATGGAAACAAAATCGCAAAGACTCTTTCATAAAAAACAATAGCTCCAAGTTCTATAACCTTACAACCTCGCTGTTTTCCAAAGTAAAACTGCATGATTTCAATTGCGGATTTAAGGCGTATAGAAGTGAGATTGCTAAAGAGCTTGATTTATATGGTCAATTGCACAGATATATTCCCGTAATGGTAGGCAATCAGGGATACAGAGTAACAGAAATTCCGGTTCACCACCGCAAAAGAAAATACGGCAAGTCAAAATACGGACCGGTTAGATTTTTGAATGGATTTCTGGATTTATTGACTGTAATAATCTTAACCAGATATTTTAAAAGACCTGCCCATTTTTTCGGCGTTTTCGGATTTATAGCTCTGGGAACCGGTTTTATTATCGGATTATATATTACTTTTCTAAAATTTTCCTCCGGGAACATTCAAAACAGACTGCCGTTACTAATTGCCGGAATTTTATTAATTATGGTCGGCGTCCAACTTGTTTCTCTGGGGTTAATAGGAGAAATGTTTGTGAAGATCTCGGGGAAAGAAGAGGATGGGAGCAAAATTAAGAGGATAATAAAATAACGAAAGGTTTTTGACAAACTATTTTAAAATACAGAAAAATTTATTTTTGTCATTCTGAACTTGGTTCAGAATCTTTGTTACCTTAGGTTTAATTTATATTTAATTCAATAAAGTCTAGAATTTTAGTATAAGTTTAATTTATTTTTATAACGCTAAAAGTTGTATTACAATTATTGTGTTTTCAACTTAGTAAAAATTTATGATGTTTTGAGGGTTTAATTAGTGGTAATAGAGGGTAGATTCTGAAACAAGTTCAGAATGACAAGCTGGAATGGCAGATTTTAGATAATTTATCAAAATATAATATTGAGTATATGAAGATTTGTTATTTCGGGACCTACGAAAAAGACTATCCGTTGAATAATATTATTGTTAAGGGATTAAGAAAAAATGGTGCAGAAGTGAAAGAATGTCATATTGTCTTATGGGAGAAACATAAAAATAAACACGGCGATTTTTTAAAATTATTTTCGCTGGCTAAACTTTTAGTCAATTTAATAGTCGCATATCTAAAATTAGGATTTAGATTTTTAAAAGAATGCGGAGACATTGATACGGTTATTGTTGGATATATCGGTCAGCTTGATATTTTCTGGTTAAAATTTTTAACTTTATTCAAAAAAAATAAACCGAAAATAATATTTATTCCGTTGGTGTCGCTTTACGACACAGCGATTGTTGATAGGAAATTATCCAGAAGAAAAAATATTTTTGCCAAGTTCTTATTTTATCTTGATAAATATTCATTCAAAATAGCGGACTTAATAATTCTAGACACAAATGAGCATATAAATTATATTTGCGGTTTATTTGATCTAAATAAAAATAAATTCAAAAGGGTTTGGGTCGGCGCGGACGAAGATGTTTTTTATCCGATGGAACTTGAACAAGAAAAAGTTGCTCAAGAATATTTTCCACCTAACAAGAGGAAAAAATATTCCTCTTTTGACAAGGGAGGGTTGTCTTTGTATCCCCCCCTTGATAAGGGGGGGCTAGGGGGGGTTAAATTCACAGTTCTATTTTTCGGAAAATATATTCCTCTTCACGGACTCGAATATATTATCAAAGTGGCTAAACTATTGGAAAATGAAGAAGATATTAAATTCAGAATGATCGGCAATGGTCAGCTTTATGGTGAGATAACTGGATTAAGCAAGAATCTGGAAATAAAGAATGTTGATTTTATTGAATGGGTGGAGTATAATGAATTGGTTAGTGAAATCAACAAATCCGATGTGGTTCTTGGAATTTTCGGTGGCACGGACAAATCGTTAAGAGTTATTCCCAATAAGGTTTTTCAGGCGATTGCTTGCAGAAAAGCGGTTATTACGGGCGATTCACCAGCGATAAAAGAATTATTCACCAGCAGGAAAAATATTTTACTTTGCGAAAATAGGGATGAGAAATCTTTAAAGAAGGCGATTTTGGAATTGAGAGATGATGGTGAATTGAGAGATGAAATAGCAAAAGGCGGTTATGGGGTTTTTAAAAATAGATTGGATTGTGAAAAGACAGGAAGAAAAATAATGGATTCATTATTATTTTAACAAATTTGTTTTTATGTCAGAAGCCATTAAAAAAACAGGAGAAAGAGTTGTGCCTGAAAAATTTGAATCTAAGGAGGA
>Ga0164318_10001096_pt1 | contig 23308 bp, 31 predicted proteins | sample GuaBasSedimGuay9_FD_113734 | JGI IMG/M metagenome (GOLD analysis project Ga0164318, IMG submission 113734) | Subseafloor sediment microbial communities from Guaymas Basin, Gulf of California, Mexico - Guay9, Core 4571-4, 0-3 cm | ecosystem: Environmental > Aquatic > Marine > Hydrothermal vents... | reverse complement strand
TTACAAGAGCAACCTTCACATCCAAATATCTGATTAAAAAGTATTAAAGTACTGCGATGACGAGTCCGAGTACCGTGGAGAGTGTGGTTGCAAGGAGATTCACACCACTGTTTCCAATCTTTCTTCTTCTCTGCATGGTTGCTCCCAATAAACTATCTATGTTCGAGCCGAACATCCCGCACATCACACTCACCACCATCACCTCCACCCACTCCACCTCAACCCCCACATAACCAGCTACCAGAAACAGTGATGCCACCACCCCCATGAGCAATGAGCCAAACAGCGATGCAACCTCTCCGAGGAAAGTTATCCCTCCATCTGTTCCCACTTTCACAGTTTTCAGATTTGTTATCAGCCTCGGGGGTGAAGAGGATGTCTCTCCAATCTCACTTGCAAGGGTATCTGCTATTGCACACGACAACCCTCCCACAAAAGCACAGAAAAGTGCGTAATCCATGTCTGGAAATATCCTGTACATCACCGCGACAGCCAGCACAGGAAGTGTGTTTGAGAAGACGTTGGTGTAGCCCCTTACTCCACCACTCGCCTCCGCAACTCCCAGCTCCTCTTTTACAGAGTACTTGTATTTTGTGAATCCACCACCCACCACAAAAAAGAGGAGTACGAGAAGGAACCACCATATGTTTCCAAACGAAATCACAAGAACTCCGATGAGCGTTGCAGAAAACAATGCGGTAAGGTCTGCAATTCTCATTCTGTGAGCAAGATACCCAAGTCCGAGGGCAAGTAAAAACACCATGGCAAGATGCTGGGAGGGTACAGAATAACCCACATCAAAGAACAGCCACATCACCATTGCAGAACCAATTGGTACTGTGAGGTTGTACATGTATCTGGGCGTAATCGAGCCAAATAACGATGCTGAGATACCTCCCAGCGTTGACAGAAATATCATCATATCTATGCTAATGTGTGTATTCGTGAATTTGATAATCCATTCACTCATGACCAGTATTATTGAGATACTCACCCCCAGAAAAATCATGGATGTTGAAACCTTTCCAAGTTTTGGTTTTTTTGCATAACTTTCTTTTATGAGGATGTTGAGAATGAAATCCCCGAACGTTACAACGCCAAGTGAAGCTCCAGCCACAAACAGAGGGAGAGCTCTGGTTGCAATACCCATGCTGTAAACAGTGTTTGAGAGGAGTACAGTACCAAATAAAACAGATGCACTTACAAGCAGATACACCGCCCCCCTCCTTTTCTCGTCAGATATGAGCCAGTTTCCAGCAATTATGGAGCCAAATATTCCTAAAAAGCACACAATAAAAAGTACATGAACTCCGATAAAGGGTATGGTAAGCAGAGATACGCCAGCAATTATATGCAGAGCCTGTGATTTATCCCTCCACATCTTCAAAGCCTCACATCATAAAGCATTTATCAACTTCCATATTAACTTAGTCTATGAACATTCTCTTTCCCTATGAGTTTAAGCTGAAAAGAGACATCCTCTCACGCAAATTACCCGAGTACATCACAATCATCCTCACTGAACAGGATGTGTGTGGGAACGGGATAAAAAAGTTGGCAGACACAGTAAAATGGTGTTCTGAGCTGGGAGTAAAATTGCTATCTGTGTATATTGATATTCTGCCAATTGGTGTGCTCAGAGAGGAGCTCTCAAAGAACATAGCAGATAGCATATACACACTGTTCAGGGATTCTGGATACAAGGTGAAACTCTTCAAATTGTGCGGGCAGGAGATTGTTGAGGAGGAAGTCCTCCCCTTCCGAAATAAGTATCCTGAGGTGATGGTGTCCATCGGTATTGGGGGCAGAAAAGAACTGACGTATGTGATAAGAAAAATTCTTACGAGGGTGAAGGAGGGAGAGCTGAGGGCAGAGGATATCGATGAGAAGGATGTGGAGAGGCATCTTCTCTTTCCCCACGACCCAGAGTTGGTAATAAGGGCGGGCGGGAAGAGACTTGCGGATTTCCTTGTATGGCAGAGCGTGTATTCAGAGCTGTACTTCACAGATGTGAACTGGAAATCATTCAGAAAGATTGACTTCCTCAGAGCGGTTAGAGACTACCAGAAAAGGCAGAGAAGGTTTGGTAGGTAAAGGTAAATTTTTATTCTCATATATGCGTTTCTTTAATATGATTTTTGTAAAGAGATTCGAGAACCTCAGCGATGAGGAGAAAGAGAGACTTTTTAAGAGGGGTATCTCTTTTGACTCGGCGATACCAAAAGCAAGAGAAATAATTCAAAAAGTCAGAGAAAATGGGGATTCTGCCCTCTATGAACTGACAAAAGAATTAGATGGTGTGAGCATCGAGAGCATTAGGGTTGAGGATGATGAGTTTGAAGAGGCTCATGAGAGGGTGGATGATAAGAGTCTGAAAGCTCTCGAAGGTGCAATTGAGAGAATAGAGAGATTTCACGCCATGCAGTTGCCAAGCTCTTGGATGGAGGAGGTTGAGCAAGGGATAGAGCTTGGTCTTCTATTTACACCCATCGAGAGTGTGGGTGTGTATGTTCCCGGAGGGAGGGCTTGCTATCCTTCCACGTTGTTGATGTGTTGCATACCAGCGAAGATTGCAGGTGTTGAAAGGATATGTGTGTGTTCTCCACCCCAGAGTGATGGAAGTGTGAATCCGTATATATTGGTTGCATCTGAGCTTGTTGGTGTGAGAGAGGTTTATCGAGTGGGGGGCGCTCAGGCCATATCTGCGATGGCATATGGTACCGAGAGCATACCAAGTGTGAAAAAGATCGTTGGGCCAGGTAATGTGTGGGTTACTGCTGCCAAGATGCTTGTGAAGGAGGTTGTCGATATAGACTCCCCAGCCGGACCATCTGAGGTGCTGATAATTGCGGATGAGAATGCAAATGTTGATTATGTTGCGTGGGACATGCTTGCACAGGCAGAACACGACCCACATGCCATCTCAATACTCCTTACCGACTCTGTCTCGCTTGCAGAGGCGGTACGAAAACGAATCGTTGAACTCTTACAAGGACAGCCGAGGAAGAGTATCATGATGGAGTCTCTTACGAATTCCATGATACTTGTGGCACAGTCCATTGAAAAGTGTATCGAGGTTGCAAATGAGTTTGCACCAGAGCATCTTGAAATAATGACAGAGAATTCAGAGGACATTCTCAACAAGGTTAAGAACGCTGGCTCTGTGTTTCTTGGAGCATATACGCCTGTTGCGGTAGGCGATTACGCAAGCGGTACGAATCATGTCCTCCCCACGGGTGGTTGGGCAAAGGTTTACTCAGCTCTCTCAACTCTGGACTTTTTGAAGATTTCGTGTGTTCAGCACCTCAGCAAAGAGGGACTTCTGAAGATAGGCGAAATAGTATGCACACTCGCAGAGCTTGAGGGACTGCATGCACATGCAGAATCTGTACGTGCCCGCATGAATAGAATGGACAACCAGATGGGCAAATCAAATCAGGAAAATAAGCAGGAAAAATAAGATTCAGGCAAAGAGACTCGTACCGTATCCTTTATGGTCGAGCCTGAGTACCCATTTCCACTTTTCTAAACACTCACACCCCACCCTGAAAGTGTCGGTGAGATGTCTGATATCCTGAGTTTCAGAGAAGCTCTTGATGGCAGACGCCACCATCCTGTCGCACTCCCCACAGTTGTGAGGCCCCCCCTCCCTCCCATATCCGACAGGGTCAGACATCAGAACAAGCTCTGGATACTTTCCTTTGCAGTATTTCAATATGTACAAAGCACTCCACAGCCATGGAGGTCTGTATTCTCTTTTTCTCCACAATGCCTCCACAACAGTACCCCGCTGAACATTACACAGATTTATCGATATTCTTGTCTGGATATCCAGCCCCATGATGTCATCTATCGATCTCATGATGTCTCCGATTGCCTCAACCTCTGAGAGAAACGGTGGCTTCAGTAGAAGATATGTCTTTATACCTACCCCGAGTTTGTATGCGATATCCACCACCCTCAGATAATCCTCAAATTTCATTCCCTTCCCTATGCATTCCTCCCTGATTTCGTCATTCGTCGTCTCTAATCCAACAGCCACATCCAAATCAACCAAATCCTTTGCATGCTTCAAAATACCCTCATTTATGAATTCACATCTGCTCTCCACTATTACTCTCCTGACCCCCTTTTCACCTAATCTCCTCAAAATCTCCTCCCCTGCCTCTTTTGGGACCTCGGACTAATCAAAAAAACTGCCTGATGTGAAAATCTTTACAATCATCCCCTCTTCAATTCTATCAAAATCAATTTGAGAAACAATCTCATCAGGTTCAAGCACCCTCCTCACACAGTCCCTTATGAAACCACACATGAGACAGCTCTTGCCCTCTCTGGCTCGATAACATCCGACTGTTTTTAGTATTATTGTGATTGCATCTCTTGGCCTGCCATCGATGTACTCCTTCTCCTCGAAAATCGCTATTGGCTTCATCCTCCTCTCCTCAATTCAATTTTCATCCAGATTTTTTTTTCACTCAGCACTCCAGTTTTCATTCAGATAGATTTCAATCCCAATATTTTCAATCCTTCCCGTAAAGTTCTCACAGAATACTGTCCCGGTGCTGTACCCTTTCCGAGCGAACCGTACGTAAGCACAGACCCATAAAGGGGTGCGATTATTCGAGTGGGCGCTCCAATCTCCCCCATTGAGATGGCACAAACGCTTCCCATATGGGACGCTGTGCAAACCGCGTGAAGGGTTGTGAGGGTATCTTCTTTGTTCCGTGGCATCACTGCTATCTTACCGACATCTCCCTTCTCAAGCTCTTTTTTGAATATATCCATCATTTCATCCAACGCTGGAGTCTCAACGAAGTTGTGGTAGGATACTATCGTGCGGGTACCGATTTCACGAGCCCTTTCAACAACCTCGTCAATCCAGATGGATGATAGCTCAACGTCAATCATATCCGCCCTGTCAAGTATGTCCATCATAATCTTCTTTCTGTCCACCTCTCCTCCCTCGAATTCACCGCCCTCCTCTTTCTTTCTGCACGTAATTATGGTGGGGAAACCCACCTCTTCAGCCTAAGCTACTGCATCACCCCACCTCTCACCCAGCAGGTCTATTCTCAATTCGATGAAGTCTGCGTATTCCAGCTCCTCAGAGCAGAGTTCAGAGATATCTGCAACAGATCCCACAATCTGAACCATCCCCACCTCCTTATTCAAGGACGTTTAGTGCATCGACAGGGCACATATACACACACAGCTCACACATTATACACTTTTCCTCCTCCACTCTGATATTTCCATCGTCATCGAAACTGAAAACATCGGTTGGACACACCGATATGCATGCACCACATGATATACAGGCGTTATCATCCATCACGACTGGATGTTTTATCTTTTTTACTCTCGCTCCCCATTTTTTGAATGCAGACACAACTCTCTCAACATCCTCGTCCTCCACAGAGAGTATCACCTGTCCTCCATCATGGTCTATCTTGGCTTTCTCTATGTTCAGTTTGGCTTTTGTGTTCAGCACAACCTCTGATATTATTGGATTTCTGATAACACTCTTTGGTACCTCAATCATCAACTTCATCTCAATCACTCCCCTTTTGCAAGCAATTTGCTTATGTCCTCACTCGTTATCATGCCAATGACATGGCGCTCCGAATCCACGACCGGCACAGCAGATATTTTGTATTTCTTTAGTTTGTGTGCAACCGTTTCAATTGGGTCATCTTCAACCGCACACACAACCTTTGTCGTCATTATGTCCTCTACCTTTCCATCCACAAGACCATTCGCAACCGCCTTGGATATGTCCCATGAAGTGATGATGCCAACCAGTTTATCGTCTTCAGAGACGACTGGGAGATGGTTGAATCCACCTTTTATGAGATTCTTTGCAACATCCCGTATGCTTTCGGATGGGCGCACAACAACAACCTGCCTACTCATGATCTGACTTGCCCTCTTCTTTCTCCTTGCGAGTTTCATTGGTTTGGCTGAACCAGTTCTTGGAAGAGACTCAACTGCAGGTGTTAGAAGGAACTCCCCCTTCTTTATCCACTTTGCAAGCAATTTTGCAATCTCCTCTGCTTTTTTAATGCTTGAAAGAGACGAACACTTTACCTCTCTCCCAAAAAGCTCGATAGAACCAGATTTCAGCTCTTCGTATGTCACCTTCCTCAGTATCGGTCTCTTTCTTCTGCCGATTCCATAGTCCAACACATTGGTCTCAATATCACAATCCCTCACACCACAGTTTGACGCTATCTTTTCATTCAGTACTGGAATCGGAACACCTATCCCCACGTACAGACTAGTTCCATACCCTGTGAATACCGCAGCCCTCAAAAACTCGGTGCTCATCTCTTTGAGATCTCCCTTAACCATGAGTGTTGCGAAGTTGTTCTCTGGGTCATGCTGTGTCCCCTCTCCTATTATGTAGCCCTTCGCTCCACACAGGAATATCCTCGTACCGATTCCGATTGCATCAAAGTTCGGGTCGTTGCACAGAGGAGACAAAGCACCAGCACCAGAGTATGTGATGTTCCCATAGTCTGGTAGCAGTGTTCCCATGTATGTGTACAGTACCCTCTCGGTTGAATTAGTTGCAGCGTTGTATCTCTGATAGCTGTTTCTTGGGTTGAGCATGATTGTTTGGTTCATATCTGCCAGTGTGATTTCAGTTGTCACCCTTCTTGAAGGATAACAGTCAGTGCCGAACCCTTCTGCCCTCAGCTCAACACTCTTCCCCTCAACAAGCTCCTCTATCACATGCCCTCCTCCGTATTCAAGCCCCTTTGTTTCTGATATCTGTGTCACTCCAAGATAACCATCAACAGCAGCAATGCCTGCATATGCCTCGACATCGTTAAGCCACATTCTCGATATCTTTATGGGGGGGTCTGCATGTCCAAGGTTGAAGAACATCCCGGAGGAACACATTGCTCCGAATGTGCCTGTTGTCACAACATCCACTTCTTTCGCAGCCTTCTCAGCTCCGAGCTCCTCAACTATGTCGCACATTTCAAGTGCATCTACAACATTCACATTCCCGTCCCTTATCTTTTCATTTATCTCCTCAATCGTCTTCATGTCATTCCTCAATCCCCAATATCACATGTGTTATTAATAATTTTCTATTCTTTTGTTATAACTTTTTAGTTATAAACAACCCACTCTAATGTGTGTCATGGAGTCGGTCGTTTCACATCCACCGCAACATTTATGTGAGCGCTTAAACGATAGTAGAGCATGAGATTTGTAGCTTTGGTACTACTCATGCTGTCATTAACCCTTGTGCTTGGATGTCTCGAAGCAAAGGAAGCCTGGCCAGCTGTGATACCCGATAATGTGCTTGAAAGTGAGGGATGGACAGAAGTTGGTAATGTGAGTTATGAGACATTTGAGGAGGAGATTGCAGGATTGAATGTGAGCGTGAACGTTGCTGTCCAGCAGTATTCATCCAAGAAATCCATCTCAGAGAGCATTCCCTCCATGCCGGTTGAATCATCTACTGCGCAACTCATAACCGCAAGAGTACTTGTGCCGGGCGGAGTATCTCTTCCAGAGCCAGTCATGGAAAAGATCATAGACAAGATGATTCAGGCTTACGTAGAGCAACTCGACATAACTGGGTTGAGGCATGTTGAGGACGGTGATTTCAAGACAGATAGCGGTTTTGATGCGAGGTATTCTGTGTACAGGGGTGTGTTGGACAAAGAAGTTCGCTTGAATGTCGAGATTCTCGCAGCCCACTGGAACGATGATGAATCCACCATAATAGTGGTTGCTTTGTATCCATACGGGGATGTGGTTCACTCCGGGCGCACGATAGGGAGCATTCCAAGTTTGAGGGATGAGGTTTTAGAACTCATAAAGAAGGTTGAATGAGCGGTATGACACAGTTCATACATACAGCAGATGTGCATCTCGGATATGTACAGTATGGACTCCATCAGCGGTTCATCGATTTTGGTAGGGCATTTTCTCAAGTAGTCTCGCATGCCATCGAGAACGATGTGGATTTTGTACTGATATCTGGGGACTTGTTCCACAAACGAAACATCAACGCCCTCACATATCTTCAGGCATATGAACTTCTTTCAAGATTGAAGGGAATTCCTGTGTTCGTCATAGAGGGAAATCATGACCTTGCATACTTCAGGGACAGACACAGTTGGCTCGAAGCTCTTGACCGGCAGGGATTGATTACTCTACTCAAAGCCAACGAAGGAATCCTCTCAAAGAGAGTTATTGATGTTGATGTTGGTTAGAAAGTGGTAGTGTGCGGTGTTGGGTATGCTGGCTCTCAGACTCCACTGTACGTACCAGAAATAAAGAAAGAGCTGGAAGAGGAGGATGCAGACTGCACAATCCTCATGATGCACTGTGGAGTGGGTCCCTATTCGTATGGGATGGGGGATGGTCTTTCTCTCGACGAGATAATGGAGTTGAAAGGGGTAGTCGATTATCTTGCACTCGGACACTATCACACAAAGTTTGAGTTGGATGGGTGGATATACAACCCGGGCAGTCTTGAAACAGTATCGTTATCTGAAAAGGGACCAAAGGGATTCTACCATATCTGTGATGGGGAAGCGAAGTTTGTCGAGATTTCTGTCAGAAAGATCGAGAGGATTGCAGTCGATGTTGGTGATGCGAAATCTCCAGATGAGCTGTATCAGATAGTCCGCAGGGTCTGTGAGGGTGTTGATGGGAATGATGCAATAGTATCTCTCACCCTCACTGGAAACCTGAGGTTCTCCATAAACTCTCTATCGCTCAAGAGAGTGAAGGAGATTGTGAAGGAGAGACTGAATCCGCTTTATGTGGATGTCTCCCTTAAAAGACATCTTGCACCTACTCCTGTTTACAGAGCAAAAAGCGGAATAAAGAATGTTGAAAGGGATGTAATTGAAGCGATTGTAAGGTCTGATGCCCGATATTCAGTATGGTCAAAATCACTCAGTGAGTTGCTGATCGATGTGAAGGGAACTGCAGCAAAAGGAGACATCGACAGAGCATATGAAACGCTTGAAAAGGCTTTCCGGATGATGGAGGAAAAGCATGCTGATTCGGGAGATTGAGCTCAGGAATGTAAAATCATACAAGAGAGAAAAAATAGAGTTTCTTGAGGGCGTCAATGGAATAATTGGTGAGAATGGTGCTGGAAAGAGCACAATACTCGAAGCGATAGGGTATGTTCTGTTTGACCACATTCCTTACAGAAAGGATGAATTCTTGAGGAAGGGAGAGAAGACGGGGGAGGTTGTAGTCTGGATTGAGAGTGAGGATGGAATATATGAAATAAGAAGGGGACTCGGGAAAAATACAAAATACTCTGTCAGATCAAAAAACTTCAAGATTGAGGGGAAGAAGGATGTACTTGACCTGATAAAGGACAGGATTTTCAAAGGTGTGTTGGAGAGCGAGAGACTTTCACCATTTTTTGAACAGCTTGTTGGAGTCCCTCAAGGCACATTCAACTCTCTGTTCATGATGGGGAGTGAAAAGAGGAAGATATTCAATGAGATTTTGAGGATAGACGAGTACGACAAGGCTTTTGATAATCTGAGGGAAGTCAGGAAAAGAATCGAGGTTGAGATTGGCAAGCTGGAAGGTAAGATGAAAGAACTGAGAATAAGGCTTGAAAAGTATCCTCAGGTTCTGGACAGAATTGAGAGATTGAAGTACGAGCTTGCAGAATATTCGAGTGCAAGGGACGAAGTTAGAGAGATGCTGGGTGATGTGGAGACAGAACTTGAGAGCATGGAAGAGTACGCAGACGAGCTTGCAGAACTCAGAGGTACGATAAAGTCGCTGGAGGGACAGAGAGATGCAATAAACGCAAGGCTTGAAGAGGTGGAAAAAAGACTTCAAGAGAGCAAAAATGCATATGATGAGGTTATCAGGATTCAGAGTGAGTATGAGGAGTATCTAAGATTGAAAGATGAACTTGAAAAGCTTGAGGCTGAGGAGGAAAAGAGAAGAAAGGCTGAAATGGAGCATGTAGAGTGTCTGAACAGAATAAAGCACCTCACCTCAAAGATTGACATGCGGAATTCTCTCATGAGAGAGTGTCTGAGTATTGAAAAGAACATAGAGGAGATTAAAGAGGACGTTGAAAGAGAAAAACAGCTTCTTGAGTTGCTGTCCGTTGTTGAGGATAGGCTTAAGAGGGTTGAAGATGCAGGGAGAAGAGTGGAGGAGGCACGGAGGGAGCTGGAGGAGAGGGAGAGGATATAGGAAAGAATGGCAGACATAACAAAGAAAATCGAAGAGCTGAAACCTCTTGCTGAAAAGGAGACGCAACTCAAAGAGAAAATGGCATATCTCGAAGGGTTGCTAAACGACCTTCGCAAGGGCGTTGATGAGTTGAAGAAGAAATAGAAGGAGGAAAGGGGAAACAAGTGTCCGATACTTGAAAGGAACTGTCCACTCGTGAATGATTTTAGAGAGTACTTTTGCGGTGAGATTGAGAGGAAGATGGAAGATATGAGAAAAACCCAACACGAAATTGCACTCATCAGTGAGGCGTTATCCGAACTCAACTCTCCGGGTGCAGAACTTGAAAGACTCAGAGGTGCGTATGATGAAGCTCTTTCACAGCTTAGGGATGTGGCGGACATCAGAGCGTCGATAAATGAAAGTGAGAACATCATCAGAGAGGAGAGTGAAAGTATAAGAGGAGCTCTTTTAGAGCTTGGTCTTGAAACAGATGTAGATGTGCATAATGCTGTGAAGACAATCAAACACGAAATTGAAAGACTTGGAAATCCCGGAAAAAGAGAGAGTGAGCTTAAAGGTCAGCTCACGGCAAAGAGAAATATGCTCTCAGAACTTGAAGACTTGGAGAATGAACTGGAAGTGGAGTATAAGAGACAGGGAGAAATTCTCGCATTTTTGGAGTCTCTTTCCGAAGTGCCAGCAAGAATAAACACACTCAAAGATTTGATGAACGAATTGGAGGAGAGTTATAGGCAATATCTTAGTCTACTGCCAACTGCAAAGAGATACGAGCAAGACCTTGATGAACATCTAAAACTATCACTTGAGATATCAAAGATTGAAAGCATGATAGATGATGAATGGCAGAAATACGAGGAAATATTGAGTCATTATCAGGATGAGGAGCATTATGAACTCATAAAGACAAAGAAAGAACTCGATGAGATTCTAAGAACTCTTGATGAGCACATCAGGACAATAGAACGCGGAATGGAGAAAGCGATGTCTGAGAAAGAAGAGCTTGAAGATGTGATTGAGAGGGCTTCTGAGATGGAGCGAAATTTGAACTCGAGGAAGGGATTTCTTGAGTTTGTTTCTTTTGTGAGAGAGACATTGAAGAAAGCCTCATCGATGGTGGTCGAGAGAGTTGTGAGAGAAGTCGGTGAGGAGGCAAACGAGATATTCTGCGAAACACTCGGCACATACTCACAGAGACTCATATGGTCATCGGAGCCAGAGAGCATATACGATGTGTTTGTGGAAGAAGGTGGAGAACTTAGAAGTTTCAAACAGCTAAGTGGGGGAGAACAGATAACAGCATCTATCTCACTCAGACTTGCATTACTGAAATTGCTTGCAGATACAGATTTCGTTTTTCTTGATGAGCCAACTGTCAATCTGGATAGTATGAGGAGAGAGAATCTTTCCACCCAGATCATGAACGTCAAAGGATTCAGACAGATATTCGTGATAACACACGACGACTCGTTCAGCGATAAGTATGATAACGTGATATACATAGAGAAGTCAGACGGTGTGAGCAGAGTCGTCAGATGACTTCAATCGGTCAGATGAGCCCAGCAGTTTCAGGATTTCTATATCCTCTTCAAGCTCACATATCATTCTCTATTTGAGAAGTCTCTTCAGGGAATGCGGGGATGTGGAGTTTCTGTTTCCAAGCCCTCTGCATTCAAAGACCCTTAGTGCGATTCTTCCCTCCTCAAAGTCAAGCATGAACGGATATGTTCTGCACACGATTGGTCTGTTTTGATATATTCTACATCTCCCTCTTCCTCCATCAAAGAATATGCATTTGTTGTCTTCTCTTCTCAAAATCCAGCCAAGATGAACACCAGAAATAGTTTGGGGATTTGGCTCTATGATGTCATGCACATCCACACCCATAACCTCTGAGAGTCTCTTCGCCTCTGTGTAGAATACTCTTACAAAATTCTCCTCCCCCACACAACACTCCCCACATCCCACACACTTCCAGTCTGGAATCTCTATTGAGGCAACATCCATCTGCCTCACAGTTTGAAGCATTCTCTCAAGCAGTTTCAGATTCTCCATTATTGAATAATGCTTTTGGACCTTTTGAGAGTGCTTCCCTTTCTTCATCTGTGAGTGGCTCATAAATTGCTCTCTCGGAAATAATGGCACTGTTTCCATAGGGGTCCTCTATTATCAGTCTCACATTCCTTTTCCCTTCCTCGATTTCATCTATCATTTTTATCAGTTCTCTACATCTCTCCACTCTCTTCTGATCTCCCTCTTCCTCACACCATCTCTCCATCATCTCAACAACTGACCTGACTCTCTCAAGAACCCCTTCAACATTCGATACAAAACTCTCAGCATCTGGACCTGGCTCTATGCTCACACCAAGCTCCGGAATCCGCACAGTTCCTGATGCAGACCTAACAACCCTGACATTCAGGTCATCTTCTCCCAACACATCGAATGTGTATCGGGAAGCTCCTTTTGACTCAAGAAACATCACATCAGTGTATCGGAATCCACACTCACAGCTACCGCTTATATACATTATGTCTCCAAAGAACGGTATGTTTTCTTCTTCCCATCTGAGCTTTAAGACTTTTTCACAGATTGGGCACTGTATCTCTGTTGTGTACGTTGTCATATCCTTGCGTTGTCATGTCCTTACGCTTGTTATTTTATTTCTGTCAACCTTCACACCCGAAGGTGTCAATATGAGCTGTGTCTCTCCCAGACCAACGATATCTCCTTCTATGTCATCCACCACTTTCTTCAGTTCCTTGATAACTCTCTCTCTAACAAGTCTGTCTGTTCCCATTGGACCTATGTTGACAATCACGATGTTTCCTTCATACACATGTTTCTTTACTTCGTTGATATCGTTGAGACTTACGAGCTCAGCCACCTTCACATACATAGTCGCTGGCTTTTCCTCACTCACCTCTTTGTATTCATATGTCTCTATCTCCACAAAGTCCTCATCAGATGTCTCCCTTCTCTCTGGCTTGAATAGCTTCTCTATGAAGTTAGGCATATTTCCTCACCCTTCCAAACTTTTACTTATTTATATTTAGTCTTTGTCTGTAAGCTTTAATACTTATTAGAATAAACAAACAAGTATGCTGAATATGAAATTTGTGGTGCTTATCATAGTGGTGGTGTTATTGTCTCTTGGGTGTGTATCTCCTCAGCAATCCTCCGAGCAGTCGAATATGACAGAACAGCTCCAGAACATCACGCCCGAGAGTGAGGAACAGATTGTCTCCCCACCCCAACCTCAGGAAACTCAACCCCAACCTCAGGAAACCCTCCAGCCAGAACAACCTCCAATCCAACAGCCTAAAAACATTACTGTGTGGCTCGTTGATTACAGCGTCACACCAAAAAATGTTAGCATAGGTGTTGGTGGAACAGTGAGTTTCGTGCATTACCAGTCATCTGGCAATCCTGTATTTGTTTTGGTGAGCGATGAGGGACTGTGGCAACCACAGAGAATGGACTACGGTGATATTTTCTCATACACCTTCACGCAAAAGGGTGTTTATCATTTCCATGTGGAAGGATTCGAAAAAATCATGAGCGGGACGATTGTAGTCACATGAGGACAATCAGAATAACAGAGGGCAGTACAACTGTTGAAGTGCCTGTGCAGGATTAGACATCTTCATATCCTCCCTCATCAGCTCCTGTTTTCTACAATCCTTTTCAGGAGATGAGCAGAGATTTGACAGTTTGCGTGGTCTCCCTGCTTCAAGAGGCCGAGAACATCAGTTATCTTGATGCACTTGCAGCAACCGGCATAAGGGGACTTAGAGTTGCAAATGAGAGCGGGGCAGAGGTTGTACTGAATGACTGGAACAAAGAAGCATACGAGCTGTGTGTGAGAAACACTCAGTTGTGTGGCAGGAAAGTGGAGGTTCTGAATTAGGATGCAAATATTCTGATGAGGGCAAGAAAGTTTGACATCGTCGATATAGACCCGTTTGGCTCACCAGCACCGTTTCTTGATTCGGGTGCCTTTTGTGCGAGAAAGGGACTGTTCCTGACAGCAACAGACAGAGCCACGTTATCGGGTGTGCATAGGAAAACCGCCTTCAGAAAATACCATGCACTCCCTCTAAAAACCGAGTATCATGCAGAAGTTGGACTTAGAATACTGTTGTATGCGGTTGCGTGTTCTCTTGCCAAGTATGGGAAGGCTATGGTACCTTTGCTGTCTTACTCCAGCATCCATTATTATCGCATATTTGTGTTGCTCAGGAAGGGTGTGGAGGATGCGGACAGGATGCTGGAAGATGTGGGACACATCTTACACTGTTTCAAGTGTGGGTACAGGGAGGTGAAAGAGGGAGTATGTTCGCAAAAGAGGGAGTGTGAGAGGTGTGGTGAAAAACTTGTGTATTGTGGACCTATTTGGATTGGTAGCTACAAAGATTCTGAATTTTGTGGCAGGGTTGCTGAAAAACTCAGAGAGGGGAAGTTCAATTCAAAGAACGCAGCTTTGAAACTTTTGAGCAGACTGTCTTCTGAACTTGACACTCCAACATGTTATGACTGCCACCTACTCGCCCGAAGACTCTCGGTATCTCCTCCAACCATGGAAAAACTCCTCGATGCCCTCGCAGAAGAAGGATATAAAGCATCGAAAACGCATTATGGTGGAACACTTTTCAAGACAGATGCCTCTCTCGATGTGATTGAGAATGTTCTGATAAAATTACAAAAATAAAATAAAATAGATCAAATCGTTTTTATTTCATAGGATTGCAAAATAACATCTTCGTTGAGTTTTCCAAACTGATAGATCTTTCCGCTTGACAGGTCATTCACGGTTATGTCTGCTGGTGCAAATATGTTCGGGTCAATCTTGTAGAAGTCGAAGTTAGCATTCTTGAATACTGTGTAGAATGGTTCACCGTAATCGGACGAGGCAATCGATGGCACCTTTTTGAATATCTCCTCATCAAACTCCTTCACACTCATGACAACAGACCCGTAGTAGATTATGCTGTCGTTCGTAATGCCCATGGCAACGACATCATCCTTCACAACCGGGGCAATTGGAGCACATCCACTTGCACAGACAACTTTTCGTGTGTCATACCCAAGTTCGTTGAGCTTGAACACACCTGTCTCTACAACTCTTCCCGAGACCTGAACACTTCCCACTATGGATGCTGTTGGTGCAACGAGTGCCACCGTATTCGAGACATCAACCCCACAACTCTCTGCTATGAACTCCATCACCTTTTCGTCAGGTAGCTTGTTCGACTCCAGAGCTATTACCGCATGGTCAAAATCATCTTCGTACTCTATCCTCTTGTATGTCTTCTTTGGTTTGAGAGCAAGGGCACGCGCTGGTCCAGACCCCATCGCAAAAAAATCACCCACACTTATCTGCCATCCAGCCTTCTGTGCTCCAAGGCATGCAATAGCAACATGGTCACACACAACATCGATAAACGTCAGTGGAATTCCTTTGACTGTTTCCACTCTCAGCGAGGTGGTTCCAAGTCCACCCATGCACACCTCAGTAAACATCAGACCCGCAGTATAACATCCCTCTACATTCACACCACAGTCCACGACCAAGGCACCGTTCGAAAGTTCATGAGCCCTTATCTTCAACTCTTCAGAGTAGTCAAGCATCTCCTCAACAATTCCATAAGCCCCTTCATTTACGCTTAACATAGAAATCACACATGAGAAAGAAGCTTAAATAAGTATCGACATAGTTTTGATGATGTTAATAGGTATGGGTGCGGAGGCAAAGGTGATTCTCGAGGGAGAGAGAGTCATTAAGAAACGCATTTCGAAACGATATCGAATCCCTCAGCTCGATTCGAGTCTTAGAAAGGAGAGAACGAGAGCCGAAGCAAAACTCACAAGTGCTGCAAGAAGGCTTGGAATTCCCACCCCCATCATCTACGGAATCGGTGATTATCATATCGAGTTTGAGTATCTCGATGGGCCTCTTCTGAGAGAGTGCATAGATGAGGAGTTATCGAGGGAGGCGGGGAGACTCACAGCAAAACTCCACATGGGCGGAATCGTGCATGGAGATTTAACCACCTCAAACTTTATACTGAGCAGGGGGAGGCTTTTCCTGATAGATTTTGGTCTCTCCTCTTTTGACTCCACACTTGAGGGGTTTGGAATGGATGTGCATCTTTACATACAGAGTGTTAGAGCGACCCATGTCAGTGAAGAGCTGGTTGATGCTTTCAAAGATGGCTATTCCTCAGAGTTTTCAAAGGCAGAGCAGGTCTTTGAGAGAGTGAGTGAGATAGAGCGGAGGGGGAGGTATCTTTGATGAAGGAACGTCTCAGGAGACCAAGACTGGTGAATGCGGAGATATACGATAGCTTCAAGCAATGGTGCAAAATAAATCACATACCTCTGAAGGAGGGGCTTGAAAGGGCAATGGTTGAATTTCAGAGAACATCGAAAATACAGAGAAAGATAAGTGAGTACAGGTGAGGGGAGAACATGATAGCAGAGCTGATAGTTGAGAACGGATTTGTTCTGAAAGGAGATGGCACACCACCATTCAAAGCTTCAATAGTCGTAGATGAGGGCAAAATCGTGGAGGTTGGCGATGCAAAAGGTTTCACTGCGGATGAGAAGCTGGACGCCACTCGATGCCTTGTGGTCCCCGGGTTTGTGAATACCCATACGCACCTTTCAATGACACTTTTCAGGGGATATGCAGATGACCTTGAACTTGGTACATGGTTGAGAGACCACATATGGCCAGTGGAGAGCAGACTCACATCCCAGTCAGTCAGGGCTGGTGCTTTGCTCGGAGTTTTTGAGATGATACGTTCGGGAACGTGTGCATTTGCTGACATGTACTTCTTCATGGATGAGGTAGCAGAAGTTGTAAAAAAGGCTGGGTTGAGAGCTTCATTATCCTATGGTATGATAGAACTGGGAGATGAGGAGAGGGGAAGAAGTGAGTTAAAGAAAGGAAAGGACTTCGTGAGGAACTACAACGGCTATGCAGATGGAAGGGTAAAAGCCATGTACGGCCCCCACGCCCCCAACACGTGCTCTATCGAGTTTCTGATGAAGGTGAGGGAGCTTGCTGACAAAGATGGAGTTGGAATCCACATACATCTGCTGGAGACAGAGGAGGAGAGGAAACAGCTTGGCGAGACCAGTCTGAAAAAACTGGAGAATTTTCTGAAAGATGATGTGCTTGCAGCGCACTGTGTCTGGCTATCTGACACTGATATAGAATTGCTTGTTCAGAAAGGGGTTAAGGTATCACACAATCCTGTCAGCAATATGAAGCTTGCATCTGGGACTGCAAAGGTTCATGAGATGCTTGAGAAAGGTGTATGCGTATCACTTGGAACAGATGGATGTGCATCAAACAACAACCTCGACATGTTTGGCACCATGAAATGTACAGCTCTTCTCCAGAAAATACGGCTCATGAGTCCCACATCGACCCCGGCAAACGAGGTTTTCAGCATGGCAACTCTCAATGGAGCAAAGTCCCTTGGAATACATTCAGGAATTATCGAGAGAGGATGGAACGCAGACTTCATATGTCTTGACCTGACATCGGAACGCATGCTTCCCCTTCACAATGCAGTCTCAAACATCGTTTACTCTGCAACCCCATACGATGTTGTGAGTTGTGTTGTGGATGGCAGGGTACTCATGAGAGATAGAAAGGTTCTTACACTTGACAAATCAGAGGTTATAAATGAAGTGGAGAAAGCAGTGGAAAAGTTATTTTAACAATGATATATGTGGAGGAAGAGGATGAAACTCGAGGAGCTGAGGTATGGGACAGAACTCATAAAGCGTGGATTTGCGAAGATGCAGAAAGGCGGAGTCATCATGGATGTGACAAATCCTGAGCAGGCAGAGATAGCCGAAAGTGCGGGTGCTGTTGCTGTGATGGCATTGCATGCTGTTCCAGCAGACATAAGGGCTGCTGGTGGAGTTGCGAGGATGGCTGACCCACAGACAATTCTCGAGATAATGGATGCTGTGAGTATACCAGTGATGGCGAAGGTGAGAATAGGGCATTTTGTCGAGGCAGAAATCCTTGAAGCTCTCGGTGTGGATATGATAGATGAGTCTGAGGTTCTGACACCCGCTGACGAGCAGTTCCACATAGACAAAAAGAGGTTTAAGGTTCCGTTCGTGTGTGGTGCAAGAGACCTTGGAGAAGCACTGAGGAGAATCGATGAAGGGGCTGCCATGATCAGGACAAAAGGTGAGGCTGGAACGGGAGATGTGAAGGAAGCAGTCCGCCATATGAGACTCATCCAGAGTGCAATCAGGGAACTCAAAGGGAAGACAGAAGAGGAGTTGAAGTTGGTTGCGAGGAAAATCGAAGCTCCGTTCGAACTCGTGAAAGAGACATCAGAACTTGGAAGACTGCCCGTGGTCAATTTTGCAGCGGGTGGAATAGCCACACCCGCAGATGCAGCTCTCATGATGAGGCTTGGTGCAGATGGCGTATTCGTTGGTTCGGGCATATTCAAGTCAGAGCAACCAGAGAAAATGGCAAGTGCGATTGTGGAGGCTGTGAACAACTATGAAAATCCAGAGGCTCTCGCAGAAATATCGAAAGGTCTGGGCAGTCCAATGAAAGGAATTGATGCAAGAACTCTGAGTGAAGAGGAGGCACTACAGTCAAGGGGCTGGTAAATGCTTATAGGTGTTTTGGCTGTTCAGGGAGATGTTTCCGAGCATGTTGATGCGTTGAAGAGAGTGTGTGATAGAGTTGAGGTTGTGTTGGTTAGAAAAAGAGGAATAATCCCTGAGTGTGATGGAATAGTCATACCCGGTGGAGAAAGTACCACATTCTGCAGACTTCTTGAAAAAGAGAGTATATGGGATGAGATTGTGGAGGCGGTGAAGAGGGGCGTGCCAGTACTTGCAACATGTGCTGGTTTGATTTTGCTCTCAAAGGAAGTCATAGATTCAGCCCCGGGTCAGAGAACTCTTGGTGTGCTGAATGTGAAGGTGAGAAGGAACGCATTCGGAAGGCAGAGAGAATCGTTTGAGGCAATGGTGAATGTGAAGGACATAGGAGAATACAGAGGTGTGTTTATCAGGGCACCAGTCGTGGAAGAGGTTGAGAACGGGGTTGATGTGATAAGTAAGTTGGGTGATAAAATCGTGGGAGTGAGACAGAACAACATCATCGGATTTGCTTTTCATCCTGAACTGACAGACGATACAAGAATTCACAGTCTTTTCCTCGATTTGGTCAGGGCGGTTGAGGGGAGGATGATGGGATCTTCTTCTCCACAGATTTCAAACTCACCAAGTTCATAACACTAAGCAGTTAATGCACAAATCAGAGCATCAAATTCATCTTTGTTTTTGGGAGCAGATGGCATCCCGATCTCTGAGATAATGTCTGAGATATTCAGAACTCTGAAGGATGCATGTGGATAAACCTCGATGACTTCTGAGAAATGTGTGATGTGTTTTGCAAGTCTCATCCCTCTTTCAGCCAGTCTCCTCATCCCCTTGAAGGTGAGAGGAAGAATTCTGTATCCCCTCTTTCTGATCTCGATATCCCCGTCTCTGAACGGCTTATCATGATAGGAGAGGGGGGCATCGATACCAACACATTTTGGCATGACATCCTTAACGATATCGAGTATCTCGTTATCAGTATGCACACTTCTGAATTCAGCTCTTCTATTCCGAAGTATGCACACACCACTTCTTCTCTTCTCACTTCCAGCAAGGTCTATCCCGACCAGAATTACATGAATCACATAGCAAAATCACACAATTTTAGAATAAGTTTTTAATTGTCTCATGCGAATTCGATATCATGCGTTTCATAGTGGTGCTGTTCCTTCTGCTGGTAGCCACACAAGAACCAATTTTCGATGAGGGCATAGCACTTTTAAGTGGGGAGAAATGGATGCTCTCTCAAGGTTATTCCATTGAGGTGAAGGGTGTTGATTTTGAGGGTGAGAACATATGGCTCTCACTATATCAAGATAATACGACGTTGTATGATGGAGTGGTACCAAAAGGGACAGTACTCTGTGTGTATCATACAAAAGAGAAGTTCAGTGTGGTTGAAAATGGGAACGAAGAGGGTGCGGTGCTTGTGATAACGGTGTATGGAATATATGAGGGAGCCACACAAGACCTTGTTCTGTTTTTTGTGAAGCAGTACAAGGATGCTTTGCTACCCATGACCCCTCCCGAGCAGAAACCATCTCAACCATCCCAGAAGAGTGAGGAGATGGTGCCATCACCGAATTATGGTCTGACAGATCTACTGTTTGTTTTGTTCATGTTGGTGTTGCTCCCATTGCTCACACTGTTCTTCAAGAGAAGATTTAAGTAAAGAGTGTAAAGAGTCTGATTACGGATACGGCGGTAGAATGATTGAGAAAATAAGTGGGCTGGAAGGGTGCAATGTTGTTATAAAATTGGGCGGAAACTTACTGAACGATGATATTGTGGAGGACATAGCAGACGACATTGTCAGACTCAGTCGTGCTGGTGTTAGGCCAGTGGTTGTTCATGGTGGGGGGCATGAGATAAGTAGAATGATGGAAAGGATGGGAAAAGAACCTGTCTTCGTGGATGGACTGAGGGTTACAGACAAGGAGACACTTGACATCGTTGCAATGGTTCTGTGTGGAAAGGAGAACCTAAAACTGACTTCGTTGGTAATAAAGAAGGGTGGAAAAGCGGTCGGGTTGTCTGGAAAGGATGGTAAAACCATTGTTGGTAAAAGAATCGAAAAACTTGGCTGGGTTGGAGAGGTAAAAGAAGTAAAAACAGAGCTTCTGGATGTTTTGCTGGAAAGAGGCTACATTCCGGTCATATCTCCAATTGCCATAGATGATGAAGGGAATTTATTGAATGTTAATGCAGATATTGCTGCCGGGATGATTGCAAAAGCTCTGAAAGCAGATAAACTGCTCATACTGACAGATGTTCCCGGGATTTTGAAGGTTAGAGATGACCACAGTTCGAGAATTCACCAACTCAGATTGAAAGAGCTCTCCCAGCTAATGCAAGACGGGACAGTCTCTGAGGGGATGATACCAAAACTCAGAGCGGTAATGCAGGCTCTTGAAGGGGGCGTAAAATCAGCTCACATAATGAATGGAATGGAAAAACATTCCATACTTCTCGAGCTTGCTGGTGAATATACCGGCACTGTTATTACTGTTTGACTTGGTATCTGATACTTGAGCTGGTACTTGACTTTATCTGACTTATCCTTTGACCACACCCATGGGCTTGAGCATCACAACCTTTGTTGCTATTCCGAGATTGTGAACAACATCAACAACCTCGCTCGAATCTTTGTATGCGTCAGGCGCCTCCTCTGCAACCACCGCCTTCGATGCTGCCCTTACTATCACCCCCTGACCCTCAAGCTCCTTTATGAGTTTCGCTCCCGAGAATTTCGATTTTGCCTCGTGTCTGCTCATAACTCTTCCAGAGCCATGACAAGCAGAGCCAAAGCTCAGCTCGAGAGCCTTCTCACCACCCTTCAATATGAACGAGGGAGTTCCCATGCTTCCGGGTATCAGAACTGGCTGACCAACTTTCCGATATGCGGGCGGAACATCTGGATGTCCTTTCGGTAGTGCTCTGGTTGCCCCCTTGCGATGAACATATACTCCTCTTTTCTTTCCCTGATAGGTGTGGTACTCGTGCTTTGCTATGTTGTGCGCAACATCATACACAAGCTCTATGTCATCCTCTGCAACGCCAAGGCACTGAGAGAACGATTCTCTGACCCAGTGTGTGATGATTTGTCTGTTTGCCCATGCGTAGTTGGCTGCAGCCGCCATTGCACTGAAATAGTTCATACCCTCAGGCGAGTTCACAGGGGCACATGCAAGCTGTCTGTCTTTTAGCTCGATTCCATACTTTCTGTACGCATTTGTCAGTACCTTCAGGTGGTCTGTGCATATCTGGTGTCCACACCCCCGTGAGCCACAGTGAATCATCACAGTAACGTCTCCCTCTTCGAATCCATAAACATCGTCATATACCTCTGCAACATACTGGATTTCCAGGAAATGATTACCACTTCCTAGCGTTCCAAGTTGGGGTTTTCCTCTTTTGAACGCCTCCCTGCTCACGTGTTCGTATGATGCCTCTTTCATCCTCCCCCCATTCTCACAATGTACCAAATCTTCTTTTACACCGTATCCGTTCTCAACCGCCCATTCAGAGCCCTTGACGAGAACCTCTCTGAGTTCTCTCTCCCCAACCCTCAGTTTCCCCTCAGAACCAACTCCCGAGGGGACATTCCTGAACAGCACCTCTGTTAGCTCTCTCATCTTCGGAATCACTTCTTCTTTTTTGAGAGGGGTTCTGAGGATACGAACACCACAGTTTATGTCGAATCCCACACCTCCTGGACTTATCACCCCCTCCTCATCATCGAATGCTGCAACCCCACCAATGGGAAAGCCATACCCCATATGAACATCAGGCATCGCCATTGCCGGACCAACTATGCCGGGCAAGGTTGCAACATTCTTCAACTGGGTAATCGCATCACTCTCAAGCTCTCTTAACAATAGTTCAGATACGAACAAAACAGCATCAGACCTCATTCCGTACTTCTCATCCTTGGGAATCCTCCACATGTACTCATTAATTCTTTCAAAGTTGCGAACATCAACCATTCTCTCCTCCCTCCATCTTTCCTATTTTCTCAGCCAGAGCTTTTAACACTTCCTTTCTCATACCCTCAAAGAACTTTATGCTTCCAACAACAAGATGCCCACCACCACTTATCCCTCCCTCTTTGAGTTCCTGTTGAAGCTCTCGGACAAGCAACGGGAAATTCATTTCAACACCTCTCGAACGCATAACTGCAAAATCCGAACCATAGCCTATTGTGATGGTTGGTTCTCCCTCTTTGCACAATCTGTCATGAATCTCGCCAACCAACTTTCCAGGTGGGGGAAATGTGAATTTGTGGGAGAAGATTCCAACATCAATAACATTCAGCACAATTCCATTCGGCAACTTCGTTGTCTTCACATGATGCATACACGCCTCAACACTCTTTTCGATTGCAACCTTTGCATCATTTGCGAGTGTCTCAAGAACCTTTCTGTGTCTCTCGGGTCTTCCA
>Ga0164318_10001094_pt1 | contig 23321 bp, 20 predicted proteins | sample GuaBasSedimGuay9_FD_113734 | JGI IMG/M metagenome (GOLD analysis project Ga0164318, IMG submission 113734) | Subseafloor sediment microbial communities from Guaymas Basin, Gulf of California, Mexico - Guay9, Core 4571-4, 0-3 cm | ecosystem: Environmental > Aquatic > Marine > Hydrothermal vents... | reverse complement strand
TTTCTAACTTTTTTATCAAGAAAAAAGTTAAGGTAAAGAAGAAAAAAATTTTCAAGCGGTTCATTCCGAACAACGTCATCCTGAACTTGTTTCAGGAACCCTTTATTTCAACGATTAACAGATACTGAAACAAGTTCAGTATGACAGATTAATTTTTATCTCAGAGGAACGCCTTTTCTCCCTGCTAAGCGTAGATTTTATCTACGCTTTTTTATATCTTTTTTAGCAAAATTTGCAACTTCGTCGAAAATAAAAAACACCCTCTATTATTTAGCGAAGCTCGACCTCAAATTCATTTCGTAAATTTTCGAATGCAACGAAGCGTTAAAAATCATAAACTGTTTGAACGACGATAGAAGTGATTTGCCGTGGAACGGATATGCTAATTAACAAAAAACTGTTAGAATTTATTTTACATTTAATTAATATTGCCGTGCAACGGCTATAAATCACATCAAAATTTCCCAATCTTTGAGATTTTAAAAATTAAGAAAAAATAATAATCCTTATATGCTTTTTCTTTTTAAATTTGATATATTTGAAACAAAGATATAATTTTAAATTCTTAATTAATCGTCATGTTAAGAGAAAAAGAAAAAACAATAAATAATCTTTTCACATCAATAGATGTGTTTCTTACCATTGTCTCTTTTCTTATTGCAGGATATATTCGTCATTCTAATCTTAATTTTGTTTCAAATAACGAATACCGAATTCTTCTTTTTGCAATAATTCCTGTTTGGTTTATTTTGGTGAAAATCTTCCGTCTTTCTGAATTTCAAAGAATAAAACTCTACTCATCTGTTTTTATCGACTATATTAGTGTTGTAGTAATTGGTAGTTCCATTCTTTTTTTAATAATTTTTGCATTTAAGCTCGATGGCATAAGCCGAATTGCAATTTTTGTTTTTAGCCTTATTGATTTATTTATTCTTTACTCTTTTAAAATACTGTTTAACAATCTTGTAAAACGATATCGCAGCAAAGGGCTTAATACACGCAATATGGTTCTTATTGCTGATAGTAGCAGTAAAGAAATTATTTCCGGACTTATTGAGGCTAAAGAATTTGGCTACAAAATAATTGGCATAATTACTCAATCTAAAACAATTGAAAACCTTTTCGGAGATAAAATAAAAATTTATCCTGAAGATTTTGATATTAGGAAACTACTTGACAAGCAAACAGTTGACGAGCTTGTTTTTTGCAAAAAAAAGTTTGACGAGACAGAAATATCTCCATACTATTTTTCGTGCAAAGAAGTTGGTGTTGTTTTTCGTATTCAGTCGCAATTTTTCAGCATGCTTTCTACCCATGGGCATATCGATTATTTTGGAGAAATACCTTTTTATACAATCTATAACACGCCTTCAAACTATATTGCTTTACACACTAAATTGATTATAGACTATGTGCTTTCTTTCATTATTTTATTACTAAGCTCCCCATTTTTATTTTTAATTGCCTTACTGATAAAAATTGATTCAAAAGGTCCTGTTTTTTTCAAACAGAAAAGAGTTGGCTTGCGAAAACGCGAATTTTATGTTTATAAATTTCGCACTATGGTTAAAGATGCCGAAAAATTACGTGACGAATTAGAAAATAAAAATGAGCAAGAAGGTCCTGTTTTCAAAATAAAAAACGATCCTCGTATTACTAAAATAGGTCGCTTTCTTAGAAAAACCAGTATTGATGAAATGCCTCAATTTATTAATGTGTTAAAAGGCGAGATGTCAATTATTGGTCCACGACCGCCCTTGCCCAAAGAAGTAGAAAAATATGAACGCTGGCAACTTCGTCGTCTGTCGATGAAACCCGGTATTTCTTGCATCTGGCAAGTCTCAGGACGAAACAAAATTTCTTTTAACGACTGGATGAAACTCGACTTACAATATATTGATACATGGTCGTTAAAACTTGATTTTATATTAATTATTAAAACCATTAGAGCAGTTTTTAAAATGAGTGGCAATTAAAATCAAGCTCAAGCATATTTTCACCGCCGTGAAACGGATAAGCAAATTGACAACAATCTATTAACCTTTATTTTTTTTATAATAGAATGCAACGGCTATTACAAAATTCGTGAAAATTAGTGCAATTAGTGTCTAAAAAAAATTTGTATCTTTACATTTTAACTTTACTTTTAGAAGCTAAAAAAATATTACACCATAATTTATATGCTTATAGTTTACAAATATTTAAAAAATAATTTGAAGAGACTAAAAGTCTCGCATTTCGAAAAGTCTCCAATAACCAATCACCAATCACCATTCACCAATCACCATTCACAAATCACCATCACCACCCTCCTATTTATTTTTTTATTTGCCAACTCACTTATCTCACAACAAACCCTCCCCTTAAACAGATATCTAAATCAATCATTTGAAAAAGAATTGAACAAAACTACGTCAACACAACACTCTGATTTTAAGCCATTAATTTGTTTTCCCACATCGCCAAACTACGATTCATTGTTGCTGTATAATAAAAAACCTCAACACGCATCTTACATAAAAAGAAAATTGTTTTACGAAAATTTTATTATTGTTGATACAAATAATTTTCATCTGACAATAGACCCTCTTTTTAACTTTATGTTTTCGCAAGAAAAAGATAATGACACAAAATATTATATTAACACGAGAGGTGTAAATGTAAAAGGACAAATTGGTAAACACTTATCCTTTCAATCAAACTTTTACGAAAATCAGGCGGTCTTTTATGATTATATTACAGATTTTGTAAAAAAATATCGTATTGTCCCCGGACAAGGATTGTCAAAAGGCTATAAAGATAATGGATATGATTATGCATGGGTAACGGGTTTAATATCTTATTCCCCATCAAAATATTTTAATTTTCAATTTGGCAATGGCAAAAATTTTATTGGTAATGGTTATCGTTCATTACTTTTATCAGACAATTCTTTTAATTATCCATTTTTTAAAATAACCACCAATATCTGGAAATTTCAATATACGAACTTATACACTTCTTTAATTGATATTAACGCACCTCACACCTACCAAGGCGGATTTCAAAGAAAATACGGTTCTTTTCATTACTTAAGTTACAACTTGTGCAAGCGACTACAAATAGGATTGTTTGAATCTGTAATTTGGCAAGCTGCCGATTCTACAGGCAAAAGAGGTTTTGATATTAGTTATCTTAACCCAATAATTTTTTATCGTCCTGTTGAGTTCTCCTTAGGCTCACCTGATAATTCTCTTATGGGCGCAAATTTAAATTTCAAAATATCTGACAAAACATTATTCTATTCTCAGTTTATTCTCGATGATCTCGATATTGGCAAATCAAAACTTGGCAAAGGATTTATTTTAAACAAATACGGCTATCAGCTCGGCTTTAAATTTTTTGATCTTTTCTCAATTAATAATCTTTATTTCCAGTCAGAATATAACCGTGTGCAGCCCTACGTTTATGCTCATAAAACACCAATGCAAAACTATGCTCATTATAATCAGGCGCTGGCTCATCCTCTGGGTGCTAACTTTAAAGAAGTTATTTCTATTCTCAATTACAGATATAAAAATATTTTTGTTGAATATAAATTTAATTATGCTTTGTATGGTGCTGACACATCAAACTCACATTGGGGGAAAGATATTTTTAAATCAGATTATGATGCTCAACTTGGATATCCATCATACGACAATGCCGTTTGTCAAGGTTATGAAACAACACTTATGTATCAAAACATTAGCCTTTCATATTTGTTTAATCCCAAAACAAGAATGAATATTTCGCTGGGATATACAAATCGCACTTTAATTAATGATGCAGAAACAATAAAAAACAATTATTTTTATATTGCGTTTAGAACATCACTCATAAATCTTTATAATGATTTTTAATTTATGCCAATGACTAATAACAAAATAATTATTGCAGTTTCCGGAGCCAGTGGTTCAATTTATGCCAAACTATTGCTCGATAAATTAATCACATTACAAAATCAATTTGATGAGCTCAGCATTGTACTCTCAAATAATGCCAAAGATATATGGGAATATGAAATAGGAAATTCTGATTTTAAAAAATATCCTTTCTCTTTTTATGAAAATAATGATTTTAATTCTCCCATTGCCTCAGGCTCTTCAAAACATAACACAATGATTGTTTGCCCTTGTTCGATGGGTAGCTTAGGACGCATCGCAAACGGCACTTCCGATGACTTAATTTCACGCTCAGCTGATGTCATTCTTAAAGAAAGAAAAAAATTAATTCTTGTCACACGCGAAAATCCTCTTAGCCTTATTCATATTAATAATATGAAAACTGTTACGCTCGCCGGCGGAATAATCTGTCCTGCAAACCCTTCTTTTTACAGCAAACCGACAAACATAAACGAATTAGTGGGAACTGTTGTTGACAAAATTCTGCATCTCGCCGGTTTTCAATTCGATTCGTATAGTTGGAATGGCTGTGATTAAAATTTTACTGTAATTCATCTTTTATTCTTTAAAAGAAAATTTAATTACGCAAGTTTTTGCTTTAACTTGTGTCTAACAATAAAAAATGAACTGTAAAAAAAATAATGACAGATAAAAAACTGATAAAAGCGATAAAGAATAACGACCAACAGGCATTTAAACATTTTGTTGAAAAAAATCAGCAAATAGTTGTAAATACATGTTATGGTTTTTTACACAATGTTGCTGATGCCGAAGATATTGCACAAGACGTTTTTATTGAAGTATTTTTATCAATTAACAAATTTAGAGAAGACGCAAAACTATCAACATGGTTATACAGAATTGCAGTTAATAAATCATTAAATCATATTCGTGATAACAAAAAACACAAAATCCTCAACCGCATTGATAATAATTCAGATGCAGATAAAAATTTTGAAAAGGAATTGCCAGACAATAATAATTCTCAACCCGAAAAAATAATTGAAGATAAAGAACGTGCACAAATATTGCATTCTTCGATTAATGCATTACCCAAAAATCAAAAAATTGCTTTTACTCTAAACAAATATGATGATTTATCATATAAACAAATAGCAGAAATAATGAACGTTTCTCTTTCGTCGGTTGAATCGCTTATACATAGAGCAAAAAAAAATCTGCAAAAAAAACTTATATCTTTTTACAAAAAAAAATAAAATCAAACGCAAGTTTTTAAAACTAACAGTGTCTAAATAACAAAATGCAAAAGATGAAATGTAAAAAAATACATAAAAAATTAATCTTCTACATTGATGGAGATCTTTCTTCAAAAGAAAACAAAAAAATTGAAGAACACTTATCGTCTTGCAAAAATTGCTCAAGACTTTACAGTGAAATGAAATCAAGTATGGAAATTATTCAAGATGAAAAAAGCATTGAAACAAATCCTTATTTATATACAAGAATAAAACAACAATTAAACAATATTAATGAAAACGCAACAAAACCAATTTTCGCAATACAACGATTAAAAATGCTTCAACCAATAATGGTAAGTTTTCTTATAGCAGTTGGTATATTTATTGGTGTTTCAATTGGCAATAATTTTCCTTTACAAGAAAACAATATAGCAGACACACAAACAGAACTAAATTATATTAACGATTTACAACAAGAACATGTTGAATATTTTTTACTTAACAACGAATAAAAATGGACTACTTTAATAAAAATAAAATTTTAATCTGGATAATAATTGTTCTTTTGGCTATTAATATCTCAACAGTAGTTACTATTGCTTACCATTTCTATTCTCACGGTAGAACTGAAAGAATAAACAATAAAAGACATGTAAGAATTCCAAATAAACAATTTGGCAGATTTATGTTCAGAGAACTGGATTTAAACAAATCTCAACGCAGAAATTTTCAAAATTTTCGAAATGAGTATAATCATAATGCGAAGAAAATAAGCCGAGAGATGATGGAAAAACGCAATGAAATATTTGTTGAATTGTCGAAAGAAAACCCTGACACAACAAAACTTTTTGAAATGGCTGAAGATATTGGGATTTATCACAAAAATCTGAAGAAAGAGACAATAAGGCATTATCTGAGAATGAAAAAAATGTGTACAGAACCTCAACAAAAAAAATTAATGAGAATTTACAATGCAATGCAAAATTCTAAGGCAGATATTGTTTGCAAAATGCGACGATAATATCCTGAAGATTATATAAATACACTTAAAAATTTTTGATTAACCACTTAAAAATTAAAACTATGAAACAAGTAAAATTTAAAACCCTGGCATTATTAATGGTTGCCACTCTTCTAAGCATTAACACAAGTGTTTTTGCACAAAAAGGAAATATGCAAATGCATAATAATAGAAATTGCAATATTCCAAATTTGACTGAAGAGCAAGAAACAAAAATTGAAAAACTGAGAACTGCTCATATGCAGGAAATGTTAAGCCAGAAAACTCAATTAGAAGAAAAAAAGGCTCATAAAAAATCTCTTATGGTTGCTAAAGAAATTGACTTAAAAGCTATTAATAAAACTATCGACGAGATGAGTGCTATTAGAGTAAACATGCAAAAAATGAAAGCTAAACATCACAAAGCAGTTAGAAGTTTATTAACCGACGAACAAAAGGTGTTTTTCGATAATCATTATCTTAATAAAAGAGGCAATAACAGAGCTTATGGTAGAAGACGAGGCGGAATGAAAAATGGTATGGGAAACGGCATGGGCAACGGAATGGGTGACGGCTATGGCCGAAGACACAGAGATTGTCCTCAAATGAATAAATAAATTTTTGAATAATCATTAAAACATCCGAAGCTTTTAAAACTTCGGATGTTTTTTTTTGTTAAAAAATTTAACGAATAATTAAACAATAAAATTGATTTAGGAAATAAATAATTTATTTAAACATAATATTAGTAACTTTATGCTTAAATATTTTATAAATTATTTTTCTAAAGATGTATTTTCAAAACAATTCTCAATTACAACTTGCCTATAATTTTGTTCAATTTACCGGAAAAAACATTTTCTTAACAGGAAAAGCCGGAACAGGGAAAACCACCTTTTTGCACAATATTAAAAAACATTCGCCCAAGCGTATGGTTGTTGTAGCTCCTACAGGAGTTGCCGCAATTAATGCTTCAGGCGTTACCATTCATTCATTTTTTCAACTGTCGTTTGGTCCCCTTCTTCCCGACTATAAAACAGTTACGCTGATGAATCAAGAAAAAAGACTTAATGCCAATAAATTCAGCAAAGAGAAAATAAACATAATGAAAAGTCTTGATTTGCTGGTAATTGATGAGATTAGTATGGTAAGAGCTGATTTGCTCGATGGTATTGACAGCACACTCAGACGTTTCAAAAATAAAAACCTTCCATTTGGTGGCGTTCAACTGCTTATGATTGGCGACCTGCAGCAACTTGCTCCAATTGTAAAGGGAGAAGAAGAAAGACTGTTGCGACAATATTATGACACCCCATTTTTCTTTAGCAGCAATGCTTTACAGCAAACACAATACGTTAGCATAGAACTTAAGCACGTATATCGTCAAAAAGACCAAAATTTTATTAATCTACTTAATAAAATTCGCGACAATAAAATTGACAACAATGTAATTAATAAACTAAACGAAAGATATAAACCAGATTTTAATCCTGATAATGAGGGATATATAATTCTTACAACTCACAATGCCAAAGCAAAGCAGATTAACGATTCAAAACTAAACCGCTTGCAGGAAAAAACATACACCTTTGAAGCAAAAGTGTCGAAAAATTTTCCCGAATATGCATATCCTACAGATTATCTGTTGGAGTTAAAAGTTGGTGCACAGGTTATGTTTGTAAAAAACGATCCCAATCCCGCCAAATTATTTTACAATGGTAAAATTGGAACAATAATCGATATTGATGACGATATAATTGCTGTAGATTGTGAGGGAGACGACCAGCCAATTGAGGTTGTACCTCTTGAATGGCAAAAGATGAAATACTCTTTAAACAAAGAAACGAAAGAAATTAATGAAATCATAGATGGCACTTTCACCCAATATCCGCTTAAGCTTGCTTGGGCTGTTACTATTCATAAAGCACAGGGATTAACTTTCGAAAAAGCTATTATTGATGCTGAAGCATCGTTTGCTCATGGTCAAGTTTATGTTGCACTCAGCAGATGCAAATCACTCGAAGGTTTAGTGCTTAAAACACCAATTGCTCCACAAAGTGTGAAACACGATAAAACCGTTGAAAGTTTTACAAAAAATTATGAAGAAAATCAACCGGATAACATTGAATTGGAAGAATCGAAAAAAGCATTTCAACAACAACTGCTTACAAATCTTTTTAATTTTGATGATTTACAAAAATATATTTATTATTCTATAAAAATACTAAAAGATAACTCTGCCGCATTGCAAGGAAATTTAACAGAGCTATTTACAGAAATAAACAAAAATGTTAAGCCTGAAATAACCGATATATCGTCAAAATTTCGCACTCAACTCAAACATCTGTTTTTAAAAAATGGCGATGTTGAGAAAAATGCTGAAATTCAAGACAGAATTAAAAAAGCATCGGTTTATTTTACCGATAAAATTAAATCATTAATTATTGATAAGATTAATGATGTCTCTATAGAAACAGACAATAAAGCTGTAAAGAAATCAGTAAAAGATATTCTGAATAAATTACAACATGAGGCATTATTTAAAACGTCATGCTTAACAGCTTGTAATAATGGTTTTGTTGTAAAAAATTATCTCGAAATAAGAGCAAAAGCTTCTATTGATGAAAGCAGTCTGAAATCATCGCAAAAAAAATCTAAAAAACCAATCAGCACTGACATAGTTAACCCTGAACTATATGAGCGTTTAAGAAACTGGCGCGATGCTAAAGCCGAAGAACTCGACAAAGATGTTTATCTTATTTTGCAACTAAAAACAATGAGAGAACTGAGTGCCAAGCTACCGGTTACCGAATTCTCATTGAGCAAGATTAAGGGTTTGGGTAAAAAGAAATTAAAACTCTTTAGCAGAGATTTAATTGACATCATTATTTCTTATTGCAAAGAAAAAAATATTGAATTTGATGCTTTTGAAGAACCGGAAATTGAGATTAAAATACCTAAAAAAAAATCTAGAGACATTAGCTTTGATTTGTGGAAACAAGAGAAGACTGTTAAAGAGATTTCAGAAGAACGAGGTTTAACAATACAAACAATTGAAAGCCATCTGGCATATTTTGTTGGTACCGGTGAACTTAGTATTGATTTAATGGTTAGTGCTGAAAAAATTAAGCTTATTTCGAACTTTTTTGAAACACACAACACCGAACTTTTGGGCGAAGCAAAAGCGGTTCTTGGTGATGATGTAACTTACCAAGAAATACTTTTTGTATTACAACATCTGAAATATATCAAAAAGAATTAACCCGAAAAATTCATAATTTTTTTACGCTTAAGAATTACCAACAAATTTTGTGTGTCTCGTCCAAAAATAGGTTTACACAAAAAATTGTAAAAATGGATAAAAAAAATCCGAAGCTATTAAACTTCGGATTTTTAAAATTTTAAATATATTTTTTTTATTTCAAATGAAAATCAACTGTTCCAACTTGTTTTCCGTCAGTAAAAATATCAACCGCATAATTACCTGGGATTAAGCCTTCTTTATTTAAGGTGTTTTGAAAGAAAATACACATTTCTTTTTCCTGATTATCATACTCAACTTCACGCTTTGAGGTGTAAGCAAGTTCTTTACCTTCAAAAGTAAATAAATTTTCTTCCGATGAAATCAGCACTAAATCATCTGGTCGTGCTATTCTGATATACACATCTCTTTTCCCTGGTTTTGCAATATCATTCTCGCCAAGAGTGAAACAAACTTTAAATTTATCAACTTTTTTTGCTTTTTTCACTTTTCGTCCTCTTCTGTTTAAAGGCAATACAGAAATATTAAAAGTTTTAATCTTAGATGCTTTATCAACCTGAGTTGAGAGCTCTTCATTTTTTTGAGCTAAGTTCTCATTTTTTGTTGTGGCTGCTTTATACTGTTTCTTAACCTCAACATTCTCTTTCTTTAAAGCAATATTCATTGTGTTAAGAGAATCAATCTGAACAATAAAACTTCTCATAACTTTTCGCAAAGTCTCCATTTCAGCCTTATACTTCTTTATCACCTCACGATTAACAACTTTTTCTCTTCGGAGCTTTTTCATTATTTCCTTAATCCTTGTTTGCTCTTCGCCCAACTGCATATTTAAGCTATCGTTATTCGATTCGAGAGATTCGTACTCTGCAAGTAAATTATCAAATTCATGAGACAAACTGTCTTTAGCTTGGACTGTTTCATTTTGCTGAACAATTAGCCTTTTTGTTTTTTGAGTTTCATTGAAAAATAGCCAGGCAACTATTAAAAGTAAAATAAATAGTAATATGGCAATTATTTTATAAAACCTACCTGTTCCTTTTTCATTCGAATCAAAATTTTTTATATTAGTAGTTGTTAAATTACTCTTTTTGTTTTCCATGATATTAAATTAATCTAAATTAAATTATTAAAAATATTTATTATAAGCTCTTATTTCATCAATATTCTTACGTCTTTTTTCACGTATAGTATCTGTTTTGGGATATCCTAAAGCAATAACGATATCAACATCTTCATTTTGGGGGATATTTAATGCTTTTTTTACCCCTTTTTTAAAGAACCATCCCAAAATACATGTTCCCAAATTTTCTTCAACTGCTTGCAAACAAAAATGTTCAACAGCAATACCGATATCAACTAAGTTGAATTGTGTTTTTTTTATTGCTCCTGCAATTTTTGTTACAAGTTTCGGTTTTTCTGTAATTACAACAATCAAAACCGGTGCTTTCAAAGTAAATTTATTAAACGAAACTATACTGTTAAACGTTTCTTTTGCAACTTTATTTTTTAGCTCCTCATCGTCAATAACTATAAACTTCCATGGCTGAACATTATGTGCAGATGGTGCAATGCGAGCAGCCTCTATACATCTTTCAATTTTTTCACGTTCAACAGGCATGTCTTTATAACTTCTTACACTCTGTCTTTTTTTTGCTAAGTCTGAAAAATTCATAAAATCATGAGCTTTAAAATATTCCGCAAATATAAGGATTAAATGAATTATGATAAAAATAAATTTTAAATAATTCTGCTCTTTCTAATTTGAGAAATAAGAAGTGTTATCTGTGGTTTATTTAATCAATTAATTTTGGATGTAATTCGATGTTTTTCACCCTTAATATCAGAGACAACAGCCTTTATTGAGCCAACCAATATTTTTGCCTCAATAATAATTGGTATTTTATTGCCATCATCACTTACCCAAATCATCATGTTCTCTCCTCCTTCAAAAATAGAGCCTTTAACCAGTAAGATTGAAAACTTAATACATTTATGTTTTTCTTCATTAGGTGTTTCTACTGTTTCTTTCCCTAAATATCTAATATGCAGATGAAAAATCTCATTGTCAATTATCATACTAAGTGGTATGGTATCATTTTTTTGATATTTAGAATAGTCAATATTACGACAATAATAAATTGCGGTTAGCACATCAAAAGTACATTCATCATAGTCTAATGTGTCACGAGTAAGAGGTTTGTCTGTGTTTTTAGATGACGTGTATATTTTATTTTTCTCATCATTAAAAAAAAACTTATTATTTACCTCATAACCACCTTCGTATGTGTTGCGATAAAACGCAATCGATTTTAAGGTATCCGGCTCTGAATAAGCTTCATAACTATCTCGCACCTTATAAAACCAATCATATTGATTGATTGTTTTACCAAAACTTTTAAAATAAAAAACCTCTTTGTTTTTGTGTGTTTTCTTATAAATTTCGAAATGAGCCTCGCCGGCATTAAACCATAAAAACGAAAGATTATAATAGATTGAATATGTTATTTTTTCCCCATAAGTAAACGCTGTAACTTTATTACGACACTGGGAGTAACTATAAATTACTATGTGAAAAAATAAAACAAAAAATAAGATACTTTTTTTCAAAACTTCAATCTATTTCATATTAACATCTCTATCCTTGGGTTTCTTAAGATAAACTATTGACAAATCGAGGTAATTCATTTGGTTAATAAATAAATTATTAACATCTGATCGAAAAAAATTGTAAACATTTCCCTGATTTATGCCTTTTGTTTTTTTTAGTATAAATATTGGCGGATTAGATTGAAACTTATCAATGTTATTCTTTAAAAATTCTGTCACAAAATCTCCGGTCAAACCCAGAACCATATCAACCTCTCCTTTCTCAAACATCTCTAACTCCTCCCTTGTTGAACTAATAAAAGAAAATTCTATTGTGTCGATGTATGGCATTAGAACTCCCTTTTTATCTTTCTTAAAATATTTTGTGTTTTTAAATAATCTTTGTTTTTTGTTTGTTGCGGAAAATCCCTTAATAAAGTACGGACCCGTTCCAATAATTGAATTTTCGCCGTAAGCATCAATTGCCTCTTTAGGCAAAACAACAGCTTCTATACTTGCAAGAAAATGTAAAAACAATGGGTTATTCTTTTTAATATTAATAACTAAAGTAGTGTCATCAACAACATCAATACCAGAAATACCTTTTTGTTTTGATTCGCAAAATTCTTTTGCCCCAATAATATTAAAAAAAGCACTTTTCGATTCTTTAACCTTTGAGCAATATAATTCTAAAGAATATTTAAAATCAGATGCTTTTACTTTTCTTGTTTTTTCATTATTCCCCTTATCAAAACATTTATCTTCATGAAAAAACACATTGTCGTTCAAATAAAAAACATACTGCTTGCCGTCTTTAGCAATCTCCCAACGTTTAGCAATATCGGGAACTATTTCTAAATAATTTGCTTCGTATTTTACTAACCCACTGTAAATTTGCGATAAAATATGAAAATCAACAGCACTTTTTACATTATAAGGAAAACTTGTGTTAAGAAAACTTGTTTCATTAATTCTAAGAATTTCTTCGGATGTGCTTTTTGTTTCTGTTTTGTTTATATTTGTACACGATAACAATTGCGAAACTACAATTATTATAATAAATATATTTTTTTTCATAACTGATTTGTTTAATTTCACTTACGCAAAAACGCTTTAATATGCTCTTTTAAAAACTTGTTCAATTTAAGAAGTTTTTAATTATCATATAAAGATAAAAATTATATTTTTTACTTTTGATAAAAATTTTAACTATTTCATAAATCTACAATTATATTTATGCTTTTTAACGATATAATAGGACAAGAAGATACAAAACAAAGATTAATACAAACCGTCAAAGATGGAAGAATAAGTCACGCTCAATTATTTTTAGGTCCTGAGGGGTGCGGAAAATTAGCTTTAGCAATAGCATATGCTCAATATATATCGTGTGAAAATAAAGGAGAGAACGATTCTTGCGGAACGTGTGCATCATGTAAAAAATTTCAAAAATTAATACATCCTGATTTACATTTTGTTTTTCCTGTTGCTTCATCAAAAAGCAGTAATCAGAAACCTGTAAGTGATGATTTTATTAATGAATGGCGGCAAAGCATTTTAGACAATCCATATATTAAACTAAATCAATGGTTTAGTACAATTGGGGTTGAAAACAAACAAGGGAGCATCTATTCTCAAGAAAGTGGTCAGATAATAAAAAAAATGAACCTCAAAACGTTCGAAGCCGAACATAAAATTATGATTATCTGGATGCCTGAAAAAATGAACCTTTCTGCAGCTAACAAATTGTTGAAAATGATTGAAGAACCTCCTTCAAAAACTCTTTTTTTATTAGTTTCTGAAAACGCGGGTAAAATTATTCAAACCATTCGATCAAGAACTCAGCTGGTGAAAATACCCAAAATTGACGATAATAGTCTTCTTAATGCATTAAAAAACAATTTTGAGCTTAACGAAGATAAAATTTCGGATATTGTTCGTTTATCTAATGGAAATTATGCAAAAGCTCTTGAAGTAATTAATTCAAACGAAGAGAACCAACAAAACTTTAATTACTTTAAGACACTAACTCGGCTTTGCTATAAATCCGACGTTTTAGAAGTCGTAAAATTTGTTGATGTAATTTCAAAAATTGGCAGGGAGAAACAAAAAAATTTTATTTCTTATTCTTTAAGAATGATGAGAGAAAATTTTATTTTAAACAAAAATAAACCCGAAATAACATACTTAACAAACGAAGAAAATAATTTTTCTAAAAAATTTAATACCTTTGTTAATGAACGCAACATAATGAGAATAACAAGAGAATTTAATCAGGCTTTTTTACACATTGAACGCAACGGAAACAGTAAAATTATCTTTTTAGATTTATCATTAAAATTAATTAAGTTATTAAAACTATAAATTTGTAATTAACTTTGTGGAAATTTGTTCTCTAAATATTTTTAAGTTCAAATTAATAATACATACACAATTAAAGGAAAAAATACTAAAATGGATAGTACTGAAAATTTAACAACGGGGAGAGAGACTGCACCAAATGATGGAGAGAAACTATCTAAAGAAAACCTATTTGCTCAAAAATTACCTGTATACGATTGGTTAGAAAAAATACCAAGCTGCATTAAGCCTGTTGATTTGGTTGAAATAAAATTTAAAAATACAAGAAAAGGTTTTTATATAAACAGCAACCATTTATTAATAAAAAAAGGCGATGTTGTTGCTGTTGAAGCTTCTCCCGGACACGATATTGGTGTTGTTTCTTTAACCGGCGAATTGGTTTTAGAACAGATAAAAAAATATAATGTTCCTCCCAAAACAGAATTTAAAAAGATATACCGTAAAGCTAAAACTGTTGATTTTGAAAAATGGAAAGAAGCAATATCGCTAGAACATTCTACTATGATAGAATCGCGCAAAATTGCTACAAATCTTAATCTTAAAATGAAAATTGGCGATGTTGAGTATCAGGGAGATAAAACAAAAGCAATTTTTTATTACATTGCTGAAGAACGTGTTGATTTTAGAGAATTAATTATAATTCTAGCTGAAAAATTTCACATTAGAATTGAAATGCGTCAAATTGGCGCTCGTCAAGAAGCCGGACGTATTGGTGGTATTGGCCCTTGCGGTCGTGAACTTTGTTGTTCTACATGGTTAAGCAATTTCATCTCGGTAACAACTAACTCTGCAAGAATTCAGGAACTCTCTCTTAACCCACAAAAACTTGCAGGTCAATGTGGAAAATTAAAATGCTGTTTAAACTATGAGCTTGAAACATACAACAGTATAATAAACTCATTCCCAGACAAACAAATTGTTCTTGAAACAAAACAAGGTAGTGCCAGATGTCAAAAAATCGATATATTTAAAAAATTAATGTGGTATAATTTCGATAATAAAGAAAGCAATGCGATTATTCCCATTTCGGTAAACAGGGTTAAAAAAATAATTGAACTTAACAAAAAAGGAGTTATTGTTGATAATCTTGTTGATAAAACCAAAACCGAAAAAAATATTAAACTTGACTATGAAAATGTTGTTGGACAAGAAAGTCTTACACGTTTTGATAAAAAGAAACGTAAAAAAAGAAATAAAAAAAAGTAATTACTTTATTCTGAATAAAAATACAAACATATGAAAATCAAATACTCTCTTTTAATTTTTTTCTTTACGGTTTTATTGTTTTCTAATTCATCTTGTGACAGAAATCGTATTTATGAAAAAAATCAGGATGTTGAAAATCACGTATGGAATAAAGACAGTGTTTTTTGTTTTAATGTTGAAATAAGCGACACAATTACTCCATGCAATCTATACATAAACACCAGAATAACAAGCCAATATCCTAAAAACAACTTATACTTATTTATAACAACACACTTTCCTTATAAAGACAAAATGTGCGACACACTTGCTTGTGTTTTGGCAGACAAAAGTGGGAAATGGTATGGGAAAGGTTTTGGAGATGTTTGGTCGTTTAAAATCCCATATAAAAAGAACGTAATATTTCCCCGTACGGGAATTTATACATTTGAAATTGAGCAAGCAATGCGAACAGTTAATCTTCCATATGTTTTGGATGTTGGTTTAAGAGTAGAAAAAATTAAATAAAAAAGTGGCTAAAAATAAATTAGAACAATTTAAAAAATTCTCATCATTCGATTTCACATTTGAGCCTGACTTTAACGAATTTTTTAAAACTGATTATCATTTAAAAGGAAAATGGAACAAGGAAGTTTTTAAAAACAACAATCCTATTGTTCTTGAGTTAGGTTGCGGAAAAGGTGAATATGCAACAAATTTGGCATTACAAAATCCTAATAAAAACTTTATTGGTGTAGACATTAAAGGTAACAGAATGTGGAAAGGAGCAAACCTTGCTTACGAAGAAAATTTAAACAATATTGCCTTTCTAAGAACACAAATAGAATTTATCGATTCTTTTTTTGCAAAAAACGAGGTTGATGAAATTTGGATAACCTTTCCTGACCCACAATTGAAAAAAAGGAGAAACAAAAAAAGACTTACCTCTGCACTTTTTTTAAATAAATATAAAACATTCTTAAATACAGACTGTTTTGTAAATTTAAAAACCGACAATACTGTTCTTTATAATTATACTCTAAATTTATTAAAAGAAAATGCTTTAGAAATAAATATCTCAACTAATGATTTATACATGGAGAAAAATCAGGGAATAAGTGAACTATCTGAAGCAAAGTCTATTAAAACCTTTTATGAAAAACTGTATCTGGAAAAAGGCGAAAAAATAAAATTCATTAAATTTAAACTAAACAAAAAAAATATTGACGAACCCAAAACAGAAGAATGACAATTTTTTTGATAAAGTTTATCAAGTTACTCGCAAAATACCCTTTGGGAGAGTTAGTTCGTATGGAGCAATAGCACGATATATTGGCTCTCCGCAATCTGCTCGAATGGTTGGTTGGGCTTTAAATAAATCACTAAGTCAAAAGGAGTTTGTTCCTGCTCACCGTGTAGTTAATAGAAAAGGGTTGCTTACAGGGAAAAAACATTTTGGTGCTTCAAACATTATGAGAGAACTATTAGAAAACGAGAATGTTGCTATTGAAAATGACCAAATTTTAAACTTTGAAAATATTTTTTGGGACCCTTGCAAAGAATTATCTTTTTAGCTCATTTGTAATAAAAAAAATTATACATTTGCACAATTATTTATAATCATTTTAAATAGGTAAATTAAAAAAACAAATAATTATGACATATACAAGCAAAGATGTATTCGTTGCATTACGCGACGTAAAATATCCGGGAAGTGAGAAAGACATCACTGCTCTTGGTATGGTACAGGAAGTAAAAATTGAAGATAAAAAAATTAGTTTTTCTTTAATCTTTCAAAAATCTAATGACCCACATATTGAAACAATAAGAAAGGCTTGCGTTAATGCAATTCTTGCTAATTTGGGACAAGATGTTGAAATAAAGGGAAATATATCAGTAAAAGCGATTGAAAAGGTTGCCGATAAGTCTATTTTACCGAATATAAAAAATATTATTGCTATAGCTTCCGGTAAAGGTGGTGTTGGTAAATCAACCGTAACAACAAACTTAGCAGTTGCTCTTGCAAAAGCAGGGAAAAAAGTTGGTCTTATTGATGCCGATATTTTTGGACCTTCAATACCTAAAATGTTTGGTGTAGAAAACGAGCGACCTAAGATTAAAAAAGAAAACGGTGCCGATGTAATAATTCCAATCGACAAATACGGGCTTAAGCTCCTATCTATTGGTTTCTTTGTTAACCCTGAAGACGCTCTTGTTTGGAGAGGTCCGATGGCAACAAACGCACTAAAACAACTTATTTTTCAAACCGAATGGGGTGAACTTGATTACCTTTTATTTGACTTGCCTCCGGGAACAAGCGATATTCATTTAACTTTAGTTCAGGAATTGCCTGTTACAGGTGCTGTTATTGTTAGCACACCTCAACAAGTTGCTTTAGCCGATGCTGTTAAAGGAATAAATATGTTTAAAGGGAAACAAATTAACGTGCCTGTTTTAGGTCTTGTTGAAAATATGGCTTGGTTTACTCCTGCCGAACTTCCTGAAAACAAATATTATATTTTTGGCAAAGAAGGTTGTAAAAACTTATCTGATAAAATGAATATTCCTCTTTTAGGTCAAATACCTATTGTTCAGAGTATTTGTGAAAACGGAGATAATGGAAATCCTTCTGCTCTTAATGAAGATTCTGTTACAGGAAAATCTTTTATTAATTTAGCACAAAATGTTATTAATGCAGTAAACGAAAGAAATATTAAACTCAACCCTACTCAAAAAGTTGAAATCACAAATAACGATGGTTGCGATGCTGTTAACCATTAATCTTTAGTGAAATAATTCCAAATAAAGTTGTCGTATAAAAACTCATTTTTATTAGCGACAACTTTATTTTTTTACCCTCTTTATAAATATTTCTTCACAAAAAAATAAAAGTTAATCAAAATTAAAATATTTTTGTAAAAAAACAGTTTTAATAAAAGCAAAACACAAATATTTTGAACAAAAAGAAACTCTTATATAACTATCATAAATTCTTCGGGTTATTACTTATTGTACTTGTTTTTAGTTGCTCAACCAAAAAAAACACAACAATAAGCAGAGCCTACCATAATCTTACAGCTCATTATAATGTATTTTTTAATGCTAATGAGAGTTTTAAAAAAGGCAAACAAAAAATTGACAACAAATTTCGCGATAATTATTCAAATATCTTACCATTATATAAATGTGGAGACAATAAAATAGCAAAGTCTATTTATCCTCAAATGAATAAGACCATTCAAAAAGCATCAAAAACAATAAAAAAACATTCAATTACAGCAAAGCCTAAAAGAAATAATAAGCAATTATCTAAATCTCAAAGAGATTTCTATAATAAAAAAGAATATTGTAACTGGATTGACGATAGTTATATAATTATGGGGCAGTCTCATTTTTACAAAAGAGATTTTTACCCTGCCATTGAAAATTTTAATTATGTAATTCAGCAGTTTAACAACCTGCCTGTAAGATACGAAGGTTTAATTTGGCTAACCCGAACCTACTGCGAAATGAATAATTTTAGAAAGGCGGAAGAGTTATTAAACGTAATTGAAGGCGAAGAAAATAAATTGCCTAAAAAATTAAAAAAAGATTTCTATGCAGCTTACGCTGATTTTTTCTTGAAACAAAAAAAATATAATGAAGCAATACCCAAATTATTAAAGGCTATTGAATATAATAAAAAAAAAGAAGTTATTGTTAGGTATAAATATATCTTAGCCCAAATATATCAAAAAGTTGAAGATAACGACAACGCCTCAAAATATTTTAACGAAGTAATAAAATTACATCCTGAATATGAGATGGCTTTTAATGCGCAAATTAATCTTGCCCTTTTATATGACACATCTTTTGATTATGATAAAAATATTGAAAAACAGCTTTTTAAAATGCTGAAAGATGATAAAAATATTGATTATCAAGATCAAATTTACTTTGCTTTAGCCAACATTTCTTTTAAAGAAAGCGATATAGACCAAGCTATTGATTATTTCAAACTATCGGCTCAAAAAAGCGTGAGCAACACAAATCAAAAAGCAATATCTTTTTTATCGATTGCTGATATTTATTTTGAACAAACAAAATATACTCTTGCTCAAGCTTATTACGACAGCACTATCGCTTTTTTAGACAAAACATACCCCGATTACGAAAAAATAAGCTCTAAAACTCGATATTTAACCGAATTAGTAAAGAATCTACAAACTGTTCAACTGCAAGACAGTCTTCAGAAACTTGCAAAAATGACCGACAAAGAAAAATTTGCCCTAATTGACAAAATTATTGCACAAGTACAAAAAGATGAAGAGCTAAAAAAACAAGAAGAACAACAAGAAAAACTTAATGCTAGTTTCTTAAATCAAAACACAAGAAACAATAACACGAGCAACCTTGGTGGGAAATGGTACTTTTATAACCCAAATGCTTTAAGTATGGGGCATTCGAATTTTATCCAGAAATGGGGAAGACGAAAACTTGAAGATAACTGGCGAAGAAAAAATAAAGCATCGGTTGATTTTAACCAAACAGACGGCACCAACGGTTCTGATCAACCAAAAGACAACAACCAAAAACAACTTAGTAACAAAAGCAGAGAATATTATTTAAGAAATATTCCAGCTTCTGATTCTGCTATAAATATCTCGAACAAACAAATTCAAGAAGCCTTGTTTAATATTGCAAATGTATATCAGAACAAACTCAAAGACTATAAACAGGCAATAAGCGTTTATGAAAGTTTAATTAAAAGATTCCCCGATAATACTTTCTTGCTGCTTACATATTACAGACTTTATTCTCTTAATAAAGATTTAGAATTTTTTGAAAAATCTGATTATTACAAAAAACTCATTATTAACAAGTTTCCCGAAAGTAATTATGCAAAAGTGCTCATTAATCCCAATTTTTTTAAAGAGCTACAAAAAAAACAGAACCAAATAAATTTCATTTACAGCTCAACCTACAAATACTATCAAAACAAACAATTTGATAAAGTAATATATAATTATCATTACGTTGACACTACATACAAAAACAATGTTTTAATGTCGAAGTTTGAGCTGCTTAAAACTCTTTCTGTTGGCAAACAAAGCGATACAGCTACATTTAAAAAAGAACTGATAAATTATGTAAAAAAATATCCTAAATGTGACGAAACAAAATATGCTACAAGCATTCTAGCTTCTCTTACACATAAAAAAGAACGAGCTCCAACAACCGATACAGCAACAGTTATTTCTGTCGATGCATTTGAAAGTGAAAAAGATTCTACCGAAAAAGAAATCTATTCAATTAACAATAAAGCCGTTCATTTTTATGTTTTAGTTATTGACAGTAAAAAAATTAATGTTAATGAAGTAAAATTTAATCTGTCAAACTTTAATATTGACTTTTTTAGTTATATTAATTTTGATGTCAGCAGTATGCTGTTAAATACTAATTTCCAACTGGTTGTTGTTAAGCGATTTAAAAATAAAGATCAAGGAATTAATTATTACGAATCAATAATTGCAAACAATATTGTGTTAAAAGATCTTAAACCAAGTGATTATCGTCACTTCATTATTTCTGTAGATAATTTCAAAATATTCTATCAGGATAAAAACATTAAAAAATATTTAAAGTTTTTTAATAAAAATTATTTAAAAGAAGAATAAAAAACTTGAATTAACACATATAAAAATTCTTCTTTTTGTGTTTTTAGGTTAACAAAAACATTTGCCTTACATTCAATCAAATACAAAAAAAATGAAACAAATAAAAATTCTATGGGTTGACGATGAGATAGAACTTTTAAAACCCCACATACTATTTTTACAAAGCAAAAATTATTTAGTTGAAACAGCCAATAATGGTAATGAGGCAGTTGATGCTGTTCAGAAACAAAAATTCGACATAATTCTTTTAGATGAGAACATGCCCGGACTGAGTGGTTTAGAAACTTTAACTGAAATAAAAAACCTAAATACTACAATTCCTGTAGTAATGATTACTAAAAGTGAAGAAGAATATATTATGGATGAGGCAATTGGCTCAAAAATTTCCGATTACCTCATAAAACCTGTCAATCCTAAACAAATTCTACTTTCAATTAAAAAAATTGTTGACCAAAAACGATTAATTACCGAAAAAACAACTTCTGACTATCAAGCAGAATTTCAAAAAATTGGTGTAAAAATAAACGATTCTTTTACCTATCGCGATTGGGTTGATGTATATAAAAAATTAGTATTTTGGGAACTCGAGCTTGAAAAAGATGAGGGTAATGCAATGGAAGAAGTTCTTAAATTACAAAAATCTGAAGCCAACAAAGAATTTTCAAAGTTTATTAAAAAGAAATACTTCTCGTGGTTCTCTTCCGAAAATGAAGACAAACCTCTGCTTTCGCCTAATATTTTTAAACAAAAAATTATTCCTCTTCTTGATAAAAACGAACAGGTTGTTGTTATTGTTATTGATAATTTTAGATATGACCAATGGAAATATATTCAACCTGAAATTAGTAAATATTTTAATGTTTATGAAGACGAAATTTCGTTCAGTATTTTACCTACAGTAACCCAATATGCACGAAACGCAATGTTTGCCGGACTAATGCCTTCCGAAATAGAAAAATTACATCCTGAATTATGGCTCAATGACGAAGACGAAGGAGGAAAAAATTTACATGAAGAAGAATTACTGAAAAAACAACTCGCCCGATTGGGAAGAAAAGAAAATTTTTATTTCGATAAAATTACAAACCTTAAGGGTGGTAAAAGATTAATCGATAATGCAGCCGCACTCAATAATTATAAATTATCTGTAATAATTATTAATTTTATTGATATGCTTTCGCACGCAAGAACCGACATGGAGATGGTTAAAGAACTTGCAAGCAATGATGCTGCTTACCGTTCAATTACACTCTCGTGGTTTCAGCACTCAACATTATTCGAATTATTAAAAACGCTTTCACAAAAAAAAGTTAAAGTTGTTATCACTACCGACCATGGGACAATAAAAGTAAAAAACCCAACGAAAATTGTTGGAGATAAAAATACAAACACAAATCTCAGATATAAACAAGGTAAAAACATAAACTATAATCCTAAAGAAGTTTTTGAAATATTAAATCCTGCTCAGGCATATCTACCAAGCTCACATCTTAGCTCAACCTATGCTTTTGCTTTAAACGATAACTTTTTTGCATACCCAAACAATTACAACTATTATGCTAATTATTACCGCGACACTTTTCAACACGGTGGCGTTTCCCTCGAAGAGATGCTGATTCCGTTTGTTGTTCTAAGTAATAAATAAAATTTTTAATAAATATAATCTTACACTAATAGCCGTAACATCAAACTACGGCTTTTTTATAAAAAAAATTAAAAGCACAAAACCTATTAACAAACAAAACCCAATAAATTATTTTTTGTCTCATTCAAATTTTATAAATTTACCCGAGTAATATAAACTGTAGCAAAAACAAAACCTTTTTTTCTACAGCTTTAAAGTAATTGCCACTTTTTAAAGACTAAACTTAATATTACTATAATGGAAATAAACGGAATAGTCCGTTTATTTAATTGTTGGCGGTAATAAAACGAAAAAGAGAAATACAATGATACAAAATAGAAAAATTAAAATAAGTGAACTATCTCTTTGGGACGAAAATCCAAGATTTCCAGATAAATATTTCAATCAAACAGAAGAAGAATTGATTAATTTTATTGTTAAGAAAAAAAACTTTAAAATTGAAGAATTATCAAAAGCGATTGTGAAAGATTTTCATCTTCCACAGCTTGAAAAAATAATCGTTT
>Ga0164318_10001093_pt1 | contig 23326 bp, 15 predicted proteins | sample GuaBasSedimGuay9_FD_113734 | JGI IMG/M metagenome (GOLD analysis project Ga0164318, IMG submission 113734) | Subseafloor sediment microbial communities from Guaymas Basin, Gulf of California, Mexico - Guay9, Core 4571-4, 0-3 cm | ecosystem: Environmental > Aquatic > Marine > Hydrothermal vents... | reverse complement strand
GAGTTCCTTCTCCATAAAGACCCCGTACGGCTAAATTTAATTTAGCGATTGCCTGCAAAACCTTATTGATCTGTTTTGTCATTACCAGTGAAGGCAGATGCAGCATACATGAAGCCCGCAAACCTGTACCTACGTTTGTCGGGCAGGCCGTGAGATAACCCAAATTCTGATGGAATGCAAATGACAGTATTGCCTCAAGTTCTGAGTCAACTTTATCTATCATTCGCCAGGTTTCCAGTAAATTCAGTCCGGATTGAAGGACCTGGATACGCAGATGATCCTCTTCGATAATCATAATACTTAAAATTTCATCTTCACTAAAAGAAAGTGCACGTGTACCTTTAGCATCAGAATGTTCTCGGCTGATAAGATGCCTTTCGAGTAAAAGCTGTTTACTAATATCATCCAGCGCTGTCAATGAAACAAACTGATTATTTTTTAAATAATTACTCTTATCTATTGCATCAGACACTTTGTCTATTATTTCCTTTGCCTCGCTTTTATTTAAAAGCGGCGTAAATTTAAAATCTCTGAGATTGCGTGCAAGACGTATGCGGCTACTAATGACAATATCATTATTAGGACCGGCCCCCTTGAGCCATTCACCTGATTTATTTAAAAACTGTTTAATGTTAAAAGAGGCCATCGTTACTTCTTCTGTCCCTTCTTTTTCAATTTCATTTCTAACATCTTAATTTTATCACGCACATGAGCTGCATCTTCAAATTCTTCTCGAGCAACGTGTTTTTTGAGCTTATCAGCTAATTCCTTAACCTCTAATTCAATCTTCATGCTTCCGCTGAGGCGTGAAGGTCTTTTGCCGAGATGATGTGTCGTTCCCTGAACCTTTTTAATAAGCGGATATAAAAACGACTGAAAAGACTGATAACAATCTACACAACCAAGACGTCCAATCTTTTTAAATTTTTCGTAAGTCAAACCACAAGTAGGACATTTTACATCAACCCCTTCATTCTCTTTACGGGAGGTAAAATCAACAAGCCCGGATAAAATATCATTAAATGAAACGGGTGGTGAAAGATCGACCGCTTTTTCCTTGGCACACTGTTCGCAGACATGAAGTTCCACCATCTGGTTATCCACAATTTCAGTTAAATGTATTGTTGCCTCATTAATACCACAAAGTTGACAAAGCATACTTCATCACCTGGTTTGTTTTTTAAGTTAAATATTAAAATGTATACCGCGTGCCTTCTTTTTTAGTCATCTGTTTAAATAATCTCATTAATTTTAACGTAATCTTACCCGGTCTTCCGGTGCCAATCTTACGCTCATCAATTTTTACGACCGGAACAATTTCTGCAGCAGTTCCTGTTAGAAAAACTTCATCTGCATTATACAATTCATGGCGTGTTAACATTTTCTCTTCACAGCGCATCTTATTCTTCTCGCCAATTTCTAAAAGTGTATCACGAGTAATACCTTTTAAAGCGCCAATATAACTGGGAGGAGTATAGAGAATATTATTCTTTATGATAAAAATGTTATCACCAGAACATTCAGCAACCATTCCGTCAGAACTTAACATAATTGCTTCATTATATCCACAATTGTTAGCTTCAATTTTTGCCATAATATTATTAAGATAATTAAGTGATTTTATTCCGGGATCAAGTGAATTTGGCAAATTTCTAAATGTCGGCACAGTAATAATAGCAAGCCCCTCCTGATAAAACTTATTCGGATATAAAAGAATTTTATCCGCAATTATAATAATAGAGGGCTTGGGACATTTCCTGGGATCCAATCCTAAATCACCAATTCCCCTGCTTATAATAAGCCGGATATATGCATTTGAGAGTTTATTCAGTTTTAACGTCTGAATAATTGCAGCAGTAAGTTCCTTCTTTGTCATAGGAATCTCAAGCATAATAGTGTGAGCAGATTCATATAAACGGTCTAGATGCTTATCAAGCCTGAAAATTAACTTATCATAAGACCTTATACCTTCAAACACACCATCCCCATATAAAAAACCATGATCAAAAACAGAAATTTTTGATTCCACTTTTGAATAATATTTTCCATCAATATATACTTTGATTCCCATAAAAATCATTCTCCTATTTTACTGTTTTGTTAGGATTCCGTCCCGCAGACGGTATACATTCTCCCTATCTTTAACCAAACTTTCTTCATGCGTAACAATACAAAAAGTTTGTTTTCTGCTCTTGTTCAAACTTTCTATAAGATTATAAATAATTGCCGAATTACCCTCATCAAGATTACCAGTGGGTTCATCACAAAAAACAATATCAGGATCATTAATAAATGCCCTTGCAAGAGCCACCCGCTGTAATTCACCTCCTGAGAGCTGATGAGGCAAATGCTTTTTTCTGTCAGAAAGACCGACGATCGCTAGTAATTCATCCGCTTTTTTAAAAAGCTTCCTGCGCGCAATAAGACCGGGAATAATAATATTTTCCCATACTGTCAACTCTGGAATTAAATGGTAAAACTGAAAAACAAAACCAACCTTTTTATTGCGAAATGCAGCTAATTTTTTATTACTAAAAGAATCAAGAGCATTATTTTCAATATATACCTTACCTTCGGTCGGCCTATCCAATCCCCCAAGTATATGGATCAATGTCGACTTTCCTGAGCCTGAGGAGCCGAGAATAAATGTCAATTCTCCCCTTCTCAGTTCTAAGGTAACGCCCTTTAAAACCTCGAGCACTTTAGAAGAAATATAATAATCCTTCTTTACCTTTTCACAATGTAATAAAACCTCATTCATATCGTAACGCGTCCACAGGGTTAAGCAGTGCTGCACGCCGTGCAGGATAAAGACCGGCTAAAATAGATATAAAAAGAGCGCTTATAACAATAATGATAACATCCTGTAAATTAATTTGAGCCGGTATTTCAGTAAAATAATAAATATCACTGGGGAACACTTCAAACCCTGTTGTTTTTTCTAAAAAATCTGCTATTGGGTTTAAATTAATTGTAATTACAAGACCTAAAAAAGCTCCTATTACGACTCCCAAAATCCCAACTACCACTCCTTGAAAAAGGAATATCTTCATAATTGAAAAATTTGTCGCACCTAAGGCTTTTAATATACCAATATCTTTTGTCTTCTCCATTACAACCATAATAAGGGTTGAGATAATATTAAAACCGGCGACAAGAATTATCAAAGATAATAAAATAGTCATTACATTTTTTTCTACCCTAAGAGCTGAAAAAAAACTTTTATTCGTATCCATCCAACTCTGAGTCCAATACGGATAACCCAAATGTGCTTGAATATTTTTTTTCATTTCATCGGCTAAAAACACATCCTTGACTCTAATTGCGATACCACTGCTTTTATCAGTAAGGTTAAAAAGTTCCCGAGCATAATCAATATTAATCAGCGCCATGGAGGTATCCATACTATTCATGCCGAATTCAAAAACAGCACTTACCTCAAACGTCAATGTCTTAGCACGCCTGGGAAGAAATCTTTTCTTACTTTCAAGATGAGGTGAAATCACATTTACTTTATCACCAATATTGATATTAAGTATACGTGCCAACTGATATCCTAGGGCTATTCCTCCTATAGGTTCATTATCTTCATCAACAAATAAATCATCTCCGAAAAGTGTTTCTAAGGATCCGCGTTTTACGTGCTCATCTATACCCTGAATACTTTCGTCGCTCCGGCTCAGTCCCTTAATAACAGCGCCGCTTGCATTTGTATCTGAACGTAAAATTACCTGTCCTTCAACATAAGGAGCAATAGTAACAATATTCTCAAGCCTCAATTGTTCAACTTTCCCGACAACCTCTTCTGCTTTGTCTATGCCACCCTGCTTTACAATAAGCAAATGGGGATTAGCACCGACAATTTTTTCCTTAAGCTCACGGTCAAATCCGCTCATAACCGAAAGAACCACGATTAAAGCCATAACACCAACGGCAATACCTGCTACTGAAATAAAAGAGATTAAAGAAATAAACCCGTATCCCCTACGATGTGTAAGTTGACGTAAAGCAATAATATATTCGTATCTCATAAAAAATTTCTCTTACCCCTAAGGATTTACACAAATATCAGTGTGCCTCCGCCTCAGATTCTTTCCTCTCAGGCCGAAGCTGGGGAAATAAAATTACATCCCTTATAGAATGAGCATTAGTTAAAAGCATTACTAAACGGTCAATTCCTATTCCTAATCCGCCAGCAGGAGGCATGGCATATTCCAATGCAGTTAAAAAATCTTCATCCACTTGTTCTTTGTTTAGTAACTCTTTTTGTGCGTAAAAACGTTCTCTTTGATCGAACGGGTCATTCAACTCAGAATATGCATTAGCAAGCTCCATACCGCTGATAAAAAGTTCAAAACGATAAACGAGCTCAGAGTCATCCTCTTTTCTTTTGGCAAGAGGGGTCATAAATACAGGATAATCTGTAATAAATGTCGGATTATTAAGTTCCGGTAATACATATTCATCAAAAGCAAGCTCAAGAAAATCAGCTTCTTCAAAATTTTTATCAATTTTATCCGCAACGGATTTATCAGCACGCATAATATCAGATGCTTTTTTATGTCTAAAATCAACTCCCTTTTTCATCTTCAAAGCTTCATAATAACTCATTCTCTTCCATGGACGCTTAAATGAAATAACTTTATCTCCGTATGGGATTTCGTTCCCACCATATAAATCTTCAACTAAACCAGTAATTAATTCTTCGGTTATGTCCATCATGTCAGTGTAATCAGCATAGCTTTGATAAAGTTCAAGCATAGTAAACTCTGGATTATGGCGTATAGAAATTCCTTCATTTCTAAAATTTCTTCCAATCTCAAATACTTTATCAAATCCACCCACTAATAATTTTTTCAAATAAAGTTCAGGCGCAACTCTTAAATATAAATCCGTATGCAAGGCGCGATGATGAGTACAAAATGGCTCTGCCTTTGCACCTCCTGGTATGGGCTGAAGAATAGGAGTTTCAACTTCCATAAAACCTTTTTTAACTAAAAAGGAACGAATAGAAGTAATGATTTGGCTTCTTTTTATAAAAATATCCCGCGATTCCTCGTTTGCAATAATATCTAAATATCTCTGGCGATAACGTATCTCCGTATCCCGCAGACCATGCCATTTTTCAGGAAGCGTCTGGACAATTTTCGACAATAGTCGGAAAGAATCAACTTTGACCGTGATTTCACCGGTCCTGGATTTAAACAATTCACCTTCTATGCCGATAATATCTCCAATATCAACCTTTTGAAAAAAATGAAATTGTTCCTCTCCAACGATATCAATCTTAAAATATATCTGTACCTTACCGCTTGCATCCTTGACGTCCGCAAAAATACTTTTACCATGTCCCCTATGTGCCATTACCCGTCCGGCAATACGCACCTTTTTATGTTCCTCGAAATTATTGATGATATCTTTTATAGAATCCGAAACAGGAAAACGACTGCCATAGAGTTTTCTACCCTCTTTTTGCAAACAAGCAATTTTCTCAAGCCGTTCTTTTACAATTCTAGACTGTTCTGTCATTTAAGGAATCTCCTTAACTTAGAAAAGAAAATAAAAAAATACCCTCCGGTACGTGCGTAAATTATTAATATAAACTCACTTACCATTTTTTATTTATTCGCAAACCCCGCTCTAAATTTTATTCGAGGGGTATATTTTTATAACAAAAATGATTTAAATACTAAACACTTTAAGATTAAGATATGGATTATAGTATATGACCTATATATTTGTCAATATAAGTAATATATTATTTTATATGTAATTTGTTTAAATTAAATGGGTTAGAGGAAGGGAATAAAAGAAGCAGTACATAACCTATTGAAAATAAAAGACACAGGTATGAGAATATAAAACCTACTTTTCTATAAATTGTTTTAGGTTTAGAAATGAAAAGGTCCCGTGAAATTCCACCTGTAACAAACAACTCATTTCCTAGCTTATCTTGAACTGTGTTTAATACTTCTCCTCTAGGGGAAATAAAAGCTGATACTCCCGTATTAGCTGAACGAACAACATAACAATTATTTTCTACAGCCCGAAAAATAGATGCCTCCATATGCTGATACGGCGCGGATGTATTACCGAACCAAGCATCATTCGTTATGACTATTAAAAACTGAGCTCCGCTGTCAATAAACTTTCGGCTTAATGTGGGAAAAATATCTTCAAAACAAATAAGTGTTGCAAATGAAATATTTCCAATGCTTTTGGGATTAAACGTAAAAATTTTTAAATCAGTGCCTTTTCTAAAATCACCAACCCCCAACGAATACGCAACTTTTGTTAAACCAAATAATGAAAACAAAGATTTCCAAGGAATATATTCGCCAAAAGGCACTAATTTAATTTTATCGTAATGATCCATTATTGTTCCATCCTCTGAGACAAAAAAAGAACTGTTATAACCAACATCAAATCCCTCGGATCTTACAGCACCAAGAAGCACCGGTATTCCTTTTTCCCGTATAGTTTTTTTCCATGAACTTTTACTAAATTCCATTTCAAAATCACCGGGATAACATGCCTCGGGAAGAATAATAATATGAGGCGCATCATAACTAATAAACTCAATTAATTTATCATATTTTTCAATAATTTTTTCCCTTAAAGCAGGATTCCATTTGTCAGTCTGAGCGATATTCGCCTGAATTATTCCAACCTTTAATGGTATACCTGAGGGATGCTTGCTGAGTTGTATAAAACCATAGGAATAAAAGACGGAAAAAATAACAATAACACTTAACATACAATATATAAGTGCGCTTTTTCGAATGCTCTTAAAAACAGCAAAATAAATAATAGCATTAACAAACATTATCAAAAACGAAACGCCATATGCTCCGATAATATCTGCAACCTGAATAAATGGAAGATTAAGGGTTTGAGAAAACCCGAGGATAACCCACGCAAATCCAAAAACCGGTATATCACTTCGAAATAACTCAAACGTTACCCAAAGACATGCAAGGCCAAATGAAGAAGTCAATATTTTATTAATTGCGGGAGCCTTCAGGCAGGCGGGCCTCTTCAATATAATATTTGCTATCAATCCAAAAAATGCCCAAAAAAATGAATAAAAACATATAAGAAAAACACAGCCAAAAAAACTTACATGAGAAATCCAATAAATACTTCCCGAGAAAAAAATAACCCCTGCGACATAGGAAAAAAAGAAAGCCTCATATCGGTCTGATCTGGATAAGAAAAAAAATAATGGGATAAATGATATGAACGCAAGCGGCCATAGATAAAAGGGGTGAAAAGAAAGCAGTAGTAAAAAAGATGATAGGCACGCCCAAATAAAATCCCACTTTTGTAAAGTAATGTTTTTAGAACTCACCGTAATTTATAATTATTTTTTTAAAAAAATTACTAATTCTTATGCTCCGCAACATTTTTTATATTTTTTGCCGCTGCCGCAGGGACATGGTTCATTCCTGCCTACTTTTCGTGTTGTACGCTTAAATGGTTCGATTCGTTCTTCCTTGCCTTCCCTTCGAAACGAATCCTGCTGAGGAGAAGACGGCCTTTCGGCGGGCCGGCGGGAGAGATCAGCAATTGGGGCATGATCAGGGTGGACAAACTGTTGCTCGAGTGGTTGAAATACCGACTGCATCTTTCCTTTAGCATGCATCTCCAGTTTAAAAACAAACTCCAATACCTCGTCCTTAATTGATTCTATCATTTCATCGAACATATCAAAGGCCTCATGTTTGTATTCAACTAAAGGATTCCTCTGCCCATAAGCACGAAGATTAATACCTTCACGAAGACTGTCAAGATTATGAAGGTGCTCTTTCCATTTTGAATCTATTATCTGCAAAAGAATAGACTTTTGCATAAAATGAAACAAATCTCCTCCTACATGCTCCGCCTTTGCTTCATAGGAGGTCCCCAGACTCTTTACTATTTCATCTTTCAGGTCTTCGGGAGAAAATCCTTTGCTCTTTAGGCCGTCAAAATCAATCAAGGTTTTCTTCCTCAGATATCCGAAGAAAGCTTCTTCATCACGCTCTTCTTCACGAGCATCAGGGTTAATATATAAAAGTATTAAACGCTCTATGCAGTCTTCGATAATTTCGAATATATGTTCCTTGAAATTCTCACCCTCGAGAACCTTACGCCTCTCTTCATAAATTATCTCCCTCTGACGATTCATAACATCGTCATATTCGAGCAGATGTTTTCGAATTTCAAAATTGCGGGACTCGACTCTCTTCTGGGCAGTCTCAATTGCCTTTGTTACAAACGGGTGCTGAATATCCTGTCCCTCTTCCATGCCCAGACGATCCATCAAGGAATGTAATTTATCTCCGCCGAAAATTCTCATAAGTTCATCTTCAAGAGAAAGGAAAAACCGAGACGAGCCGGGATCCCCCTGTCTTCCGCTTCGTCCGCGCAATTGATTATCAATGCGTCTGGCCTCATGCCGTTCAGTAGCAACAACATGAAGTCCTCCCCGGGCCGCAACACCTTCTCCGAGTACAATATCGGTTCCCCTTCCGGCCATATTCGTTGATATAGTTATATTACCCTCTTCTCCGGCCCTTGATATAATCTCTGCTTCCTTTTCATGATACTTGGCATTTAACACGGAATGAACAATGCCTCTTTTCCTCAGCGTCGCGCTCAATCTTTCCGATTTATCGATAGAAATTGTCCCCACAAGCACAGGACGCCCTTCGTTATGGGTTGAAATTATTTCATCAACAACAGCATTAAACTTTTCTCTCTCCGTTTTATAAATAACATCCGAATAATTATGGCGTATAAGTTTTCTATTTGTCGGTACCACAACAACATCAAGTTTATAAATTTTCTCAAACTCTATAGCTTCGGTTTCGGCAGTTCCCGTCATGCCGGCTAACTTTTTATACATACGGAAATAATTCTGGAAAGTAACCGTTGCCAAGGTCTGATTTTCACGTTCGATTTTGACTCCCTCTTTTGCCTCAAGTGCCTGATGCAGTCCGTCAGAGAAGCGTCTCCCGGGCATCAGACGCCCGGTAAACTCATCAACGATGATAACCTCACCGTCTTTTACCACATAATCAACGTCAACTTTAAAAAGGTCGCGCGCTTTTGTTGCTTGATCACGATGATGCTTGAGATCAATATAGCGGGGATCTTCAAGAGAAATAGAAAAGTGTCCCTCAAATTTTTTCTCACCGCTCTCGGTAAACCATATATTACGATGTTTTTCATCGACTAAATAATCGTAACCCTTTTCATAATCGATACCCTGATTTTTTGCATCGATAATTTCTTTATCTGTAATTTTCCTCCCCTTTAAGCCGCGAACAAATCTTTCAAGTTTATAATATTTATCAGTTGATTCCTCGGCCGGACCGGAAATAATAAGCGGGGTACGGGCTTCATCTATTAAAATCGAATCGACCTCATCAACAATCGCATAATTAAGACTTCTCTGAACACGCTGAGAAATATCTACGACCATATTATCTCTCAGATAATCAAACCCGAACTCATTATTGGTTCCGTAGGTAATATCGCATCTATATGCCTGCTGCCGTTCCTCAGGAGCCATGTCATGCTGAATAACGCCAACTGTAAGTCCAAGAAACTCGTAAATAGGACCCATCCAATTACGGTCACGACGGGCAAGATAATCATTGACTGTAACCACATGAACCCCCTGGCCTGCTAATGCATTCAGATAAACCGGCAGGGTAGCAACAAGGGTTTTTCCTTCACCTGTAGCCATTTCTGCTATTTTGCCCTGATGAAGTACTACTCCCCCTAGGATCTGAACGTCAAAATGCCTCATGTTCAGGACACGTTTTCCTACTTCACGCACAACGGCAAACGCTTCAGGTAAAATATCATCAATACTCATTCCTTGTCCAAGACTTGTACGAAACTCCTGAGTCTTAGCCTTCAACTCCTCATCGGATAAAGCGGCTACCTGTTCCTCCAGGCTACTTACCTCATCAACGATTGGCTGCAACTTTTTTAAAGTTCGTGCATTCTGTGTTCCGAATACTTTCTTTAAAATAAAATTTAACATATATCCTCATATTATTAATTTGGGTTTTAAAAGTCAAAAACCTAAATTACTTTCCTTTTTTTAAATTCATTTTTAAATATGCCTCGATGAAATCATCGATTTCTCCATCCATAACTTTTTGCACACTCGATGTCTCATGATTTGTACGGTGATCTTTAACCATCGAATACGGATGAAAAACATAAGAACGTATCTGAGAGCCCCATGCTATTTCCTTCTTTTCTCCGTATTGTTTCTTTCTCTTCTCCTCTTCCTCATGTTTCCTTCTCTGATAAAGCCGCGCCTTTAAGACCTTCATTGCCATCGATTTATTTTTATGCTGAGACCTTTCATTTTGGCATTGCACAACTATTCCCGTCGGTATGTGAGTAATACGCACAGCACTGTCAGTCTTGTTAACATGCTGTCCGCCTGCACCGCCGGAACGATAAGTATCGATTCTGAGTTCGGACGGATTTAAGTCTACATCACCTGTGTCTTCTACCTCAGCAATGACATCAACCGAAGCAAACGAAGTATGCCGACGCTTATTTGTATCAAACGGAGAAATACGAACAAGACGGTGGACGCCGCGTTCAGCCTTTAGATATCCGTATCCTAAAGAGCCCCTCACGAAAAACGTAACGTTTTTAACGCCAGCCTCTTCACCGGGGAGTATATCAACTATAGTACAATCAAAACCGTTTCTTTCAGCCCAGCGCTGATACATCCTTAAGAGCATGCTTACCCAGTCGCATGACTCAGTACCGCCGGCACCGGCATTAATACTTACAATAGCATTTTTTTCATCAAGCGAATCAGAGAAAACCCGCTCAAATTCAAGCGCCTCACAGCCCTTTTCTAATTTTCCCAATTCTTCCTGAAAATCTTTGATTATCTTTACATCGTCAGTAGTTAAGATTTCTATTAATTCAGAAAGCTCATCGTATTGCTTTTTTAATTTTGTCCAGGGATTAATTATTCTTTTATGGCGTTTTAATTTTTCAACGACTTCCTGTGCTTTAGTCTGATTATTCCAAAAACCCTCCTGAGACATAACCATATTTAAACTATCTATTTCTTTCTTCCTCGAATCTAAGTCAAAGATACCCCCTCAGTTCGTGAAGTTTATCCTTCACTTTTTCAAGACGTTCTTTCATCTCAGAAAAAACTCTCTCATCCATTAAAAATCTCCTTCCTCTATGACAATGTGCCAATATATGAATTATAACGATTATTCAACCAAATTTTAAAGAAGTTTATCATTATTTTCGTGATTTGTTAATATAAAAATATCTTACATGATATACCTTATCGTTTTAACTTTAATATATATCTTAAAAGGCGCTCTGCCGTCCTCACATCAAAACCTTCTACTTCAGAAATCTCCTTGACCGAGGCGTTTACTAACGCATCAAAGGAACCAAAATGTTTAAACAAACGCTCTTTGCGTATTTTTCCGATACCTCTAATACTGTCAATTTGGGAATTCAACATTTCCCGTCCGCGCAACTTCTTATGATACTGGATAGCAAACCGATGTGCCTCATCTCTCATCCTTTTTATAAGATTAAGTGCGGGACTGCCTTCCACCAGAGGAATAGCCCTCTCGTCGTTAACCTGGAACACCATTTCGAATTGTTTGGCAATAGCTATGCACGGAATATATTCAAAGCCCTCACTGCACAACTCTTTATATGCAACATTAAGATGCCCCCTTCCCCCGTCAATAATAATCAAATCAGGTCTAAATTTTTCCCGCCCTTCCTTAATGCCAACAAGCATTCGGTGCAATGCCTCACGTATCATTCGATAATCATCTATCGAATCAACCGTTTTAATTTTATACCTCCGGTAATAATTTTTGTCCGGAATTTCTCTGAAAAAACTCACCTTTGAAGCAACCGCCCACTTCCCACGAATATTCGAGACATCAAAACAAATTACCTTCTGTGGAACCTTTTTTAATGATAGTACATTTTTTAGCTCCATACTCCCTGAAAATGAAATAGATGCACCCGGGTCAATAATCGAATATTTCTTTAATTTTAACCTTTCTAAGGCCTGAATTTGTTTTTTGAACATATCAGCCTCTTCATAGTTATACTTTCGTGACGCCTCTTTCATTCTCCGAGTTAAATATTCGATAAAACTTTTTTTACTGCCGCGCAGAAATGAATCAATCTCTCTTATGTAACGATTATATTCTCCCTTTACTCCTTTCCTAAAACATGGGGCCAGACATTGATTCAAATAATAATAAAGACAAGGTGTCTTAGGAAGCCTAATACATTTTCTTATGGGAAAAATTGTATTAATTAACTTAACTGCTTCCCGCAGAAGTTTTGCATCGGTATAAGGTCCGTAATATTTAGCGCGTCTTTCGGTTTTGCTGCGTGTTATCGTTATGCGTGGATACTCTTCACGGCTCACTTTAAGCAATGGATAACTTTTATCATCCTTGAGAAGAGTATTGTATCTCGGATTGAATTTATTAATAAGTTGCGCCTCAAGAAGCAGGGCTTCTATCTCCGTAGGAGTATTAATATATTCTATAGAGGAAATTTTATCCTTCAAAACAGCAATTTTAGGTGAACTTTGCCCTTTTGAGAAATAAGATCTAACACGACTCCGAAGCCTCGCGGCTTTTCCAATATAGATTACCTCACTCCGCTTATCTTTCATCAAATAAATACCTGATGTATTAGGTAGTGAGCTAATTGTTTTCTTTAAAGCATCTCTTTTATAATTATCCATTTTTTCAAAAATGATGTAATATTTAGAAAATATTATCAATCCCTAGTCTTTATAATATTTCCTAAGGAATCCTTACAGTTTTCTACCATTTTTTTCATTTCAGATACTCTAAAAAGCATGCCGAGAATGACATAAACAATGCAGCTAAGGCATATTGTAATAACAATTTGTATAAATAAATTCAAACTCGAAAAATTAAATATCTGGAAGGTAAAGTTAATGAAAAAGTAATGCGTAAAAAGGCCCATAATAATACTTATGACGACTATCCGTATAAAAGAAAAAATCACTTTTGACTCTTCAAAAGAACCTATTTTATTTCTTAACAGCCATGCGAGCAGGATAAAATTTATCGTACTGCTCAAGGCAGTGGCTAAAGCCAGACCGGCTTCTCTTAAAAACTGCATCAAAATTATATTGAAAACAATATTAAGTATCATACATAATGCCCCAACTTTTACCGGGGTTTTTGTATCCTGCAGCGAATAAAAGGCCGAAACAACAAGTTTAATCCCTGAATAAGCAAATAACCCGAAACAGTAACACAACAAAGTTAATGCGGTTCTGCCAGTGGCATAGGCATCAAACTGTCCACGCTCAAAACAAATTCGAATAATTGGTTCACGTAGAACTATAAGTCCAACAGATGCCGGAATAATAACTAAAAAAACCGAACGTAAAGAAAAAGATAAAGTATTTTTAAGACCCTCGATATTATTTTTCGCAACCTGATGTGAAATTGTAGGCAATAATGCAGTTCCCATAGCAATGCCAAATACCCCCAGAGGGAACTGCATCAGACGGTTTCCGTACCACAGGGCAGAATTGGCACCGTCACCTAAAAACATTGCAAGACTTAAATCGACAAATATATTTATTTGAGTAATTGAAAAACCTAAAGCAGCCGGAGCCATCAAATTTATTATCTTTACCAAAGCAGGGTGTCTTAAATTAAATATAAATCTAGGATAAAATCCTAATTTCAGTAAAGGAATAAAATTAAATAATACTTGAGCAAATCCGGCAAACAAAACTCCCCACGCAAGAATACTTATCTTCTCCTCGGCACTTCTTTCTATTTGAGAACAAAAGAATATAACGGTTACAATCCATATAAGGTTAAGTAACACCGGCGTGAATGAAGTAACAAAAAATCGTTTATGACAATTTAGGATTCCCATAAAAAGTGCCACAGATGCAAGAAAAAATATATACGGGAAAAGAATCAAAAGTAATTGTAAAGCAAGAGTTATCTTTTCAGAAAAAACAAAATAATGAAGCAACGCTTTAATAATCCAATGGATAATAAATAAAAAAATACCTAATACGGTAATTAACAGTGAAAAAACAATATTTGCTACTCTATCAGCCTCTTCTTTCCCTTTCTGATTAAGCACCTCGGTATAGATAGGAATAAAAGCGCTTGATAGAGCCCCCTCACCTACAAGTCTTCTTAAAAGATTCGGAATCATAAATGCGTATACAAAAGCATCCCATACTTTACTAAGCCCAAAGACCTGAGCACTGACCATATCACGCATGAGTCCGCTAATTCTGCTCAAAAAAGTGCTTAAGCTTATGATTGTAGCCGACTTAACTAAAGATTTTTTAACTTTTTCTTGTTTCATTAACGTGATACCGCTGTAAGTTTTGAATAATTTGGTACAAGCTTATCAAATTTTTTATATAATAAATTTGCAATAAAAATATGTCCTTCTTCATTTAAATGGCATGGATCATTACCTAAATATAACTCTTTGTTACCCTTATCCCCCATCGTTGTCTTTACATGTTCATATAAATCTAAATGTGGAAAATTCATTTCAGGAAAAAGTTCTTTTAGTCCATTCATATCTCTACAGGCTACATTCTCATCACTTCCTTTTAAATTAAAGGGGAGTATTACAAATGCAACTTTAAAATTATATTCTTTGGATAATCCATCAAGTTCGTATAAAATTTTTCGTACCTCAACATCATCCATATAAGAAGAGTAAAGATTATCCGTAAGAGTCATATTCTCATTATTATGAGCTATATTAAAAATAAAATATTTAAAATATCGATACAAATTAAATTTTAACAGACAAACTTCGAATCCATCTTTTACAGAATAATGAAAATTATAAACTTTATTCTTCTTTAAATCGCTTATTTTTTTACTAAAAAATTCAAGCTGCCCACTGCGCATATATCTATCGTTGAAGCAGATACCAAAAATAACATAATCAGGCTGATAATCAATCCCTGCAATTTTTAAATATTCGACTTCTTGACGAAGATTATAGCCCTGCACCCCTAAATTAAGGATTTCATATTTCTCTCCCAGCAAATTATCTAATAATTCAGTGAAACGTTTTTCCGGTGCTATCTGAAATCCCTCAACCACTGAATCTCCTAAAAAAACAATTCTCTTTACATTATTTTTCTTTTTAAAAGGAAAAACTTTTCCTCGATATCCTCTTTCATTAAATCGACCGATATGCGGTCTAGGAATATAAACTAATTTTCTATTAGGGGTTAACATATAATCACCCTCACAGGTAACATGAATCTTATGGAATCGCGGAGCCGGTTGAAAAATAGCAAAAACTATCTCAACCAATATGACTGAGATTAAAATATTCCAAAAAATTATAAGAATACGCTTAATCATTAAAATAAGGCAATTTAAAAATATAAAAAAACGTTAAACAATTAAAATTTTACAAACCAATCATCTATTTTATAAATTTTTACTATACTTAATCGTAATATAACCTCTGTTGACATTAAATTAAAACTATGATAACATTTTCGCCTTATACAAAGACATATTTAAGTCAACATATCTTTAAAAGGAGCTTATATGCCTATAACAAAATCCGCTATAAAAAGAATGAGAAGTAATAAAAGGAAACAAGAACGAAATCAACAAGTTAAGAATAGTTTAAAAACACTCTTCAAGTCATTCATTAAATCAATTGAAGAAAATGACTTAGAAAAAACAAAAGCCAAAGCAAAAAATGTTTGCTCAGCATATGATAAAGCTGCCTCACAGGGAATTATTCCAAAGCAAAGAGCCAGCAGAAAAAAAAGAAGAATTGCCTATACATTAAATAAATTGGCCACTACAAATTCGAACAAATAACACCTCGAGTTCTCTCCGGCCTTCAGAAAAACTTGTCTTTATCTTTTTATCGATATTGTAAAGTTCTTCAATAATATTACCAACTTCCCGCTTCTTGAAGTTTTTAACCTGCCTCATAAACTGATCAACATATTTCGGATATATTCTCAGTTTTTCTCGGATATCCCCCAGAGAAGAACCTTGATTTAGGAGTGCCTGTGCTTCAAAAATTCTTCTCATTTGCCAACCAATAATTCCGATAAGTTCTATTTCTTTACTTCCATGTTCTATTAGAAAAGCGAGAATTTCAAGCGACTTCTGTAAGTTTTTATCGCTCATTGCATTTGTTAAACTGTAAACATCATATTGTAAAAACTCCTCAACAATATTATTTATATTTTCTTCTGTGATTGTGCTCCCGTTTTCAGTACTCATTATAACTTTATTCAACATAGCAATCAAAAAAGAGTGGCTTTTTCCAACTCGCTCAAGCAGTAGTTGTACAGCATCAGGAGTAATCTTCCTATTCTCTTTTTTTAAATGAGAATGTATAACATTGGCTAAATTCGTATCAAAATCTTTTTTAAGAATGTGCACGGAACATTTCTTCCTCAAGCTGTCACGAAGAGAGTCCCGTCCGTCAAATTTGTTTCCTTCCAAAATGATATAGGTAGATTGGTTTGGTTCTTTAAGATAAGAAAGAAGAAGCTCAAGTTCTCTTTTCTTAAACTTAACAATATTATTAATAACTACTACCTGTTTTGACGCAAAGAACGGAAGTATCCTCATCTTTCCAATAATATCGTCATTAAGTTCGGTTGCGGAATGACGTGCTAAGGCATATTTTTGCTCTTCCCCAGAAAGTATGGAAGAAACTATTTCATCAACTTTCTCCCGACGCGCATATTCATCCTCACCTAATATAAGATATAAATTTTTTCCTTTCATATTTATTCTTCTTTATAGCTAGTTTTCGGTATGTTTCGTATAAATGGTCTGTTTACAAAAAATTTCAGTCTTTCCTAAAATTAATAAAGGGTCAGATTCTTCTCATTTAAGAATCTGACCCTTTATTAAATAAAATAAAAATATATCACCAATCTTCGACTATCCGATCAACTATTTTTTTACTGATATCCTCAATTGCCAGATTAGCGGCACTTCGTTCAGAAATTGCATCTCTGCCGTCGATAAAATATTCCGAATCACCTGCAAAATGATTTTCTTGCCATAAGATTTCATCGGTTTCCCGTTTCTTTAATGTTAACCTAACAACGATAAAAAGCCTGTATTGGCTCACGCTTTCAAGACTGTCAAACCGAACTGCTTCCTGTTCATAACCTATAACTTCACCCAAGAGAATAGCATCTGCTTCATCTTCCTTTACTACCTTTAGATTACCGTCAAATATTAAGCGGTCAATGACATTGTTAGTAATATCAATTTCTAGGCCTGAAACGTAAGTATATCTTTTTGATATGGGTATACTATTCTTAAAATTCGGCACATATATTGTTTTAATATTTCCCGGTATAGTAACATTTGTTGTATATCCACAGCCGCTAAACCCTAAAAAAAGAATTACGGTAATAAATAAACATAAAAAACGTTGAAAATTCATTATATCAACCTCCTAAATTAATAACCTTATAAGGAAATAATTTTTGTAAAAAAATGATAAAACTTTATTTTATGCCGGATAAACGGGCATCAATCTGATTCAGTTCATCTTTAAGGGTTTGTGAGAAAGAATTTAAATCATCAAATTCTTTATAAATTGCTTTCTGATATTCTTTCATTTTATCCAATTCACGGTCTTGATATTTTTCCATACGCTGCATACGTTTCTTAACCCGCTCTATCTTCTCCTGCATAAGGGACTGTTTATCATTCAATATCTCTTGTTGTTCTTTAACAATTTTTTCAATATCATTGAGTATGTCAAATTCAGCTTCCTGCAGTTCGTTTAACTCTCCATTAATTTTTTCATCGGCTGTTTTAAAAATTTTCCATTTCTTCTTCGAAGCACTCTTCTGAGTAATGTCCTTTCGTTTTATCTTAAGACTTTTTTCATTATCGGAAACGATTTGTCTCTGCTTGTCTATCTGTTTCTCAAGATTATTCAGTTCACTCTCAAGCTTTATCCTTTTATCTCTTTTAGAACCCGAATCATCTATTTTTACCTTATCTTTTTTGCTGCTAGTTTGTTTTTCTTTATTCTCATCTTTTTGTAAGGCAAGGCTCTTTAATGATTTTTCTTTAACAACAAGTTCGGCCTTGAGATCTTTAATATACTTTTCTTTTTCATTAATTGTTTTCCGAAGAATGCTTTTATCTTTCTTTTCTCTTTTCTCTTCTATTATATCTATAGTTCCTTTTAGATTTTTAATTAAATTCTCTAACTCAAACTCATAAGCGATAATATCAACTTCGGTTTTTTTAATAAGATTATCTAACTCATCAATTTCTTTCTGGTATGTACGTATTATTTCACTATCTTCAATATCCTGCGACTTTCGTTCTAATTTGTCAGCTTTTTTCTCAACAGTCTGTGCTTTATCTTTAAGACCGAATATAAATGCGTTAACTCCTTGCGATATAACCAATAAAGGCTTTGCAGCCCCACTAAGTGTTTTACCTATAGCAGAACTTTTATCTTGTTTAATATCATTTACAGTATCTTCCAGTTCCCGGATAAGAACACTTTTCTTCTTTTGTGAATCTTCAATGATATGATGAGCCTGATTAATTTTTTTCTCAATACTCATTACCTGTTTACGGGCTTTCCGTTTATCAATCTTCTCTTGAAGAATTTTTGGTGAATCCTTTTCTTCAACATCACCTTCTGCTTTATCTTCCTGAATGGATTTTAACTTTTTACCATTTGTACCGGGTGCGATTTTCAAAAGGCCTGTAAATCTTTTTATATCTCCCTCCTCAACGTTAATATTTTTTTTCAATTCCTCAATTTCAAATTTTGTAGCTGCTATTTCTGCATCTAATCTTTCTTCAGGCGATTTCGTGAAGGGTTTCATGATGCCGGCTACGGACTGTTTAGGTAAACTCAAAACTGCGGGAAAAACGCCTTGAGTCTTTTTGTATTCTTTTCGTTTGTCCTTGTATTTACGATTTAGGATATCAAGTTTTTTCTTCTCTTCAAGCAATTCTATCTCATCTTTTTCAAGATGTTTTTTATCAGTCAATTCTTTATCAAGAAGAGCGGTGAGTTTATCCTCAAGAGCCTCTTTTTGACCTTCAAGTTTTTCTAAATCACTATAGAGCTCATCTTTTCTTTCTACAAGCACAGTCTCTTGTTCTGATATATTTTGAAATTCTTTTTCTTTAAATTGTTTGATGCTTTCAATCTTACTCCCTCGTCCCGTTATTAAATCAAAAAAAGGAATAACCCTCTTGATGCCAAGACGCTGTTGAAGAGCTAGTAATTCTCTTTCTTCCATTTCTAAAACATACTCTTCGGCAATAAGCGATTCCTCCCAACGCTTTATAGCTTCTTCCAGATCATCAGATGGATTTTTTTTCAAACGTTTCTCTTTATTCTCAAGTTTTTTTCTCCTCTCTTTGAGTTCATCTTTTTTTCTTCTGAGCGCTTCCCATCTAATTTTAATTTCTTTGTTTTTCTTCTTATCAAGGCGTTTGATATCTTTTTTCACTTCTTTAATCCGCTCTTGGACCGCACCCTGTTCAAGTTCCGCCTCTTCAGATGTTTTCACTTCTAATTCTTTCTTTTGGTCGTATAACTTATCTAGTTTTTCATCTAATACTTTTCGTCCCTCTAGGAGGAAACGTTCAGGATCCTCGAAAGAATCAAGCCTTTTTTGCGCCTTATGCGCCCACGTTGTATTAGGATATAACCGGACAAGCTCTTTATAATATAAAATAGCACTATCTAAATAACTTTCTCTTTCATAATAACGGGCAATTTTATATGTCCGTTCCGCATCTTTTTGCTGCAAACTGGCAAGCATATTCTTTGCTTTCTCAGTGTTTGGAGTATTAGGATACCTCTGAACGTAATCAATCAATATCTCCTGTGCTTCTTTTATTAATTTTTCATCAGTCCCTTTCCTCTGGCTCATAATGTAAGTAACTTCAGCTATTTGAAAAAAAGCCTCGGTTCTAAAATCACTTTTTGGATAATCCGCAACAAATTTCTTAAACTGATTAATAGCTTCTCTAAATTGTCCTTTCTTTTTGTATGCTATGGCCAGACTGAACTGGGACTTCATGCCATATAATGAAAAAGGGGCATTTGTCGAAATTTTTTCAAATACTTTTATTGCAAGCGGAATAGCAGGCCTTATGGGAATATTAAAAATTTTTCCCCTTTTACCTGATAAAAAAAGGTTACCAATTTTAAACTGATGTTCAGTAATAGCGTTCAATTTGTCAGTATGAGGATAATAATCAATAATTTTCTGGTAATTATTGAAGGCTTCTAAATATTTTTGTTGTTGTTCTTGAATAAGTCCCAAATTAAAAAGTGCTTCTTGTGCAAGTAAAGTGTTTGGAAATTTACGGAAAAGGTTGTTATATGCTTCTGCAGCTGTCTCAAGATCACCTTCCTTCTCAAGTGATTGTGCATATTCAAACTGTCCCTGGGGAGTATCATGAATTATAGTACCGATTTTTACAAACCTTCCTAAATCAGAACTCCATACATGACCGTGATCAGGGGTATCCTGAGCATAAGTTATTTCAAATAAAACTAAAATAAACAAGATTAGACTAAGTGATACAAAGGGGAGGAAAAATTTATTTGACATGATTATACTTATTAATTTTAATTTTGGTCTTATTTTACGTTCATAAGCTTTTATTTTAAACAAATTTAGGTAATTTAATTCCAAGATATTATCATGAAAAAAGCTTACTTGTCAAGATAGGTAAATAAAACCCTAATGCCACGTAATCAAAGGGATAAGGATACATTAAATACTATTATCCATCAACTCTCACTTAATTAAACTACTACATTGAAAGAAAACCTTGTATTTTGAGATTGCAATCTTGGCCAGGAATATGAAAAATAGTTATACATCCACTTTTATTAGTATAATATGGAACACATCGTATCTGTTTTAAAAAATATCTTATATCTTTAATACCTTTTTTCATTTTCCCTGTAATAATTACATAACGGGGAGATACAGCCCGCAAAAAAGATTTCTCTAACGAATTAAAACAACTCCATCTGCTTGAAACGATTATCACATCACTCTTTAATACATTTATTTTATCATTAATAAGTTTACTTATCATATCAGTATAAATTAAAGGGCATATCAAAAATGACACTCTTTTATAAACAATTCTTAAAACCAAAGCACTATTAATAAGTCTCGTATCTGTAGCATTCCGTGGACCGTATAAAACTTGTATTTTAAGTTGCGGCGATATCGCGATTTCTTCATCTTCTTCAAGTCGAATTATTTTCATTCTATTTTCATCCCCATCAATCACCCGGCCGTTATAACCATGCCAATTCGGCTTAAATAGCCTATTAATTTTGAAATTATTTGAAATCATGTCAAGTCCGCCTATGTGTATTTTATAAAATGAAGAAATAATAATATTGTCAATCTTATTAATACCCTGTGACATCAAAAACGGCTTTAGTATCCATCTGCTCTCAAAAGAATTTTTTCCTCTCCCTGTATTAATTAATATATTTTCTTTTGATGTTTTAATAAAAATAATATCACTACATCCTGCATCTAAAATGAACAATTTTAGGTTAGCCAGCGATCCATACCAGCACAGGCCAATCATAAAAATGAGCCATAATCCCCCTATCCAAGGAATAAGAAAACGTGTAAAGTATTTCTTTCTTAATATTAAAAAAAGAGCAAGTAAAACATAATACAATAATAAAATCAAAGGATGAGGAGTTTGCATATACGCAAAACCGAAAGGTATCCGGCTAATTACATTAATAATTCCTATCATAACTTTCAGAAATATAAGCGGAATAAATGAAAATATTTGTGCAATAGTTTCATTTGCAAAGGATAATAAGGTAAAGATAATTCCGGAGATTATCGAAGCAGCAGAAAAAGGAACTACAATAACATTAGCAAATGAACTAACGGGAGAAAAAATATTGAATAAATATATAATGAAAACTGATGATCCCAATATAACTGCTATTGAAACTGCATATCCAGTTAATACATATTTACGTATCCTATCAGCCCAGTTAAACTTGTAGTGTTCATCCCCTTCGGTTTTTCTTGTAAAGAAGGACATTATATGCGGAGTAAGAATTATGATAGAAAAAACAGTAATAAAAGAAAGCTGAAATCCTGCAAGAAAAAGACTCTCAGGAACAATTAAAATAAGAAAAAGAAAAGCTAAAAAAAATGCATTTATAATATTCTTCTTCCGATCGAGCAGCATTCCGATAATAATTATACTTCCCATTAATGCAGCTCTTTGGACAAGGAATCTGAATCCTGTAAGAATCGTATAAATTAACATAAAAAATATACTCGCGCCTGCACGGACAAATCGATTTATACCAAGAAGGATAAAAAAATAATATATAAATGCTGTGACAATAGATATGTGCAAACCGCTAATAGCTAGAACATGAACGGTACCGGTCTTGACGAAGTCATCCCGAATATTTTGAGGTATCTCAGAACGGTAACCTATAAGAAGGGCCGAGAGAATGGTGTTGTAGGGGTACTTGATGTGGTTGTCGATTTTCTGTTTGATGGCGGTACGGAGGGTGAAAATTGTACGCAAAATAAATCGTAGGGGCGAAACCACGTTTTCGCCCGCTATAGGCCGGGTTCGACCATACGGGCGATTACGTGGAATCGCCCCTACGTTCGCATACACGCGCACTGACCTTTCCCCATATACATTCATCAACACATGAATGCCATATTTGGCCAAATAATCACGATAATCAAATTGCCCGGGGTTGGTAGCCCGCGGCGGAATTTTTACCTCACCCCACAGGCGTATTTCATCACCGTATTGTACGGGCGAAACCACGTTTTCGCCCTTTTGCGAAATTTCATTTTCGCCTTTTTGCAAAAATTTTTTTTCGCCTTTTTCATTCGGGCGATTACATGGAATCGCCCCTACAATGTTATACGCATTGACCTTAATTTTACCCCGACACCGAATCCATTTGGATTTTTTTCCATGTTGTACGGGCGAAACCACGTTTTCGCCCTTTCGCGAAAAATTTTTTTCGCCCTTTCGCGAAATCTTTTTTTTGCCCTTTTCATTCGGGCGAATACACGGATTCGCCCCTACAGATCGTACTTTCTTTACCTCTACCACAAACGTGGTTAATGTCTTCTTCTTTGAATACCTACGCACCTCAACAGGCGAATCAACAATTCCAATGATTGCAGTTTTCTGCGGTAATGAAATATTGACAATGTGGTTTTTATGTAAATAGGAAT
>Ga0164318_10001092_pt1 | contig 23333 bp, 21 predicted proteins | sample GuaBasSedimGuay9_FD_113734 | JGI IMG/M metagenome (GOLD analysis project Ga0164318, IMG submission 113734) | Subseafloor sediment microbial communities from Guaymas Basin, Gulf of California, Mexico - Guay9, Core 4571-4, 0-3 cm | ecosystem: Environmental > Aquatic > Marine > Hydrothermal vents... | reverse complement strand
GACAACTAATATGACTTTTGTGGATTTTAAAAAATACCTCTTAGATGCTGACATAACATTGCCAAAGTTTGCCAATTTGATTAAAGTTAGCGATAAAAATATCCAATCATACAAAAAGAAAGGCGAGGTACCAAATACTATTGCAGTGATTGTTAAATCATTTGCTCTTATGACACAAAAAAATATAAACTATAAAGATCATATTAAAGAGTTAAATCTAAAGAAAAAGAAAAAGACTGGCTCAGGTTTTTCATCAACTAAAAAAATAATTACAAGTGTGAAGTAACTTCAATAAAGGCTCACTTTATAAAGTAAATTTTTTTTTAGGGTTTAACTATTAAGTTGATGATTAAATTCAGGAACTATATTTTTTAATTGATTAAGCTTATTATCACAACTAATCAATTCTTTTATATCATTATTTAATTTATCTAAATCATATTTTGTAGCTTGTGCAACAGTTATAGAATCATAATCAGTTGAAGTATTACTTTCATCTATTAGCAACTCTTCAAAAAGTTTTTCTCCAGGTCTAAGTCCACTAAACTCTATACCTATATCATCTCTACCACTTAATTCAATCATTTTTTGTGCTAAATCAACTATTTTAATAGGCTCACCCATATCAAGTATAAAAACTTCACCACCAGTACCAATACTTCCAGCTTGAAGTACAAGCTCACAAGCTTCAGGAATAAGCATAAAATATCTAGTAATATCTTTATGAGTTACAGTTATATTTTGCCCATTTTCAATTTGTAATTTAAACTTTGGTATTACACTTCCACTACTTCCAAGTACATTTCCAAATCTTACTGCTACTATATCAGTACCATTTCCATTTGAATTCTGTGCATATAATTCACATATTCTTTTAGTTGTACCCATAACATTTGTAGGTCTCACTGCTTTATCCGTAGATATTAAAACAACTTTTTTTACATTATACTTTATAGATATATCTATCACATTCTTTGTACCAATTACATTATTTATAATTGCCTCACTTATATTAGCTTCTACTAGTGGTACATGTTTATAAGCTGCTGCATGTATTACCATATCTGGCTTATACATTTCAAAAGTATTATCTAAATCAATTTCATTAACTACATTTTGCATTACAGGAACTATCTCTATTCCCATATTTCCCATCTCTTGTTCTATTTGATAAAGATTAAATTCACTATGGTCTAAAATAATTAATTTTTTAGCTTTATAAGTTACACATTGTCGTACAAGTTCACTACCTATACTTCCACCTGCCCCAGTTATTAAGACCACTTTATCTTTTATAAATAATGATATTTTATTTTTATCCAAATCAGCAGGATGTCTAGCTAATAAATCTTCTACAGATATATCTTTTAGTTGAGTAGTAAAATCTTTATTTTGAAGTATATCTTCTATTGAAGGGAGTATTTGAATCTCTTTAAAATATTTATGTAAGTTTTCATATACATCACTAATATCTTTTTTTGTCGCACTAGGTATTGCAATTACAAGTAAATCGTATTTATCATCTGTAAGTTTCTTTTTTAAAATATCACTTGACAGTATTGTTACCCCATCTATACTTCTACTTTGAAGTATTTTATTATCATCACAAAAATATTGTACCTTATATTCAGTATTTGTAAATTCAGCTTCTAGTTTTATACCAGCTTTTCCTGCACCATATATAACAACATCTTTTGTTTTTTCTACTGTATTTCTATTAGTAGCATAATAATAAGCATACATAATAAAGTTTATAGAAAACATATATAAGTATAGTTCAGAAACCATAAAAGCAAATCTATGCTCACCATGATAATAAGGAGCATAAATTAAAAATGGAATAACATAAACTACACTTTTTAATAAAAATGTTTTTTGAGTAGCTTTACTCCAAGATAAAGAATAATCTTTAAATATAGTTATAGAAGCAATTATCCGAAGAGATATTACGCTAGCAACTATACCAAAGTCAAAAGGAATATGAAATATAAAAAAAGTCCACCAAAATGTTATTATGGTAAGGACTATTATTACAAAAAAATTCAATATTCTTTTATCTAAAATCATAATTTATTAAATCTTTAATTTATATATTTTTACTCGTGGAGATAAAATAGTAGGCTCAAATAAATTCTTATCATAACTTTCTAAAACAAATAATTGAAAATATAAAGAGTTATATACTGCGTGGTCCACAACTAAAAATTGTTTATAATTACTCATAAATATTACATTAATATTTGCTGTTTTATTTAAAATTTGTCCTGTCTTTTTTAATTTTCCATGTTTATCATATTCAGTTTTTACAAATCTATTGATTGGGATAATTTTATTAGCAATGTGTAACTTACTTGTTTGTTTATTTAATTTAATATTATTACCTAAATCAATAATATCACCACTGTCTTTATAGTTTTTACTTTGATAGAAAAATGGTCTTTTACCTTTTGTACCTGTCATTAAATCAATATTTGAAAATAAATTTACAGTAGGATATATACTCATCATTCTATTTGGTAGGAAAAGATATATATCTCTAGTCTTTTTTGGTAATTTTATATCAGTACTAAGAGATGTAATAAAGTTATTTGCATTTTTATATCCATAGTCTAAAGTCATTTGTCCTATATTATTAATTCTTTTTATTTTATCAGTTTTATTTTTATCTTTATTTAGTTTATTTATTCTAAATGTTTCTTCAGTATATTCAACATCAAGTCTTAACATTTTTGATGCTTCAAGCATAGGTTTAGTTAATATAAAAGAAGTTGGATAGTTAACACTACCACTATGCTTACCACCATCACTTAAAGTCTTTACATCAGCATAGTATCGAATAGGATAACCATAATCCCACCACCCTACTAAATAATCCTCGCGACTAGCAATCTTCTTTAACTTATCAAGTACCTTAACTTCATCTTTAGTTAATACTGTAGGTACTTTATAATTTATAATATGTTGAATATTTGGTACTAAAATCCCAATAGTTAATAAACTCATCACAATATATTTTAGAAGTTTATTTTTTATTAAATCACTAGCCTCATATATTAAATACCCAACTCCAAGAGCAAGTACAGGTACAGCATAAATAGTAAATCTCAATCCACCACTTAAAGCTAAAAATCCAAGTCCAATCATTGGTAATCCAAGAAGTACAATAGGGTTTCTTATTGATAGCCAAATATAACCTATTATTGAAGCTATAAAAGTAACAGTATGACCACTAATTCTATTTGCAAAAGTTTCAAAAGGTATTTTACCTGCTTCTCTAATTGTTTGTATAACTGAAAAAAAGTGTAATTTTAAATCATCACCAACAACTGAAGTACTTGCAGTAAATATATATCCTTTTAAACTTCCCCATATAGGATCTATTCCACCAAAAGCCAAGAATAATATTAAAGACAATCCAAATAAATAATATATATATTTAAATATAAGCTCTCTTTGATACTTTAATCCAGCAAATAAAACAATAACTATTATAAGTCGTATCATTCCATCAAGCCCCATCATAGCAAACATCATAAAAGTTAGTAGTGTAAGATTGTATTTAAATTCTTCTTTTTTAACTATTTGATAAATAACATAAGCAACAATCAAACCATAAAATGCAAACTCTAAAGCATAACTTTGAGGATACCACCATCTATAAGCTATAATATCTAAAGCTGTAAACATTAAATACTTATCCTCTTGTGTTTTAACAGCCCAAATAAGTGACCACAAAAGAAAAGTAGGAAATACAATATTTAATAAATCAGTATCATAATACCCAACCATAGTACGATTATAGTAACTCCAAGCAATACTTGATAATAATGCAGCAATAAATCCAACTTCAAGTTTTCCAATATTTCGCCCTATTAATATAATAGGAATTACTACTAAAGATGCAAAAAATGCAGGCATAAAAAATATAATAGATTCAAAACTAAAAGGTAATATTTTTGCAAGTAAAGCAGTAAGTTGTGATGCAGCAGAAGTGATTGGTGAAAGGTCATTTTCTTGACTAATTCCACTTATTATATCTCTTGCACCCTCTGCAAAATAATAACCATCATTTGTATTTATCATAAATTGACCATTAAACTTAAATTGATCAACTCCTGCAAATTGATACATCCAAATTAGTCTAACTGCAAAACTAAATATAAATGCAATTAAAATTAAAAGTATAACTTGTTTATTTTTTGTTAATGTCATTATTTATCACCTTATTTTATGCGATTATAACGAAAATCTACTTAATAATTTCAATATCAATAATTCTATAACCTGCAAGTTTTTTAGTAGTAGTGTTATATAAAAAGTTTACTTTTGACTTAAACTGATTTTTATATGATAACTCAACATTTACACTAATAACTATTGTCTTGAAATTTACACTATGACCATATCTACCTTTTGATAGTATCTCTTCATATCCTCTATCAAAACCTAAATCACTCATTTTTTCATATATTTTTTTGTGTTCTGCAATTGCATCAAGTGTATATTGGTCAGCATCATAAAAAAATATCTTTAGTAATTCTTTTGAAGCAAAGTTAATATCAAGTGGGTATGCATTAAATGAAATTATTTTATTAAAAGGTATATCATATATAGCTTTATCATTTGTTTTTAGGAAATAATAATCAAGTATAACCTTAAAATGTTTTTTATTATGTATCTTTCCATTACGAAAAACAGGATTTTCTAGTACTATTTCACTACCACTACCACTATTTATTTCAAAACTATCTTTATCAAATGTATCTAATATTAAATCAACAAAAAACTCAGGGTCTCTAAGTCTATGCTGATATAAAAATGCTATAAACTGTTCATAAACATCATTATTCTTATTTTTCATTGATACAGCCAATAGATTTATATTCAAATACTTATGTGCTGAATCAATATTAAACTTTACTACACCACCATCATATGGCAAGGTAAAAGGGATTTTAGAGCCATAAAATATTGTTTCTTCATCAAAAGCTACATTTTTAAAGTAAACAGATAGATTACTCATAACACTATTTGTTTGAATTAAGGCAAACTCTTCACTTGTATTATCTTTCACCTCTTTAGTAGTATTAAGAAAAAGCATCATCACACTCAATAGTGCCATTATCAATAAAAGTGTTGTAAATAAAACTATTGATTTTTTCATTTTATTGCACCTTCTGAAGTTTTAATACAATAGGATTCATATCTTTTGCTCTAAGCATTATATTAAAAAAATCATTTTTATAAAACACTTTGAAACTTTTTGTATTGTTTGATAAAATATCACCAAAAATATACTCTTTATATATATCCTCTTTCTTATATAAATCATATTTTTCCAATGATTCAGTTCTTATAAGTGCTAAATCTTTTTTACTAACAAAATATGTCACATAAGGATCAACTATATTATATATTGTATTTTTTGTTTGAATTCTAACTATATCGTATTTTTTACCATAGATTACACTTGATTTCCCAACTACTTGAGAAAAATCTTTTACCAATATTTTAAATATCTTTGATTCATCATAAATTTTACTTGCTTTTTGTATATATGGTTGATTTAATTTTTTTGTTGTATTGATAGTTTTAGAAAGAAATGTAAATAAAATACCAAGTATAGATATAGCAACCAATACTTCTACAAGTGTAAATCCATTTTTTTTATATAAATATTTCATTATGGTCGCTCAATTGATACAAAATTTATAGGGGGATTTTGTTTATATTTTATTGTAACATCTCCATACTCTAGGAAATAATCTTTTTTTCCATCATTATATAAATATATTTTCTCTCTAGATACCCTATTTCCTTTAAGTTCAATATCTTTTAAAAAACTTCTATCTTCATCGCTTAATTTTTCAAATGTAACTAAATCATATAACCTATATGATTTGTCATTGTCTATATTTTTACCAATATGCAAAAATGGACTTGATACTAATAATGTATTTTGTTTTCCTATATAGTTATACATAGCTTTTTTATTAAATGAATTAAACTTCAATATTGCCATACCCAAATAGCTTAAAATTACAACAGATATTATAACTTCAACAAAACTAAAAGCTTTTTTCACTCTGGTTTCCCTGCATACATTGGTAAATAATTCTTTTTCTTTATAAAGTTAATAAGTTCTGATTCATTTTTAAACTTATCATAACTATCGCTAAAATATGTATTAAAATACAGCCATTCATTTTTAGTATTATTTAAAATAAGATTAGCAAATATATCTTTATTGATTTTTTCATATATAAAAGTAGGCTCAAAATAATCCCCATCAATCTCAATTGATTTGTATTTTTTAACCTCTAAAAGTTCTTTTTGTTTAAGAACATATTGTGTTAATTGTTTTTTGTATTCTATAGTTTCTAATAGTTTATTTTTATCATCTACTAAATAAATAATCTGCTTATCAAAATAGTACACAAGTTTCAACCTATCACTATAAGTTTTTGAAGCATTATTTAAATACTGCTTCATATTTTCTATACTAAAAGGGATATTTTTTTTAGATTCTCCAACTGTAAAAAAGTAGAGTCCATAAACTATCCCCATTAAAGAGATAACAATAAGAAGTTCAATTAGGCTAAAGCCCTTATTTTTCACAAGATTTCATTGAAATATCTTTTGCGTTATCCTCTCCACCCTCTTTACCATCACCACCAAGTGAGATAAGATTTATATTTCCTTCCTCATTTGTATAGATATATCTACCTTTCCATGGGTCTTTTGGTATAGAATCACCCTCAAAGTATCCACTATTTGGATAGTTTAAAAATAGTTCTTCATCTGGATTTTTAACTAAAGCTTTCAATCCCATCTCATTATCAGGATAAGTTCCATTATCAAACTTAAAAGATTTTAATGCTTCTTGTATATTTTTCATCTGAATACAAGTAAGTTTTACTTTTGCATCATCAGCTTTACCCATAATATTTGGCAAAATCAATGCACTTAACATCCCTAATATAACAATAACTATCATAAGCTCCATTAAAGAGAAAGCTTTTTTTTGATTTATTCTTTTTATTTTATTTTTTTTCATTTATTAACTCCTGTTTATATTTAAATTGATATAGAAAATATTGGTAATAACATAGATATAACTAAAAATCCAATAATTCCACCTATAAAAACCATTAAAATTGGTTCAAGCAATGATAACAAAATTGATATTTTATCTTTATTATTTATCTCATAAAATGATGATAAAGTTTCAAGAGTATATGGTAGTTCTGAACTATCTTCCCCAATTGCAACTGCACTTAAAAAATCAGCTGGTATTTTTATACTAGTTTGAGATTTAACTGCTTCAAAAAATGGCTTACCCTCTATAACTTTTTGAGATATCTTTTCAAAAACATCTTTTAGTACAAGATTTGAGAATATTTGTGAAGAATAATGTATAGTTTGAGCAAAAGGAACACCACTTTTTAATAGTAAAGAACTAACTCTACAAAATCTTCCTAACTCAAAATTCATCATAATTACTTTTACCAATGGTATTTTCAATATCACACTATCAACAGTAAATTTAAATTTACCTTTTTTACTAAGCATATATCCAAACAGTACAAATAGTCCAGCAATACCCGCAAAAAGTAACATACCCCAATCTTGAAAAAAGTGAGATATACTTAATGTTATTTGTGTAGCTCTAGGTAACTCACCACCCGTTGATTCAAATATACTTACAATATTTGGCACGATACTAGTAAGCATAAAATTAACCAAAACTATTGCAATAAGCATAATAAAACTTGGATATACAAATGCCTTAGTAACTTCAGCCTTAAGTCTTTCAACTCCACTTATAAAATCACTCAAATCTAATAATGTATTTGTTAAATTAGAACTTTTTTCAGCCATATTTACACTATATACAAAATAATCTGGCAATTTATAAATATCTTGACTTATCAATGCATCATAAAAAGATGCCCCTGCTTTCAAATCTTTACCAATACTTTGAAACCATAAAGTTGTTTTTTTATTTCCCTCATAACTATTTTCCAGCAACGATATAGCTTTATATAAAGGGATAGAAGATTTAAGATAAATACTTAGATTTCTACATATTAGTGCAAGTTCTGCACCTTTTATTTTAGGAGTAAACCAAACTTTTTTCTCTTTTAATGATTCAACCATTAGCCCTTTTTGGGCTAATATCTCTTCAACCTCTTTTTTACTAGATGCTGTAACATTATTTTGATATTTTTTTCCATTTTTATCATATCCAACATAGGAAAAAATCATAGTTCTTTAATACCTATCCTAATAGCTTCATCAATAGATGTAATACCTTCTAAAATCATCTGCTTAAGTTGTGTTTGCATAGATATAAAATCACTGTTATCTTTAAGATATTCTTTTATCTCTAGTTCGTCACAGCCACCTTTTATAATTTTAAGAAGTCCTTCATCAAGTGTGATTATTTCTCCAATTGCTGTACGACCTTGATAACCTCTATCATTACAATTAGCACAACCAACATTAGTAAAAACTTTTTGTTTTGGGTCTATATCAAAAAATGAACTATCAGATTCCGATATTTGCACTTCTACTTTACAATTATTACATAAGTTTCTTACAAGTCTTTGTGCAACTACACCTAAAAGTGTACTTCCAAGTAAATAACTATCTACTCCCATATCCATAAGTCTAGGAATTGCAGCAGCAGCATTATTTGTATGCAATGTTGATAAAAGTAAATGCCCAGTCATAGCAGCTTGAACAGATATAGCAGCAGTTTCATCATCTCTAATCTCACCTAATAAAATTACATCAGGATCTTGTCTTAAAATTGACCTTAATGCTGTAGGAAATGTCAATCCAACTTTTGGATTTACTTGAATTTGATTTATTCCAAAACTATTATATTCTACAGGGTCTTCTACTGTTGTAATATTATTTGTAGTACTATCAATATTTTTTAAAAAAGAGTAAAGTGTTGTTGATTTTCCACTTCCTGTAGGACCAGTAATTAAAACCATTCCAAAAGAGTGCTTTAACAATCCTTTTAATTTACTAGTTGTATTTTCATTGAAACCCAACTCTTCAAGAGATGGTATTTTATCAGCTTTCATAAGAAGTCTTAGTACTGCTTTTTCACCATTGTGTGTAGGTAAAATAGAAACCCTTATATCTATTTGACTTGTTCCTAGATTTATTTTTGTTCTACCATCTTGAGGAACTCGTGTTTCAGAAATATCAAGATGTGAAATTACTTTTATTCTATTAATTATTGAAACAATTACAGATTTTTTAACATTTGCAATTTCACTCAAAACACCATCAATTCTAAACTTAACCAAACCTCTAGTTTCATAACTTTCTATATGTATATCTGTTGTACCATCTTTTACAGCTTTTACAAAAAGTGTATTTACAAAACTTATAATAGGAGCAGAATTTTCCTCAACCAAAAGGTCATCATTTTGTAAAAATTGCTCCAAAGATGTACCATCTTCAATAGCATCATCAATATCATCTATATTTTGTGTTGATTTTTCCTCTTTATATTTATCATATAACTCTTCAAAATCCTCTAAACTAATTAAAACTATCTCATATTTATTTTTTAAATGAACTATATAATTTAAACTTTCCTCAATCTTTTCTTCAGTTAAACATACAACTATTTCGTCATTGTGTTTACTAAATAAAGCATTGTTTTTTAGTCCAATCTCATATTCTTCTATTTCAAAGCAAGGTTCAAGATTTGCATCGCTAATAGTTTTAAACGGTAACATTAATCTTCTTCACCCATTAATGCTTTTATTTGTTGACTATGAAGATTATCAGTTAGTCTATTTTTTTTCTCATTTTCTTTTACTATCTTATCAAGTTCTGTTCTCATCTTTTCTGTTAACCTAACTTTTTGCATATTTAATCTTTCCAACTTTTTTTGAATATCTTGAAGTTCTAATGAACTATTTACAATATATGGTGTCATAATAATCACTAAAGATATTTTATCATTTATAGTACTTTTACTTCTAAACAGACCTCCAATAAGTGGTATATCACCAAGAAGTGGAACTTTTGTACTACTTTGGTCTTTATTATCTCTAAGCATACCACCAATGATAACACTTTCTCCATTTTGCACGATTGTTGTAGTATCTATCTCTCTTTTTGTTGTTGTTGGTCTATCTGCATTACTAGAGCTATCTACATCTTCTATTTTAGACTTAACTTTTAGTACAACTTTATTTTTATCTGCAATTTGAGGAGTAATCTCAAGTTTCAATCCGATATCTTCTCTACTATAGTTATTTCGTGTTATATCAGCAGTATTATCACCTTTTGCACTACTTGTAAGTATAGATTGTGTTTTACCTACATATATAGATGATTTTACATTATTTAAACATAATAAATTTGGTTCAGATAAAGTATTTACTCCACCATCACCTTTGATTAAGTCAATTACAGCACCAACTGCAATACCTTTATTAACAGCATCCAAAGATATATTAGAAGCTAAAATATCAGGTAATGCAAAATAAGAACCACCCATATTAACACTAGAAGTTGCAATTCCTACTTTATTTGCATATCCACCAGCAATTCCCCATTTTATACCCATATTGTCAATAGTATTTTGACTTATTTCATATATTTGTACTTTTACAAATACTTGTCGTCTTTCAATATCTATTTGTTGAATAAGTGTCATTAGTTCATTGATAGAACTATTACTACTATTTATAATAATTGCATTTAACTCTTTATTTGATGTTACAACAGTTTTGATAGGATTATTTGCATCTAATGACTTTGCAATAGTTTGTATTGTTTTAATAATATCATCAGCATTTGCATTTTTTAGAAATATTATTTTTGTATTTGTTTTTATATTGTTTTTTGCTTTTGAATCAAAATATTTTATTGTTTTTATAACTTTTGCTATATCTTCACTATTTGCAGATACCCAAACAGCATTTTGGTATTCTGCTCCAAAAAGCTCAATAGCACCTTTGTATTGACCAGCAACCAACTTAAACATTGCCTTTAGTTTTGGTAATGCTAACTTAACTCTATAGTTCTCTAAAGTAACAACTTTTAGTTCTCTTTTTAGATTTGTATCAAATAGATTTAATAACTTTTTAATATTTGCTATTTTTTTAGGATAATCAGTTATTAAAAGAAGATTCATCTTATCATCACTTGTAATCACAGCATAAGAAGAAGCTAAATGTTTAATCTTAGATGCAGCAACAGATGGCTTAATAAACTTAGGTCTTAAAATCTCTATTTGCATACCAACTGTATTAGTTTTATCAAGTTGTACATCTTTTGACGCATCATTTGCTCTAACTATCTCATAATAATTCGCACCACTTTTAGTTAGTGCATACCCTTTTACTCGAAGTACTTGCTCCAACAGTGCAAATAGTTCATCTTCATCAATAGGTTTATTAGAAATAAAGTTTACATTTCCACTAATATTTTGATTTATTAAAATATTTTTATTATATTTCTTAGCTACAAACTTAACAACATCTAGTATTGGTGTATTTTGAAAGTTAATAGTAACCTTTTTCGCAGACACCTCAATAACACATAACAATAATATTATTGTAACAATTTTAATAAATTTCATATTTCAACTCCTTAAGTTCTTTTTTCTTTCCTCTTTGAATAGTCAAAGAGAGTGCTTTTATATTTTTCAAATTTTGAAAATATTTTATTGGTTCAGTAACGCTTTTAAAATCTTCACCATTTATTTTCACAATATAATCAAATGCTCTCAATCCCATCTTTTTAAATACACTATTTGAAGATATATACATTATCTTAAATTGTAGCTTACCATTTACAGATTGAGCTTGTATAGATATACCAGAAAATATTTTATCCAAAGTAGTATATTCTAGCAATAAATCCCTTGGCATAAAGTATTTACCTTTTTTGTATTTAATCTCATTAAACATTGCTCTTGATACAGTTCCTGTTGTTTCTTCTCTTTTTGAGATATTAGTTCTATCAGCACTATTTGAAGATAAACTCTTAAAACTTTTTTCACCATCAGGAGTTAAAAATGCAAAATATAAATTATTATTTTTCTTAAATATTACTTTTTGTGCATATATCTTATTAAGTTTATATCCTTTATGTGTTTCACCAACTTGCATAAACTTTCCACCACTTTTATCCCTAATAATTGTCATACTATTTGTATCGTCAAGGATAATACCACTAATAGAAAATGCTTTTAATAAAAATCTATTCGAAGGTCCATTTTTCTTTTTAGTGGTTTTTGAAACTGCTTTATTTTTAACAATATTAAGTGTTGAAACAATATCAAACTTCTTATCTTTGATACTCATATCTTTTGAAATATATGTATCAGGATAACTTTTAATAAAATATCCAGCAATCTGAGATAAGAAAAGAGCTGCACTCACTGCAATTAAAACATTAAATACAAAAGGTTTAAATATTAAATTCATAAATATACTCACCTTTTACACTCTTAGATTTTTTAAACATACCAAAAATATTTTTATACTTTTGGTATGCATTCGCTTTAATATTTGCTTTAAATACTATCTTTCTATCCATTATATTCAAGTTTCCTACAACAGAACCAAAATCACCCACAACATCAAAAAAGTCACCTACTTTCAAATAAACATTTAACTCTTTTATATTAGGAAGTGTTTGTTTAAATACACCAGCAAATTTTATATTGTCAAGTTCAAGTGACAAAATACCTATATCAATATTTTCCACATATCCTATTTTTGATTGTGACAAATATATACTGTTACTTTTCAAATCTATTCCAAAAGCACTTATATCTTTTTGTTTTGGTTCTATTTGAATATTGTAAGCTAGTAAATTATCCAAGATAAAATAATAAACTTTATCTTTAGGAAAAGATATTACAAATGTAACAACAAAGATAACAATCAACGCTAAAACTCTCATTAAAAAACAACCTCAAACAATATTTTATATTCACTAACTTTTTCTATTTTCATACTATGTACTTGAATATTTGCATTTAATACATACGATATAATTTTATTTGCATTTGCATACTCTAACTCTACACTCACTATATCTTTTTTCAATCTTTTAGACTTTTTTACTTTATATGGAATATCAAATATTTCCAAAAACTCTAATATCTTTGCTTTGTTTTGTTTTAGTTTATCTTTAGAATACTTTTCTTTTAAAGTATTATACTTAGAGACAAGCTCTTTTTTTTCTAAATACTCTTTTTCATTTTGCTCAATTGCCGATGGAAAATAAAGTGTTAAGCCAAACCAAATTGTACATAAAACTAAAAAACCAATGACATTATATCTATATATCAAATTCTAACCCTAAAACTTATACGCAATATTTAAATTAATAATCTTATTTTTAGTAGTACTATCAGGTTCATAGTACCCCTCTACTACATTTGATTTACCAATTTCCCACATATCATATTCATACTCTAGTTCTATTTTAAGTTTTTTGTCTATATTGTATCCTACTGGTATCTTAAAATTATACCCCATAGTAGTTCCAAGGTCAAAAGTTAATACTTTGCTAAGATAAGCTTTCATAGTTGGATTCATTGCTTTTTGTACAGTAGCTTCAAGTCCAAATTCCCAATGTCCGTTATAATAAATACCTTTACTACCTACTTCAACATAATCCCAACTATAAATCTCTTTGTATCCATAAGGTTTTTCCATATCACGAGTCCATTCTCTATTTGCCAAAGATGTAAAAAAACTATAATCAAAGCTTGAACTATAAAATGTATGTTCAAGTTTTAGTTTAGTTTCTGTGATTTCATTTGTTGTTGTACTTTGGTGTGGTGATACTTTGTTTCCATTACTATCTTGTAAATAGCCATCATAATCACTCTCTCCAGAAAGTTTACGAAAACCAATACTTAAAGAGTATATAGACATATCTTCACTATCAAGTTTTCCTATGGTATCTTTATACACAAGATTAAATCCATTTATTTTAGTAAAACCACTTTTTTCACTATTTAAAAACTCACCATCTTGACCAGTTTCAACATAATTCATATTTAAAAAACCAAATCCTACTTCTAGCTCTTCAGCACAAATCATACTATTTAAAATAACCACTATTAAAAATACTTTAAATTTATTCATTAACTTTTTCCTTCAGTTTTTTTTGTACTAAATGTACCTTTTTTATACTCAATCAATTTCAAACTATCATTTTTCTTCAAAATTTTTGTCAAAGATTCTCTTAATTTTTTAGATTTTTTATCTTTGTTTTCATATATTTTTATCGAAGATTTTATCTCATAACTACTCTTATCACCAATCTTAATACCAGCAATACTTTCATCAATCTTTGCTAAAACACCATATTGACTTACACTATAAACGCATATACCAAGTCCTAACAAAACATTAACAGTGGCTATCTTATAAACTGACTGTTTACGGTTTGGATTTAAACTTAATATTGGTTTGATATTTTTACTATCAAATGATGATGATTTTAGATATTCTACAAATGCAGTATTATCCACTATATGCAAAAGATTGTCACTTAGTTCATAGGCAAAATATATCTTGCTTTCATCTTTATCAAGAGTTTTAACTATATCTTCTATCTCATTTTTGTTGTAACAATATACCTTATATCTATCTTCATATCTTTGAAGACTTATATCAGTATATTCAGCAGGTCTGTCGTTCAACATATGGTTTGCTAATTTTTTTGCTTTGTTTAGGTTTTTCATAGGAATGTCTAATATTTTAAACCAACAAAAAGATGCTGAAAAAACAACTACATTCATATTGTTATCTATATGAACAATATCATCAACACCACTACCATAAACATAAATCATAAAACTATCACTACCCTTCATTCTTGTAAATTAAATAGTATATTACTTAAATATTACTTAAAATATCATTATAATAATAAGTTGTATAAGTCTTTTGTTTTTTGTATAAGTATTCATAGTTATTTAAGCAAATTATAATATTAGCTTTTGTATAATATCGCAATTGTAGCTATTGGCATTTTAAGTATTCATAATACTTATTATGTAAGACCAATAGTTTGCGTAGATTATGGCGGGAATTTGCTGGCGTCTCAAACTACTGTGCACTAGTAGAGAGATGTGTAAGTCCAACAATATTGGATATGTGTTTGAAAGCACTATTTGATAAATTTGCAAATTTTCAAAAAAATAAATATAATAGAGTTATCTATATATATAAAAGATAATTCAGTCTTAAGGAGACAAAAATGACATTCAAAAAGTCAATGATTTCAATCGCCGCTGCTTCGGTTATAGCAGCAACAATGACAGGGTGTGGTAGTTCAAGCTCATCTAGCAAGTCAAATAATTCAGCTGATACAGTTACATCTGTAGAAGTAGTAGATGGTAAAGTTTTAAATGCAACTGCAAAAGCAACTTACTTTGATGATAAAAATGTATCTCAAACAATTACATTAGAAAGCGTAAGATCTTCTAAAGACCTTATCTCTGGAGTAGCAACAAAAGGTAAGTATGCATATACTGTTCCTGAGTCAAATATGAGTATTGCTGATAAAATCAGATTTATTACTGTATCTACTAAAGCTATGGAAATAAAAGATGGTAAAGTTTATGATGGTGCATATATTGATACTGATTTAAGTGGTGATTTTAATAGTACTGTTGATGCAGCATTTTCTGATACTTATGTAGCTGTAAAAGGTGTTGCATATGTTTCTCCTATCTCTACATTAGTTTATGGTATCGTTAAAGATGAACTAGAAGCTACTGGTGCAAATTTTAAAGACATCAATACAACAAAAATTGATAATGCAATTGCTGCAATTGCTTCAAAATTAAATGTATCTGCTAATGATTTAAGAAGTACAGATCCTCTTGCTGAAAGTGCAAAAGAATTTGGTTTCATAAATGCTATGTTAGGTGATATGGATCAAGGTGAATTAGAAACATTAGGTAAAGACCTTGCTGCAGTTGAATCAAATGCTACAGACTTTTCTGGTGTAATTGATATGCTTGCTGATAATGTTCCATCAACTCAAAATAATTTATTTGATGGACTAAAAGCTAATATTGCATCTGGTGCATTAACAGTTGATTCATTAAAAATATTAAACTTTGATGATACAAGAGATGCTGATGGTAGTCCTGTTTTAGCAACAGCTTCTGCTACTGCAATTGGTAATATTAATAGTATTCTAATTGATAATGTAGTTGAAGGAATAGCTACTGGTGATAAACTTGGAGCTGGTGTTGTTAATTTTGTATTTGATGAAGGTAAAGCTACAGATGCTAATGCTTCTGGTACAGTTGACTTAGTATTTAGTGCTACTGCTCCTAAAGACAATATGGAAGATAAAGCTGGTTCTGATGTTTTAACTATTAAATTATCTGGAATTGCTATTAAAAGAGTTAATGGTATAACTACATTTGATACAAATGCAACTAAATTAGCAAGTATGAAAACATCTTATATCTGGAGTAACTCAGAAGTTGTTTATGACCATAACTATGTTTCTCAAACAGATTTAAATAATTCTTTTGTTGTATCTAATACTGTTGTAGGTGCTACTTCAATTAATTTAGCTACTTTAACTGATGCAGTTGAGCAAAACTTAACTACAGAAACAAATTCAACTACTACTGCTGATTTTGTAAACGATAACCTTACAAATTTTAAAGCTGCTATTGTTGATAACGATGGTCTTTTACAGTTATGGGATGATTCATCTGATAATGCTAGAATTTGGACAACTACAACTACTGCATTTGGTCAAGGTAAAACTTTAATTAATGCTACTTTAGATGGTAGAGGTAGTTCTACTGCTTATAATGATGCTCCAACAATTTCTTCTATTACAGCTATAGATGGAAATACTTCTGCTAATCCTACTAATACTGTTGTATTAGAGACTGCTCCAACTGCACCTCTTAGTAGTGCTACTACTGTTATGAATGCAGATATGATAGTTGTAAATAAAGATGTAAATTCTACTTACATTACAATGCCTGTTGTAACTGCTAATGGTACAGATACAACTGAAGATAACAATACAGTTACAATTTCTAGTTATCCAGCTTGGGTAGTACCAGCTAAGACTACTTTAGTTGCTAAAGCTTCTAGAGTTGAATTTAACTTAAGTATTAATACAAGTAATATAACATCTGAGGGTAACACTACTATGAATGTATGTGTAAAAGATGAGTTTGGTAAGAAAACTGATAGCAATGCAGAAGTATTATTCTTTGCTAATATGGCTCCAGTAATTACTGCTATTACAACTGTTGATGATCTTAACACAACTGATAGAGTTTATGCAGGTATTGTAAGTGGACATAATGGTACTGCTACATGTTCAGCAGACACAAATACTACTGCAGTTACTTGTGCAGTAAGTACAGATGGTAATTTAACTCTTACTTCGAGTACAGATATTGCTTCAACAGATATTAATGTTACTGTTACTGATAAATACGGTATGTCTACAATAACAAATTTAGAAGTTAAATAATACAACTCGTTTCCACTTTTTAAGTGGTAACGCATACATTTAGTGTATGCAAGTGTCATAAACAGACACATAAAAAAACCTCTATCTTCGGATAGGGGTTTTTTACTTTTAACTACAAAAACTTTATCAATCCTTTTAATATCATTTTAATATATATTTTTATATAATAGCCTAAATAAATTATATTTTTAAAAATTATTAAGGAAACTAATATGACATTCAAAAAGTCAATTATATCAATAGCAACTATAGCACTTGTAGCATCTACAATAACAGGATGTGGTGGTTATAGTTCAAATGGTGGTTCAGACCCTATAACTTCAGTAGAAGTAGTAGATGGTAAAGTTTTAAATGCTAAAGCAACTGCACATTATTTTGATGACAATAACAAAGCACAAACTATTGCATTAGAAAACAACTCATCTTTTACTAATGTTTTAACTCATAATAAAACAAAAGGTACTTTTGCATATACTGTTCCAGAATCAAATATGAGTATTATTAATAAAATTAGATATATTAGTGTTGAATCATTACCTTTGAGAATTGTTAACGGTTTAGCTTATGATGCTTCATATATTGATGTTGATTTAAGCAAAGATTATAATGCCTCAATAGATATGCGATTTAACAAAACTTATGTAGCAGTAAAAGGTGTAAAATATATTTCACCTATATCTACTTTAGTTTATAGTGTTATTAAAGATGACTTAAACAATCATAAGAAGACTATATCTTCAACAGAAATATCTACTGCAATTGAGACAATTGCTTCAAAATTAAATCTATCGGCAACTGACCTTAAAAGTGCAGATCCACTTGCAGAAGGTAAAGAAGAATTTGGTTTTATAAATGCTATGCTAGGTAATATGACTAAAGATGAATTATTAACATTAGGTACAAAGATTTCTGCAGAAGAAACTGAAGCCAAAGATTTATCTAGTGTTATTGATATGCTTGCAAAAAATGTTCCATCAACTCAAAACACTTTATTTAATGCACTAAATGCTAATGTTAAATCTGGTGCAATAACAGTTGAATCATTAAGAACATTAAATTTTGATCATACAAGAAAAGCAAATGGTAAGCCAGTTTTACAAACAGTTTTAAAAACTACAATTGGAAATATTGAATCTATCAATGTTGATACAATTGAAGCAATAGCTACTGGTGATAAATATGGTGCAGGAACTATAAACTTTATATTTGCACAAAATGATGATGCTAAAGATGCTAATGCTTCTGGTTTAGTTGATTTACTATTTAGTGCTCATGCTCCTAAAGATACTATGCTAGATACTGATAGTATTGTTAATAAAATAGTTATTAAGTTATCTAATATTGGTGTTAAAAGAGATATTAATGGTATTACAACATTTGATACAGATATGACAAATGTTACAACATCTTATGAGTGGTACGGAGAAGAGTTATATTTAGATACAAATATTGTTTCTAAAATAGATTTAAACTCTTCTTTTGTATCTACTGCTGGTATTATTACTGCTACATCTATTAATTTAGCTACATTAATATCTTCAGTAGAAGCTAACTTAACTACTGAAACAAATGCTTCAGTTACTACTGCATTTATAAATAATAAAATTGTAACTATGAAAGTTGCACTAGTAGATGATGATAATATTTTACAGTTAGTTGACCCTATATCTAAAAATGGAAGAATTTGGACAACTACAGCAATTACTAGTCATGAAATAAATGGTGAAGGTAAATCTTTAATTAATGCTACTTTAGATAGTAGAGGTTCTAATGCAACAGCTAGAAATACTGCTCCTACACTTACTACTATCAACGGTGAACCTTCTGGTTCATATTTTGTAATTGACCAGAATGCTTCAGCAACTCCTGTATCTATATCTTATCCTGTAGTAACTGCACTTGAACTATCTGAACAAAATAATACAGTTACATTTTCAAATATTCCTAGCTGGATGACATTTAATACTGGTTCTAAACTTGTTTCTTCAAATAATGCATCAGATGTACAAGTTGCTGATTTCAATGTAACTATTAATAAAACTAGTTTCACTAATGATGAAAACACTACTCTTTTTGTTACAGTAACTGATGAGTTTGGAAAAGAAAGTGATGAGTACAATATCTCTTATTTCTATAATGCACTTCCAACTATAGCAAAATCTGCAAATTTCGCTGAAACTGGTTTTGGTCCTCTAAATCTTGTATCAGGTAGTTCAAATATATATACTATTGACTTAAATGTAACAGTAGCCGATGAAAGTACTGCTGCAATAAAATTTGATATAGCTAACTTAATAGGTGGTGACAGTGGTACTGATACTATTGATATAGTAGGTTTTAACTCTGGTTTAAGTCAACCAAGTGTAGATATTAATACAACTACAGGTAGAGGTTATATCCTATTTTCTGTTATGAGTGAAGAACAACAAAATGATATTGTTATACATATAGACAATAATTCAACTATGTTTACTATTAATGTTGTACACTAGTTTATCACAAAAGTAATTTGATTAAAAAAAAGACCTCTATCTTCGGATAGGGGTCTTTTTTTAATATAAATATCTATTAATAAACTTCATTATGTGTACCTATATCTATAGGTATTATTTCATTATCACTAATTATAAAATCTATTATTACTCTATATTTCATATTTATAGATATACTATAATAAACCCTTAATTTTCCTTGTAATTTATGAAGTCTTAGCGATGGATGATAAGGGTCAATTTCTAATAATTCAATCATTTTAATATATCTATCCAATATATCTGGGTGTTTTTTTATAAACTTCTTAAGTTTTCTAAAATACTCATCTGTACGAATTATTTTATATTTCACTTATTAGTTCTTTTATATGTTGTGATGCTGTTTGTGTTTGATATTTTTTATCTTTAATATCTTGCATAACTTTCATATGTGCTAGATCTAGTTCATTTTCTCTAAATTCTTTATATCTCTGAATATCTAGAACAACATACTTATCTTTCCCACGAACATTAATAATTAACTCATCAACTTTACTTAATAGCTTATCAAATATTGATACACCATTAGTTTTTATTTCATTTGCAGTTATTGTCATAATAGTATCCTTAATAGTACTTTTAAAAGTATTATATCATAATTAGTTAATTAATCCTACCATCTAAGTATAGAGCATTGTGAAAGGGGTAGTGTAAGGGAGGTGATGAATCCTCCCCTTAACTACTAATGTAACTTAATCGCAAAGATTAAGAGCAAGAGTAGCAACACTACCCGCAGACATAAAAAAAGGTAGAGCAAAACTCTACCTTTCTTACTTCGTCTATTATACTGGGTCATCACTCCCAATCAGACTATCGTGTTAACCAACATAATATTTTATACCAACTCAACTTAAACAATAATAAAACAAAAAAACTAGAAAGTGAACAACCAAGAGCCAACCTAGATTCATCTAACTTATCAACTCTACTTAATTAATCCTACCATCCACAATCTTATAAACATTTTCACATCTATCAAGTGTACTTAATCTATGTGCAATTATAATAAGTGTTTTGTCATTACTTATCTCATATATCTCATTCATAATTTCTTTTTCTGTTTCATCATCTAAAGCACTTGTAGCTTCATCAAGAACTAATATCTCAGGATCAATATAAAGTGCCCTAGCTATGGCTATTCTTTGTTTTTGACCACCACTTAGCATAGAGCCATCTTCCCCTACTAATGTATCTAATCCATCTTTAGTTTTAAGAAAATCATATAGTTTTGCTTTTTTTAATACATTATTGATTTTATCTTTATCATAAGTTGCACCAAAAGCTACATTTTCACCAACTGTACCGTTAAACAAATACACACTTTGTGGTATATACCCTACTTTTGATCTCCATGCTTTTATATTTGTATCATCTATTTTATTTTCATCAACAACAATCTTTCCACTACTTGGCTTATAAAGACCAATTATCATATCAACTAATGTTGACTTTCCACTACCACTTTCACCTACAAAAGCAACACTTGAACCTTTTTTTATGATTAAGTTTATATCTTTTAAAACTAATTTATCTTTTTCATATCCAAAGTTTAAATTTTGTATCTTAATGTCATTATTGAATTTTACTGTGTCATTTCCCAAATCTTCTATATTGTATGATAAATTATTGTGTATAATATTTAGTGACTCATAGTTGAACATAATAGTATTGTAACTAGATAAAATCCTATTTGCAGAAGGCATAAGTCTATAAAGTGCCAATACAAACATAGAAACTAAAGCTAAGTTTCCACTTATATCGGTTTCATACTTGTATATTAAGTATGTGATAATAAACACAATCAGCCCAAAACCAACAGCTTCTAAAAACAATCTAGGAACATGAGTTAAAGTATCATTTTTTATATTTGCCTTTGCATATCCAAAGCTAGATTGTGCAAACTCATTTAATATCTTGTCATCATTGTTACTAAGCTTTATAAGTTTAAAGTTACCAAAACTTTTATTTACTATCTCATAAAACTTATTTTGTAGTTCTGCTCTTATCTTCCCTGCTTTTTTTATCTGTATTGAAACTGTTTTTAACATCAGCGTTGCGTTCATAGCCAAGATAACTGTTATTAAAAATGTAATCTTATAATTTACATAAATCATCATACCGTATATAAGTACAATAATAAACACTTCACTCAGCATAAGTAATATAGAAGAGATAAGTGCCGTTAAATAAGAAGCTTCATTTATAATAGATTTTGTCATCTGTGCTGAGTTTCTATTGATAAACTCTTTATATGGAAGTCCCATATAGTTTTGGAAAAGTCTAAATGCCAAAAGATGATATCGACTTTGTGTAAACCGACTCAACATATAAAAATAAAATAGATTTATAATACTTCTAAATATATAAAATACAATAAGCCCTACTCCAAAAGCCATCATAAATTCTATATTGGAAGTAAAGTTAAACATTGTATAAATTTTTGAATAATATTCGTTTGAATTAATAAGGTCAAAGTTTGTAGCTACACCAATAAATGGCATTATGATAGATATACCAACAGTTTCAAGTATAGATATAAAAATAGAAAACAACAACAATCCCAAAAGAAATTGTTTATCTCGTCGCGTAAGTAAACTTCTTAATTTAGCTATCAAATGCTATTAGCTTTACAAAATTCTTCACTTGTCATAAGTTTTATATCTTTACTTATAAAGTTTTTATCATTTGAAATTATCAAATCGCATTTTTCTTTTTTTGCCATTATATATTGGATTGTATCTTCTAAATCTTTGTAATTACTATCTTCTAACATAAGATTACAACATTCTTCTATCTCTTTATTTGAGAACTCTATAACTTTCAATGTTTTATTGATATCCTGAATATTTAGTAAAGCATTCTTTCTGTCTTTTTTTGAATTTACATAATAAATTGTTGTAATTAAATCACAACTTGTAAAAAGTTCAAATTTTTTATTAATAACATATCGGTATAGTATTAAGCTATATTTATGAGATGATCTATTATTATCATAAGTATCTAGTATAATATTTGCATCTAAAAATATTCTCATATTTCAGCACCCATTTCTACTTTTATTGATTGTATTGATTTACCAACAAATAATCCATTACAACTTCCTGCAATTCTATCTAATGCTTCAAGCTTTTCTTTTACACTTATCTCTTGATACTTCTCTTCTATCATATTTTTTACTATATTAGTTTGAGTAGTATTTTCTTTTTTTGCTAATTCTTCTAAGTGTTTCGCAATCTCATCATCTAATAAAAAGTTTTTTCTAATAGTCATTTT
>Ga0164318_10001091_pt1 | contig 23356 bp, 19 predicted proteins | sample GuaBasSedimGuay9_FD_113734 | JGI IMG/M metagenome (GOLD analysis project Ga0164318, IMG submission 113734) | Subseafloor sediment microbial communities from Guaymas Basin, Gulf of California, Mexico - Guay9, Core 4571-4, 0-3 cm | ecosystem: Environmental > Aquatic > Marine > Hydrothermal vents... | reverse complement strand
CATCTGGAAAATATCCGTGTCTACCTGTCCCTCTTTTCTGAGCTAATTTTTGGAGTCTTTCTTTTGAGAAATTAATTCCCCATTTTTGAGGATCTAAGGCCATTTGCCGGGTTTCTTCTTGAGAGTAGATTTTTCCCGTTATTGGGTCTCTTTCTTTAAAGTTAATTCTCTGAGTAGGAATTGCTCCAAACCAACACCTAATTTCTGGGAAATCTCTTTTGAGTTTTCTTAATGTTTCTTCAAGCTGTTGATAGGTATGTCCTGCCTGATATATAGGAGTATTTGAAGGAAGCGACTCAGGAGTTGGAGTCCATCTCCACCAGATTCTAAAAACTAAATCAGGATTTGTTTCTTTTAAAATCTTTACCAAATCTTCGTAAGTTCTTATTCTTGAGGGATGATAAAGCCCATCTGTTATTCTTTCATAAAGGATTGCGACTTTTATTTGGGAAGGATCTTGCATCTTCTCGATAGACTTGATCTCCAAAATCTCAACCGGTTTTCCCCACATGTGAAATGTAGCAGCCTCTTTGGGTTTTGCTTTAAACCAAACTCTTAATCCATCCTTTTTAAACTCGTCAGGCAAATTGAAAGGTAGATATTTTTCACCTTTATCAGTTTCAATCCCATAGAATCCTCCCTCTAAAGGAATATATCTCACTGTTCCGTTCGTAGAAATTATTTCTTTTTCTCCTTGAAGATATTTCCGGCCAATCAAGCCAGATGCCGAAGCTAAAATCACAATAGTAATGAACAAGATTTTGTTTTTTATCCTCATGACTCATAACCTCCTTCCTAAAATAGACCCCGTTAAGTGATTCCCAACATGTTGGCATTGTTTATTTTTCTGTCCGCTCCCCTACTTTGATTTTATCAACTTTTTACATTTTTAACCTTGTCAAGGATAAATACAAGCACAAAGGCGCTCATGGCTATAACCGTGTCTCCTATCCAGAAAGCTAAGGAAGAGAGGAAACTGTTAACTTTCAAACTTCCGTCCGAATCGATGGATCGCCGAAGTCGTGTATAATAAAAATGTTTTGTTGAACGGTGCACAAATCCGAAAAAATCACAGAGGTGGTGATGCATTGATGGAAAACATCAAAGAAGCAATGTTCTACACAAAATTGGGCGATGGTAAGGTCAGATGTGAACTTTGTCGTCATCGGTGTATCCTTCGAGACGGTCAGATCGGCATCTGCAAAGTCCGCAAGAACATAGGCGGCAAACTCTACACTCTGGTTTATGGCAAACCAATAGCTGTGCATATCGATCCGATAGAAAAGAAGCCTCTATTTCACTTTTTGCCTGGTGCACGGGCGTTTTCGATAGCCACAGTCGGTTGCAATTTTAGGTGCAAGTTCTGTCAGAACTGGGACATATCTCAACCGACGCAGATCGAGGGTTATGACCTTCCGCCCGAAACCGCTGTCGAGCTTGCCGAGCAGCACAACTGCGAGGTCATAGCCTACACCTACACGGAACCGACTGTTTTTTACGAATATGCCTATGACATGGCCAAACTTGCGCATGAGCGTGGGATCAAAAATGTTTTCGTAACAAACGGTTACATCACGAGGGACGCACTGGAGGCCATCTCTCCCTATCTCGACGGTGCCAATGTCGATCTGAAGGGAATGAATCGCGAGTTTTACTCCCGCTATATCGGTGCACGGCTGAGCGAACTCCTCGACTCCATAAAAGTTTTCAAAGAACTTGGCATCTGGCTGGAAGTTACCACATTGGTGGTTCCGGGCTACAACGATCGCGAGGACGAACTTAGAGCGGTTGCGGATTTCATAAAAAACGAGTTGGGCGAAGATACGCCATGGCATGTCTCACGGTTTTATCCCCACTACAAAATGCGGTTTGTCCCGCCGACGCCGCTGGAGACCCTCTTGCGCGCCAGAGACATAGGTTATGAGGTCGGCCTGAAATACATCTATGTCGGGAATGTGCCCGGAGAGAGTGAGGACACGGTTTGTCCGAACTGTCATCGTAAGTTGATAAGGCGGTGGGGCTTCTCGGTCATGGAAAACAAAATAACATCGGATGGCAAATGCCCTTACTGTGGCACGAAGATAGCCGGTGTTTGGACTTGATGCAAACAGAAGCATGAATGAAAACACTGTTTGCCTCTATAATTCAAATCCTTTCAATTCACTTCAAATTGCAATATTTTTTGGTCTATGCTATAATCCGCTGCGGAGGTCAAACATGAGCAAGGAGATAATAAAAGTTTCGGAGCTTGACCCAAAATTTAAATATGAGATCATGAAGGAGCCCGGCGGTGAGATGATAACCGCCTGCTTCGCCTGCGGAACCTGCACCGCTTCCTGTCCGGTTACGCTCGTCGATGCCTTCTACAATCCTCGCAGAATAATCAGAATGGCGCTCTATGGCATGAAGGAGGCTGTTCTCAAAGAGGAGTTTGTATGGCTCTGCTCGGGTTGCTATCTCTGTCAACAGCGCTGTCCACAGGGCGTCAAGATCACCGACCTGATGACCGCAATCCGAAACATCGCTGTCCGTGAAGGCTTCATCCACCCTTCGTTCACTGCCCAGCTCGATTTCATTTACAAACTCGGTAACATCTATGAGGTGACCGAATTTGACAACAAGAAACGCCAAAAATACGGATTACCTCCAATTGAGCAGTCAACGACTGCCGAGATAGCGCAAAAAATTATTGAAGCAGAAGGTCTTGATAAACTGTTGAAAAAAGAAGGAGAATAGGCATGAAATACGCAATTTTTATCGGATGCACTATCCCGGTGCGCGGCTTGAACTACGAAATATCTGCCCGTAAGGTGTTGTCCTCTCTTGGCATTGAACTTGTTGACATCCCCGAATTCACCTGCTGTGGTTTTCCACTGAAGTCGATAAGCCATGAAGCGTCTATCCTTATGACCGCTCGAAACTTGGCACTTGCCGAAGCAAAAGGATTGCCCATCCTCACACTTTGCAATGCATGCACTGTTACGATGGCGGAGGCCAAGCATGAACTCGACCACAATCCGGAACTCAAGGAGCGGATAAACTCCAAACTCGAGAACCTCTTTGGACTTCGCTACGAAGGCAAGGTTCAGGTCAAGCATTTCGCGAGGATACTCTACGAGGACTTTGGCCTTGACAACCTCAAGAACTTCATCAAAAGGCCTTTGCATGAACTCCGTGTTGCGCCACACTACGGCTGCCACTTTGTCCGTCCCAAAGAGGCTTACGGCGAATTTGACGACCCTGAAGACCCGAAATCGCTGGACGAGCTTGTCAGAGTTACAGGCGCAGAGCCTATTCCGCACAGGCACAAACATTACTGTTGCGGCGGTGGCGTGCTCGGCGTGCGCGAGCAGACGGCCTATTCGATGGCCAAAAAGAAGCTCGACGGCGCTAAGGAAGCAGGAGCAGATGCGATTATCTCCATCTGCCCGTTCTGTTCGGTCATGTTCGAGGGCAATCAGAAGAAAATCGAAAAGACCTTCAATGTAAAATACAAATTGCCAGTGATTTACTATTCGCAACTGCTTGGCCTTGCGATGGGCTTCACACCAGACGAGCTCGGCTTTTCGCTCAACAGGGTGAAGCCGAAGGCCTTGCTGGCAAAACTCGGATTCTCGAAATAGATCGGTCGTCCAATTCTTTGATATTCAAAAATTTAAACTCCGTTAGGTTTGATCCAGTTTGCGATGCTGTTGAATTTTGACCGACAATTCCTTAAAGCTTGCCCTCGAATTCAAAGTCATTCCAAATCGGAGGTATCCCATGAGGTATAAGTCTTTGCTGATCATTGTGCTGATAGCTATTCTCGGAAGCTGTCAGAAGGAGGACGAAGGCGGCGAAAACGAATCCGGTGAGTTTCATCGCACCGTCCTGATAGAACTGTTCACCAATGTCTATTGTGAAAACTGCCCGATGGCCGATGCATTCGCCGACAGCATGGTCGATATGGGTAAAGCCGTCGCAATCAAATACCATTCCCCACTTTACAACCCACTCGATCCGTTCAGCGGACTCCCGGCAGGAGACGAAATCCGCAACCGTGAAGGTTTCTATTTCGGAAGCTCAACTCATGGCTATCCTTACACCATTTTCGACGGTGTCATGGAGAACGAGGGCATCAGAGACATCGAAGGCTGGGAAAATCAGTTGGATTCGCGCATAGCGATCGGTTCCAATGTCAAAATCGAACTGAACGGCCACAGAGGCGAATTCACAGGCGAACTCAATATCGTATTGGACGGAAGTTATTCTGGCAAAACGCTCCGCATAGCCCTTGTCGAGTCGGGATTGGAATTTGAAGGCGAAACTTACAACTTCGTCCTCAGAAGATTCCTGCCCGACGCCAACGGCATCCCACTCACAGCGAAGTCCGACACTATCGCAGTCCCGTTTGAAATTCAACCCGACTGGACGGCCGAGAACATCGCCTTTGTCGTCTTTGTCCAGGACGATGCAACACGAGAGGTCGAACAGGCAGCTATGATCGAATGGCGTCAATTGGCACAGGACACGGCTTCGACCGGCGGGCGCCCAGAACTTATCTCACAGGACACGCTTTTTTTGACAACTCATGGAAATATGGTCTATGTGCCCATGTGGTTGAAAAATGTCGGTTACGAGCCCGATTCATTTCAAGTTGTTGTCAGCGGCGAACTCCCAGGGGGATGGTTCAAAACGCTGTGCGTCGGCCCGGTTTGCCTGCCGGATTCGATCGGTTGGACATCCATGCTTGCACCCGATGACTCGATCGACATCACTGTGGAGGTCTATGCAGCGACAGTTGACAGCACGGAGTTGACGGTGAGGGCGACGGCCAAGAGCTCTCCGACGGCGGCCGACTCGGCAAAAATCAGGATAGTCGCGCAATGAATCTCTTGATTTTGACCATCTTAGCCCAATTCAGTTTTGGTGGATGGGAAAATTTTGAGTTTTGGCATCTCAAAACCGGCGAGGACTGGTTGATAAACAAAACTAACTTGAACTTCAGCTATTTCGGTGATGTCTATTCGCTGGGCGGCGGCCTCGAATATCACGCCTATATCCCGGACACCAATGCGCCTTTTGACACACTGAAGAAGCTGCAAAAATATTGGCTCGAAGGAACTTACAGCGTTGCGAGCATACGAGTTGGAACCTTTACGGACAACATCGGGCGCGGGTTTCTGCTTTACGCTGGCGAGGAGGAGTCGGCATTCCTCGACCGGTTCGTCAACGGGTTCATCACGAACATCCAAATTGCTCCGTTTAGGCTGAAGGCGTTCTGGGGCAAACCTCGATCCTATGTGTTCTACGACCTGAGAAACGACACTGCCGAAGTGATCTGGGGCGGTTCCGCCGAGTTTGAGCGCTTGATTTCGGCTGGACTTACGGTCGAACTTGGTAGCGGCTACATGCGGCTCAATTACCCAAAGACTTTGATGGACAAAAAGCACCACACCGATTTCGTCTCGGTCTTCGGCGGGGCTTACAAGGGGAATTTGGCTTTTTACACAGAATGCGCATTTCGGAGCGGCTGGAACAGGACATATTACAGGGACACAACTGGTTATGCCATTTATCTTGGGATCGCCTATGCCGATCCTTCGGGCTTCAATGCAACCGTCGATTTTGAGCGGATGAACCGTTTCGGACATGACTACATGCTCCCGCCGACATGCAATCACATGGGAATCTATCTGAACGACGGCAGGGACGAAACGGCTTATTCTTTGTCGCTCAGTCATTTGATCGAAAATATCAGGTTGAACAGCCAGTTTTCGGTTACAAGAGGTGAGTTTGCAGGCAAAAGGGGCTGGATTTACGACCATTTTTTGGAGATTTCGTCGGATAAACTCACGATCGATTTGGAATATGCGGACATCCGAGAGGCCTGGTCGGCCGGGATTCATGATCGGATCGAGAAATCTGTGAAATCCAAGTGGTTTGTTCCGCATGACATCGAAATTTCGACACTTGTGCGTCATAGACTCGACGGGCACGAGGCAAGTTATCTCGACACCGATCTTTCACTGAGCTGGTCGCCTGTTGAGATGCTGACCGTTGTGGCCACTTTTCAGAACCGAAGTGGCGATTCAACAGGCACTTGGACTAAGTTGGATGTTTTCACACAAGTTTTTGATATAGTTCAACTTAATCTCACAGTGGGCAAACAGAGGAGGGAGCTGGTGTGCTCCGGCGGCGTTTGTCGTTACGAACCGGAGTTTGATGGTGTGAGGTTGAAAGCTATAATCTCATTCTAACACAACGGATTGGAGCTGATAGCCATGCATGGGCCTTTGATTTTGATTTCCGGGCTTATCTTCCTTTTGGGGTTGGCATTCTCAAAGTTGTTGAGCCACTTGAGATTGCCTGCGGTAACCGCATACCTTATCTTTGGGGTGCTCATAGGCCCCTACTGTCTCGACATAGTGCCGCACAACCTGATAGACTCGATGCCGCTCGTCGCAGAAGTGGTTCTCAGCATGGTAGCGTTCTCGCTCGGTCAGGTCTTCTCCAAAAGTTCGATTTCGAGGATAGGCAGGCGCGTGTTCCTCGTGTCTTGGGGCGAAGTGGTCGGCGCTCTGGTGATCGTTACTGTGGTCATGAGATTGGTCGGCGTGCCGCTTTACGAAGCGCTGCTTTTCGGCGGGATAGCACCTGCAACTGCACCTGCTGCAACGGTTATGGTGATACGCGAACTCGGTGCGAAAGGGCCGTTTACCGAGACGTTGCTCGGAGTCGTCGCAATCGATGACGCTTGGGGCATCATGGTCTTTGCACTTGCGGAGACCGTCGCAAAGATGTTGCTCGTCCACAACATGAGCAACTCGCAGATAGCGATAGCACTGCTGAAGGCGGCCGGCACGATTGCCTTGTCGCTGTCGCTCGGAATGCTCGTCGGATTCGTGCTCGTATCGTTTATGAAACGGCTCACATCAGAGACCGACCTGTTGATAGCCGTGTTCGGAGCGATTTTACTGACATCCGGGATAAGCGTCCATTACGGACTTTCGAGCCTCCTGGCGAACATGGCGCTCGGCACGGTTGTGGCGAATTTCGGCGGAATGACGGAACGGCCTTTCCGCATAATCAAACGGATCGATTGGCCGTTTTTCCTATATTTCTTTGTCCTGAGTGGCGCATCGCTTGAAATTCCACTTCTTAAGAAGATGGGACTCTGGGGTATTGCCTACCTGATTTCGAGGCCGTTCGGCGAATATGTCGGCGCTTTCACAGGTGCACTTATCGGGCGGATGGATAAAAAGATTCGCAACTACATAGGACTTGGACTTGTGCCGCAGGCCGGCGTAGCTCTCGGACTCGCAATCCTTGTCAGGAACGAATTCCGAGAATCGATCGGACCTGCCTTCTTGACGGTGATAATTGCGGCGACCATCATCTCCGAGCTTGTCGGGCCGATCTTCACGAAATACGCATTGACAAAGGTCGGCGAAGTGTCAAAAAGAAAGTAAAATCGAAATTCCAACCTTTTGGAATGGGCTATAAGTCCAAAAATGTTCGTTGATTATCTGAGCTCGGAGCAGTAACAAATTTGTAAAACGGAGGAGTTGGCGATGCGGTATCATATTAAATTTGTTGTGTTTGTGATGATTGCCGGCCTTTTGTTGACGACATGCAAAAGAGAGAAACGGACAGCCGTCCAACAGGTTCCGGAAACCACTCAGCGCAGCGCTTCTCAAAAGGCTCGACGGAAGAGCACCCTCAAGTTGCCGCCGCCCAAAAAGGACTCTTTGAGCTACAAGGGGTTCAAATTCGTTTGGGGTTATCCTTTCGAGGACAGACAATTCCTTCAAAAGCTTTACATCTACAAAAACGACAGCCTGATCGACACCATCGTCTATTGGTATGCCTTCAATGTGCGAGATTCCAACGGAAAATATTACCTGTTTCCGCCTGTGGAACTCTATGATCTTGATCGCGATGGTGTGAAGGAGATTGTGATGCACAACTACACCGGCGGAGCGCACTGCTGCGAAACATTCAACATCTTCGAGATAAAGCACGGAGAACTTGTCCGCACGACAGGACTTGAAGGCGAAGCCGGGTTGTTCGGAGGTGTCAAAAATCTCGATCACAAGGGACTCCCTGAGATAATCATCGAAAACGATGCCTTCATCTGCTACGATACCACCTGCGTGGCGTGTATGCCGACCTTCACATCCTATGTCCATTACAGGCACGGAAGGTTATACGATGTTACAAGAAGGTTTCCTGCACTTATCAAGGCAGAACTGGACACCTTCAAGACCGAATTTTTTGAATGGAAGGCCAAATATTACGAGGAGGAGCGGAAGCAGGAAGGCCTTGCCGAAGACCTGAGAGGACAAGTCGTTGGCATCTACATCCATTACTCACTGCTCGGCAGACCAAAAAGCGGAATAAGGTTCATAAAGAAACACCTGCCAGAAGCCACAGATTGGCTCATAAGCCATAGAGCCGAAATAGACAGTATCTTAGACCACTGGCTGGACAGACAGGGCGATGCACCGATCGACTATTTCGATGCGATGTGATGCCCGTTAATCGCTTTTACGGCAATGAGACATGTCGTCAACTCCATAAGAATGGAAGACTTGGAGCATGACATATCCGCACGGTTGAGAACCTTTTAAGTCCGTTGATTAGGTCGGAAAAATTGCGTTATCTTAACCTTGAAATCGTGTCCGATGCCTCGTAAATGTTTGAAGTTCCAAACAAAAATCGGAGGTTTTTGCCATGACAAGGAAAAAAATGCGCAAATTGAGCAGGGAAGAGGCAAAGAAAAGGATTGAGGAGCTTAGGGAACTCATAAATTACCACAACTACCGATATTATGTGCTGAACGAGCCAGAAATTACTGATGACGAATATGATGAGCTGTTTCGTGAACTTGTAGAACTTGAGGAGATGTATCCCGAATTCGTTACACCTGACTCGCCGACACAGCGTGTCGGAGCACCGCCGCGCAAGGAGTTCGGCGAAGTCCGACATTCCATCCCGATGCTCTCGCTTCAGGACGCCCGAAACGACGACGAACTTAGGGACTTCGACGCACGGATAAAGAGAGTGCTCGGCCTGCCGATGAACGCAGAAATCGAATATGTTGCGGAACCCAAGTTCGACGGGCTGTCCTGCGAAATAGTCTATGTCGATGGAAAATATACACTTGCATCGACGAGAGGCGACGGCATTGTCGGCGAGGATGTTACACCAAATGTCAGGACTATCAAAACCGTGCCTATGAGGCTGTTGAAAGTTCAGGACCTCCCTGTGCCCGAACGGATAGAGGTTAGAGGCGAAGTCCTTATGAGCAAAAAGGATTTCCAAAAACTGAACGAGGAGCTGGCCAGACGAGGCGAAAAGACATTCGCAAATCCGAGGAACGCAGCCGCAGGCTCCCTGAGACAGTTGGATCCAAACATAACCGCCCAGAGGCGATTGGATTTCATCGCTTGGGGCGTCGGCGTTGTCGAAGGGATCAGCTTTAAAAAACACTCGGAGGTCTTGGAGACGCTCGAAAAATTCGGATTTAAGGCCGCAAAACCTCGAAGGATATGCAAAAACATCGACGAGGTGATCGAGTTTTACCATCGGATCGAGAGCGAAAGGGATTCGTTCGATTACGAATTGGACGGCATTGTGGTGAAGGTCAACGATATGGAGCTTTGGGAGAGGCTGGGTTCGACCGCCAGAAGTCCGAGATGGGCGATCGCTGGCAAGTTTAAGCCTCGACAGAGGACAACGAAGATCCTCGATGTGGTCTATCAGGTCGGAAGGACTGGAACTATCACACCTGTTGCGGTGCTGGAGCCGGTCGAGGTGAGCGGCGTGATCGTCTCGAGGGCTACATTGCATAACTTTGACTATGTGAAACTTATGGATGTGCGTGTCGGAGACACCGTCGTGGTTCAGCGCGCCGGTGATGTCATTCCGGAGATCGTTTCGGTCGTTAAGGACAAGAGAACCGGGAAGGAGAGGCCGATTGAGCCGCCGACCAGATGCCCGGTGTGCGGCGCCGATGTCGTCAAGGAAGGCGCTTACTACCGATGCGTCAACATCTCGTGCCCTGCAAAACTCGTTCAGGCGCTGATACATTTCGCATCGAGACGCGCTATGGACATCGAGGGACTCGGCGGAAAGACCGCACAACTCCTTGTGGAAAGAGGACTTGTCAAAGACCTCGCCGACATCTTCTACCTGAAAAAAGAGGACATCTTGAAGCTTCCGGGGTTCGCCGACAAATCGGCCCAAAACCTGATCGACGGAATCAACCGTGCAAAACAGGATGTCCCACTGCACAGGTTCCTATACGCCATAGGGATACCTAATGTCGGAGAGTTCACAGCGAAGCTGTTGGCGGATAAGTTCGGATCGCTGGAGAAGTTGATGAAAGCCACTTATGACCAACTACTTCAAATCGAAGGCATAGGCCCTGAGATCGCCAGAAGCATCGTGGAATTCTTCAAGGAGAAGCGGAACATCGAGGTCATCAACAAGATGTTCAAAGCCGGGCTGAAATTGAAAGAGGTGAGAAAAGAGGAGGTTCAGAAGTCGCCATTTGCTGGGAAGACCGTAGTGTTCACAGGCGCCTTGAGTTCGATGACCAGAGACCGAGCGAAAAGTTATGTGGAGATGCTCGGCGGCAGGGTGTCCAACTCGGTGTCCCGCAAAACCGACCTCGTCGTGGTCGGCGAAAATCCGGGATCGAAATATCAGAAGGCCATGCGGTTGGGCATCAAGATGGTGAACGAGGACGAGTTCCTTGAAATGCTCCGCAGCGCAGGAGTTGAAGTGTAATTTCGCTAAAACTTGATTAGCAGTTTCAAAAGAGTTATCGTTTGTCTCATCTTTGTTTCAAAAAAATTAAATGTTTGGTTTAAAAACACCGAAGTGTTTCGGCAGCTATTCGGATCAAGTCTGGTCGGGGGGGGTCAGGTTGAAGATGAAAGGGATGATCGAGAAAAAACAGGCTTAAAATCAAAGTGGGAGGTGTAACTCATGAGTATCATAAGTGTGTATCTCGGTGTCGTGGTTGCATTTAGTGGCTTGAATCTCCGTTTGCCACAGAATATGCCCAGAATGGATTTTGGCGGGCGATTTTCAAGCCATGCGCAAGCCTCTGTGTCGCAAGCAGATTGGACATGGAACTGGTCTGGTCCGGAGGGTGGTATTGTCTTTCGGGTGGCAGCAGACCCTGACCTGCCCAATCTGGTTTATGCACTGACACAACTGGATTTATGGGTGTTCAACGGTGTCTCATGGACGCCGAGACCGTTCTTTGGCGGTGTGAACGCCGTCCAATCTTTGGGCGATGGCAGTGTTATAGTCGTTGCTTCCCCATCTCCTTTCCAAATGCCTTTTGTGTTCCGAAGCGAGGACGGTGGCTCTACATGGGAAGTTGTTCTTAGCGTTCCTGATTTCAGGATTATGTCCGAATCTTACGGAAGCAGAATTTACATAATCTCAGATGTAAGGCTCTTCAGATCAGACGATGGAGGCTCAACATGGATTTCGTGGATGCTGCCCGACGAGATGGCCGACCTTGAAATATTCGCACTCGACTTCTCTCCGCTCTATCCTGACACGGTATATTGCGCCTGTGGAATTCCTGGGGACGATGCACTTCCACCTCTTTTCAGGATATACCGTTCCGAAGATGGAGGCGAGACATGGTCTCTTGTCTTCGAGGACACGACTGGAAGCATCGGTGGATGCGACGATCTCGAGGTCAAGCCGACCGATCCGTCCACGCTCGTAATGGGCATCGGCATAACTCACGCCGCAGAAGGCGTATCGCTGCTCATCTCTGAGGATGGTGGAAGTTCGTGGACTCCGATATTTGAGGGTATGCTTGTCGGAGCAATCGGCGTAAGCGATGTGGAGTTCAACGGCGACACGCTTTACATAGCAACGCATCTCCGCACAGGCCTTTTCAAGGCTTATCCTTTCTTCGGCACATGGCTGTTTTCCACACTTGACACCGTTCACCTTTTCTATGACATCGACATCACACCGGCTGGCGTAATTTACGCATCATACTCCGGCGGAGTTATGCGCATCTTGAGCGGAACGATGGACGACATATCACTTGCGCTTAGAGGAGTTTCATTCCAAGAAATGTGGGACATCAACCCTATGCAGGTCAGCCGTTATGCTCAATCCGAACTCTATGCTGTTGATAGTTGGCTTCCCATGATCGTATCGCCTTCTATGGATGTCTTCTTCACTAACATGGTCTATCACACCTCAAACGCTGGAAATTCTTGGACAAAGAAACCCATTCCAAACCTGCTTTGGGCTATGTCCGTCAATACCTCTGCCAATCATCCTGAGTATGTTTATGTCAGCGGACTTGGCCTTGAACTAAGTATGCCAAATCCGAACTTTTACATGCTTTATCGAAGCACTGATGGAGGTAACACATTTGAACCCGTTTGCAGTGCACCACATCCTGACAGTGCCGGAATTAGCCTTTCATTCGTGACATGGGTCTCTCCGACTAACCCTGATGAACTTCTACTTTACACATTCCAACCTGAGAAACAGGAATTTCTCCCGGTTCTGATGAAAAGCGACGATGGAGGCAGAACATTCTCGACGGTTCTGACAGGAGTGTTCTCGGCAATCGACGGAACAGATACGGTTTACACGGTTACCATTGACACTTTGACTCATATCACGGAATTAGCAGTAAGTTATGATAGAGGCAGCACATGGAACATCCTAGGTCCGATAGGAGATTTGGTTTTCATCACGCACCTGAAATATGCGCCCAGTCTCGGAAAACTTTACCTCATTGGAATGGGCACCACCTCAGCGATGGGACTCTTCGAGTATGACCTTAGCACACAGGATGTCGAAATGCTGCTTGATTTGAGCGATCCTACTCTGGAACTGGTAAACTTGGACATTGACGAAAGTGGTAGGCCTTTTGTCGTTGAAATCCTGATGGACGAATTGGACTCCACCACGATCTCCTTGATGGGAAGAATGGACTTGGATGGCACATGGGAGTTCGACACTTTGAGTCCAACGGTCATGGCGACTGGCGTCGTGGCGTCCGACACAATGGTCTTCGCCCTCACGGTAAATCACGGAGTTTACACAAGTTCAGATGCGGCCTTCAGCATATCAGAACATGATATAGTGAATCCTTTGGACAGATTGGGGGTTTCGGTGGTTTATCACGGTAACTCCCCTTATCTGAAACTCAACCTGCCCTATGCCATGGTTGTCGATCTGAAGGTCTTCGATGTCAGCGGAAGGCTCGTGTTCAGAAAGGACTTCGGACTCCTGAACAAGGGCGCCTATGAGGTCGAACTTCCGGGACTTAGAAATGGACTCTATTTCTATCAGCTTGCTGGAACCGGACACAGCGGAAAATTCATGCTTGTCAAGTAAAATGCTCGGTGCCGCCTTTGGTTCGCCCCCGGTCTCTCACGGCCGGGGGTTAATTTTTTCTATGAGGTCGTGAACGAAAAACAGGAGGTGAATGAGCATGATGGCGTTCCTTTTGAGCCTATTCGTGGCCTTTCAGCCCATGCGTTATCCCGCGGTCAGCGGTATGTTTTACCCTTCTGATCCGAAGGCACTTCGAGATTTAGTCGATACGCTCATAGCCAAAGCCAATCCTCCGAAGATTGAGGACAACCTGCTTGTCCTGATAGTGCCTCATGCAGGCTATCGTTATTCCGGCCATGTGGCTGCAAACGCATTCAAGCTTTTGGAAAACAGGGACATCGACCTTGTAGTGCTCTTGGGACCAAGCCATCGATACCCGCTGAGAGGCATCTCAGTAGCTCCATTTGCCTCGTATCGAACGCCTTTGGGAACGATCGAGGTTGACACAGCCCTTGCCTCAAAACTTATCGAAAGCGGTGTGGCCGATTCCGTCAAAAATGCGCATGTGTCCGAACACTCGCTCGAGGTGGAACTTCCATTTCTGCAAAGGGTTCTGAAAAAAGACTTCAAGATTCTACCCGTGCTGGTCGGTTATGCCCGTCCGGAAAAATACAGGGATTTTGCACAGAAGCTGGTCGAACTCATAAGAGGCAGAAAAGCCATCGTCATCGTCAGCACTGACCTTTCGCATTACAGGCCTTACGATGAGTGTGTAAGAATCGACAGTATTACCATATCCGCAATTCTTTCGATGGACCCGGTTGAACTTTACAACGGCTATTTTGAGAAACGGTATGAGCTATGCGGCATCTTTGCTACGGTCACAGGGCTTTTTGTGGCGCACGAGCTGAACGCCAGCGGCATCAAATTGCTCAAATATGCGAATTCGGCCTATGTCACGAAGGATTCGTCAAGAGTGGTGGGGTATTCTGCCATAGCGATTTATCGAAAGGAACTGTTGAACGAGGACGAGCGGATGTTTCTGTTGAAGGTGGCACGGGACGCAATAAAAGCCCGTCTGGAAGGCAAAGACCCACCAAACTACAAGGTTACAGATCCGAAATTGCTGGAACGCAGAGGAGTTTTCGTAACGATAATGAAGAACGGGATGTTACGAGGGTGCATCGGCAGGCATATCTCCGACAAACCTTTGTGGCGAACTGTTCAGGACATGGCGATAGCCGCAGCGTTTCACGATCCGAGATTCCCACCGCTCCGAGCTGACGAATTTGACGACATCAAGATCAAGATTTCGGTTTACACCAGCAAGCCGCATCCGATTCCAAGTTATAAGGATTACATTCCGGGGATGCACGGGATAATTCTCGTGAAAAACGGCCATCAAGCGACCTATCTGCCAGAAGTCCCGATTGAGCAGTGTTGGACTCGTGAGGAGACATTATCACACCTTTCTGTTAAAGCCGGGCTACCGCCGGACGCATGGAAATCCGGCTGCTCATTTTATGTCTATACCACCTATCGCTTTAGCGAGTAAAGTGCGATCAAGGCCTTTTCTGCTCTGAGAGAAGCTCAGGATGGAAACATCAAATCCTCTCCCACAGGGCGAGGGGAGGCAAGATTAGGATGGGGGCAAATTTCAAATCCCAGCGGTCGACTTCTCTATCAGCAGAGCCCAATTTTCACACGAAGTCCTTCATCGCAAAGGAAATCGTCAATGGCCTGCGGTCTCTTTTTACTCGGATTGCTATCCCTTATCCTAATCGCCTGCTATGGCTGATCAAAAGTTACCGCCGCATTCGATAGACGCTGAGGCTGTGGTGCTTGGGGCAATGATGTTGAACGAGCGTGCCCTTTTGCGCGGACTCGAAGTCCTCAAACCGGAGGATTTTTATCTCGATGCTCACCGCAAGATCTTCAATGTCATAGCGTTCCTTTTTGAGAAAAAGAAGGCCGTCGATCTGGTTACCGTCAAAGAGGAATTGGCCAAACGCGGTCAGCTCGAACAGATCGGTGGAGCGGTTTACCTCACCGAACTCGTTGACTCAAGCATCCCTGCCGTCTTTGAACACCATCTTGAGATAGTTTTAGAGAAGTCCGTTTATCGCAAAGTCATAGAGGTCGCCACATCCATCCTTGAGCACGCCTATTCGCAAACTTTCGATTCGGCCGACGAACTGCTCGACATGGCCGAGCAGAGGATTTTGGACATCCGTGAGAGACGGCTCTACGGCGGATTCAGGCGAATAAGCGACTTCGTCGAAGGCGTCTTCGAGGAGATAAACCAGTTGATGCAGCATAGGCAGCACATAACCGGGATACCCACAGGTTTCGACGACATCGACATCATGACTTCGGGATTCCAGCCGGGCGACCTCATCGTGATAGCATCAAGACCGTCTATGGGCAAAACGAGCTTCGTTCTGAACATCTTGAGATACTTGAGCGTAGAGAAAAGCATTCCGACGGCGATTTTCAGCTTGGAGATGTCAACGGAGCAGCTTGTCCACAGGCTCCTTTGCATGGAGGCTCGCCTTGACGCCCATGCAGTCCGCAGCGGTTCGATAAAAAGCGAGGACATCCCAAAACTCACGAGGGCGGCTGGAAATTTGAGACGGGCACCGATCTTCATCGACGACACCCCGGCAATCTCGATCATGGAACTCCGCGCAAAAGCCCGACGGATAGTCAGAGAGGAAGGCGTCAAGCTTCTGGCAATCGACTACCTCCAGCTCATTCAGGGACCAAAATCCGAGTCGCGCCAACAGGAGATCTCCGCTATCTCACGCTCGCTCAAGGCATTAGCAAAGGAACTCCGTATCCCGGTCGTTGCGCTCTCACAGTTGTCCCGTGCAGTTGAGCAGCGTCATGACAAGCGGCCACAGTTGTCGGACCTGCGCGAATCCGGTGCAATCGAACAGGATGCCGACACCGTTATGTTCATCTTCAGGCCGGAAGTCTATGAGCCACGAAACCGAGAGGTGGCCGGCATTGCCGAGATCATCATCGGCAAACAGCGGAACGGGCCAATTGGCACAAAAAAACTGCACTTTATCAAGGAATACATGCGGTTTGAGCCGTTTTCACAAATTAGCGAAGAGTATGCGGGCATCGAATCGGAAGTGCCATTCTAAGAATGAAAAGGGCTTTTTTGAAGTTTTTTGAACACATAGGTGCAGCAGCTATTTTATTCTGGCGCAGTATCTTGGCTTTTCGTGAAATCCTGAAAGTCCTCCGTGCCTCCCTGTGGGTTCAGATCGACATAATGGCTACGGGTTCATTGCCTTTGATCATCCTGACCGCCGTCTTCTCCGGACTCGTAACTACCGTGCAGATCGCATACTATGGACGGGGATATGCGCCTATGGACTACATCGGTGCGGCTGTGGCCAAGATGGTGATGATCGAACTTGGCCCTGTTTTGACAGCGCTGATCGTCGCCGGGCGTGTCGGCGCAGGTATAGCCGCCGAGATCGGCACCATGAAAGTCACGGAGCAGATCGATGCGTTGGAGTGCATGGGTATCGATCCGGTTCGTTTCCTTGTGCTGCCGCGCATCCTTGCAGGGATCATCGTGCTGCCAGCCCTCACGGTCATAGCGGACTTCACTGCGATATTCGCCAGCAGCATAGCCGCAAATCTCAATGTCGGTGTGTCTTTCTATGTCTATTTTCACGGTGTGCGGCTGTTCTTTTTGCCCTGGGACTTCTGGGGTGGACTCATCAAGGCAGCGGTCTTCGGATGGATCATCACATTTGTGGGTGCACATTGGGGTCTCCAATCGGAACGAGGTGCAACCGGAGTAGGACGCTCAACCACAAATTCGGTCGTTACATCCTCACTCTTGATCCTAATTTCGGATTACTTTTTAACCATCTTGATTTACCAATGATCGAGCTGAAGGGTGTCCATAAGTCATTTGGGAACAAACAAGTATTGCGTGGTGTGGATTTGACCATTAGGGACGGCGAACTCCTTGTGATCTTGGGCAGGAGCGGAACCGGTAAGTCCGTGTTGTTGAAGCACATAGTCGGATTGATGAAACCGGACAAAGGCAGCGTCATCGTGGAAGGTGAGGATGTGTCGCATGTGCATACGGCAGAACTCTATCGAATTCGGAGACTTATAGGATTTGTCTTCCAAAACAGCGCTCTGTTTGACTCGATGACCGTGTTCGAGAATGTCGCTCTGCCGCTGATAGAACGGGGTGGAATGTCCATCGACGAGGTCCGCCAGCGTGTGATCGATGTCCTGTCGCTTGTCGAGATGGAGGATGCCGCCCTATTGATGCCAGAAGAACTTTCGGGCGGAATGAGAAAAAGGGTTGCAATAGCCCGTGCACTTGTGGCGGAACCGAAATACATCCTCTATGATGAGCCGACGACCGGCCTTGATCCCATTATCGCAGACAGGATTAACGACTTGATCCTGGCCCTGAAAAGGGATGTCGGCGTTACAAGTGTGGTGGTAACACACGACATCCACAGCGCACTCAAGATAGCCGACAGGATAGTCCTGCTTTCCGATGGCAGAATAGCTGTTGAGGCTCCAAGAGACGCTGTCTGGGATGTCCAACACGAAGAGTTCCGCCAGTTCTTAAAGGTTTTCCGTAAACTTGAAGACGAGTGTTGAGCCTCGGTTTTATGGGCTTAATGGGTATAAGTCATTTTGGTTTCTGGTGTTCACCATAGGTAACGGAGTATCGATAAGATACATTACCCTCTTTGCACAACTGCCCGTTCCATCCTCGCCTTGCCCCTCGCCACACCTTCACAGAATCTGTAACATATTCTCACTACACCACTTATCGCTCGGCTCTCTACTTTCCCGTTTTTTGGAATACCCTTTCTTTTATTCACTTACCATTTCCTTCAATTGTCCTGACTCAAGTCCGATCCCCAGTCTCCTAAAGATTTTTCAACGAATTCTCATAGACTATCACGATTGCGACAGCATAGTTTTCGGTGTGGCTCAAAGAAACTTTAACGATTTTTCCTTTGACTACCTCTGCGGCCTTTCCGTAAAGCTTCAACAAGGGTTTACCGGACTCGAGATTTTGGACTTCTATCATTTTGAAATTGAGTCCATTCATTCCCAAACCGACGGATTTCATGAAGGCTTCCTTAGCGGCGAACCGTGCGGCGAAGCATTGCATCATTTTGGCACTACGAGACTTACATGTAGTTATCTCGTGCTCGGTGAAAATCCTTTTCAGAAATTTATCGCCAAGCCTCTCGATGACATCCCGTATCCGCTCGATTTCGATGATGTCTATTCCGACCTCGATGTTCACAGCCGCACCCCATCATTTGGCGGATTTGAACCTGTCAATGTCTTCCACACGTCCGAGGACAACCAGAATGTCTGTGGCCGTGATCTCCTCGTTTGGCGAAGGGGCGATTATGACCGATTCGATGACCTGAAGCTGTCCATTGGGTGCATAATCCGCTTTTTTCCTGCGGATGGCTATCACATAGACATTGTATTTCGCTCGAATGTCCAGTTCTCTGATAGTTTTACCGTGAAAACTTTCCGGTGGCTTAATCTCCGCAATGGAGTATTCAGGCGACAACTCGATGTAATCGAAGATGTTGGGCGATGTTATGCGCTCAACGAGCTTGTTTGCGAATTCCTTTTCCGGGAAGACGACGCGGTCAACGCCGAGTCTCCGCAGGATGCTTGCATGGATCTCGCTTGCCGCTTTAGCGATCACATAGGGCTTATCCTTCGCAGCCTCCTTGAGGATTATGGCTGTAAATATGCTCGCTTCAATGTCTTCCGTGATAGCAATGATCACATAGTCGAAGTCATCCAGCTTGAGCGATCTGAGCGCCTTCTCGTTGGAAACATCGAGGATAATAGCTTGGGACACATAGTCTTCTATCTCTCGAATTCGGTTTTCGTCTTTGTCGATGACAAGGACATCATGGCCTCTTTGTGCGAGGCTCAATGCCACTGCCGTCCCAAATCTTCCAAGTCCTATCACACAAAATTGCGGCATAGTCTCACCCTACAATGTATTTTCCTTCCGGATAGCGGTAGTATTCGTATTCTCGACTGATTATCGCAGCCATTGCCGACAAAACACCCACCTTTCCGACAAACATTGTTATGATGATTAAGGTCTTACCGAAATCCGTAAACCCGGCCACAAGGCTCGTGTTTGTTCCACTGAGGCCAAACGATAAGCCAACCGTGCCAAAGGCCGAAATAACCTCAAACATGTAGGGGATGAAATCCTTTGCGTTTGCACGCTCAACGATGAAGATGAGAAGCGTAACTCCCATCACATAAAGCAATCCGCCGAAAAAGATGGCGATTCCGCGCCTCAATGCGCTGTCAGGCAGTCGATGCCCGCTGAAAGCGACCGTCCGCTTGCCTTTGAGATACGCCAGAAGCCACATGAAAAGCGCTGCAAATGTCGTCGTCTTGATGCCGCCCGCTGTCCCTGTCGGAGAGCCGCCGATGAACATGAAAATCAACAGCAAAAGATGCGTGCCCGGCGTCAAATCGGATATGGGAACCGTGTTAAACCCAGCGGTTCGAGGCGTTATCGACTGGAAAAGCGATGCAAGTATCTTCTCACGAAGGCTCAACCCCGAAAAACTTTTATCCCATTCCTGAAACAGGATAAAAACGAAGCCCACAATTATCAAAATCGTCGTCCACAGGAATACAACTTTGGTGTGCAAAGACAGCTTCTTTTTCACAGGCAGGCTGCCTCCTCTGAACCTCTGCCAAACCTCCTCAAGGACTACAAATCCAAGTCCTCCGATGACGATCAGGCTCATGACCACGATGTTTACTATGTAATCGCCTTTGAATTCGGTCAAACTGGTGGAAAATGTCGAGAAGCCGGCATTGCAGTAAGCGGAAACCGAATTGAAGATTGAGTGCCACAGCGCCTGCGCAACGGGTATCCCGTGCGAGAGGAATGCGATGTAAAGCAGGACAGCTCCTATAAGTTGAAAAGTCAGACTTAACCGGACGATCCGCAGGACGAACTCCATGAGGTCGCCCACTTGGACACCGGGAAACGATTCCAGAACAAGTTTCTTTACGGTCAATTTGCTCCTGAGCTGTGTCAAAAAGAAGTAGCCAAGAGTCATGTAACCCAGCCCACCGATGAAAATCAGGATCAAGATGACCAATTCGCCGAAAAAACTAAAAAATTGCGGTGTGTCTTTGACGATGAGTCCTGTTACACAAAGGGCTGATGTCGATGTGAAAAATGCGTCGATGAACCTTATGGGCTTTCCGCCGGTCGCAATCGGAAGCGAAAGCAGGAATGCGCCGACGCTCGCTATCGTCAAGTATCCGAGAATCAAAAGCTTCGCAGGATTAGACCTCCTGAACCAGACCTGTATTTTGCGCGTAGCTCGGAACAGAATGCGGGATCGGCTCAAGGTCATGGAAATGTAGTTCCAAAATTTGGTTGTCATGTTCGACAGGGCGATCAAGACCTTTTTGAGAGCTGTTCGTGGACGGAGAGCACCCATTCCCTGACCTCCTCACGGACTCGTTTCCGAGTAAGCTCATGCAGTTCGATGATCTTCACATTCTCCTCAAGTCCCCATTTGTAAATGAGATGCGTCCTTTTGAGTTGGATTGTGCCGAGTATCGGGGGCGTCTTGGAGCCGAGCATCCGCTTGACCTCAAGACCGAAGAGCTTGGAAAGTAGTTCCATCCCACCGATCTCATCGATCACCACGATGTCCGCATTCCGTCTCCTCATTATCGGAATGACCATCTGCTCGAAATCCTTGACAAAAACCTTGTATTTTCCATAACGGACGAATTCGCGGTCGGTCTTTCCGACAGCCGCCAAAATCCCCTCCTTTTTGTTCGGTATCGTCCTGATTTTGAATCCGATGCGCCGTCCGCCTCTGCGCATCTCCTCAGTGTAAAATCCGGAGACCCTTAATCCCATGTTCATGGCAAATTCTGCGGCCTCTTTGATCAAAGTCGTCTTTCCGCAGCCCGGTGTTCCCGTTACCAAAAGATGCCTTACAGTCATGACCTTTTTGTCCATGTGATTCACCGCCTGAACTTTACAGTAGGAGAAAAAATGTGAGGATGAGGGTGATTATACCGCAATTTTCGCTAAACTGCATTGAACTTATCCTCATTTTCCGCTATCTCATAGGCCTCATGGCCATGAAGTGGAAAGAAAAGGTCAATTTAGCCAAAGTCCCTGAGTCTCCGGGAGTTTACATCTTCAAAGGCCAACGGGGCGAAGCGCTTTATGTCGGAAAGGCCAAGAATTTGAAGGAAAGATTTCGTTACTATTTTGGAAAACCAGAAGATCCGAGAATCCGCAGATGCGTCGAGCGGGCTGTCGATGTCGAGTTTATCGTTACAAACGATGAGATTGAGGCACTTATCCTCGAAGCCAACCTGATTAAACAGTATCAACCCCGCTACAACATTCGTTTGAAGGACAGCAAGGCATATCCCTACATCATGGTAACGATGAGCGAGCCGTTCCCCCGTGTCGCTGTTGTCAGGCGTCCGAAGTTCGAGTCCGGAAACCTTTACTTTGGTCCTTATCCCAATGTCTCGTCCCTGCGGAAGACTTTGCGGATGATAAGACGGTTGTTCCCGATCCGTAGCTGCAAATATCGGCTTCCGTCGGTTCGCAAGATAAAGCCGTGTCTCGAATACTACATCGGCAAATGCATCGGTCCGTGCACAGGCGATGTAAGTCCCGAGGAATACAAAAATTTGGTCAAAGGTGTGCTCTCTTTCCTTCAAGGACGGACTGACGAGCTTGAGCGCCAGCTCGAAGCCGAGATGTTGGAGGCGGCCAAAAAATTGGAATTTGAGCGTGCAGCCGCCCTGAGAGACCAACTTTTCGCTATCAAACAGACCAAGTCTGCGACCCGGAGGGCACTGACAGGCGCCGCAAGGGATTTTGTGGCAGTCGCATGTGCCGAAAAATACGCCTACGGCATAGTGCTTTTTTACCGCGATGACAAGATTGTCGATAAGGCCGGGTTTATGCTCGATGTGCCTCGCGGCTGGAGCGAATCGGATGTGCTGAACGCATTCATCGAGCAGTTTTACTCAACCTATCCCGTTACCGCAGAGGAAATTGTGAGTTCTCCTCTCCCATCGGATGCCGACTCTCTCGCCGAGATGGTGATGAAACGGACAGGCAAGTCGATAAAGTTTCGTGAGCCAAGTCCTTATGAAGAAAACATTTACGCAATCGCAATCAACAATGCGTCGAGGCTGCTCGCAGAGGAGATCGAGCGGCTCGGAATCGAAGAAGAGGTCGTCGATCCAGCACTTATCGATCTGATGAACGAACTCGGGCTTAGGTCGCCTCCTATGCGCATAGAAGCCGTTGATGTTTCACATCTTTTCGGCGAAGCGGTGGTCGGCTCGGTCGTGGTGTTCGTCAACGGAAAACCGAGAAAATCCGAATATCGGCGCTATCGGATCAAATCGGTCGAAGGAATTGATGACTTCCGAGCGATCCGTGAGGTCGTCTATCGAAGACTCAAAAGGCTGATGGACGAAGACAAGCCGCTGCCCGACCTGATGTTGATCGACGGCGGAAAAGTGCAACTTGAATTCGCTATGGATGCCGCCGACGAACTCGGTGTCGAAGATGTCCATTTCGCCGCTTTGGCAAAACGGTTCGAGGAGCTACACCTACCTGACGATAGGATTGTGGCGCTTCCGTATCGATCAAAGGCGTTGAGACTGCTCCAAAGGATCAGGGACGAAGCCCACAGGTTCGCCATCAAGTATCATCGAAACATCCGCGACAAGTCGAAGTTCACATCGATTTTGGATTTCATTCCAGGGCTGGGTCGATCAAAACGGAATGCGCTCCTCAAATATTTCGGGTCGATTGAAGCGATCATAAATGCGGATGTGAATGATTTACAAAAGGTTCCGGGAATAGGCCCGAAATTGGCACAAAAGATTTACGAACATCTGCACGGAGAGGTTTGAACCATATCCGTAACCGTTCCCCTTCGACAATTGGATTTTATTACACATCCTG
>Ga0164318_10001090_pt1 | contig 23356 bp, 20 predicted proteins | sample GuaBasSedimGuay9_FD_113734 | JGI IMG/M metagenome (GOLD analysis project Ga0164318, IMG submission 113734) | Subseafloor sediment microbial communities from Guaymas Basin, Gulf of California, Mexico - Guay9, Core 4571-4, 0-3 cm | ecosystem: Environmental > Aquatic > Marine > Hydrothermal vents... | reverse complement strand
GATTGAAAAAGGCTTGCCAATTGGTAGCGGCTTGGGTTCTTCTGCTGCAAGTGCAGTCGCTGCCATTTATGCTTTAAATCTGTTATTAGATGAGAGATTTTCAAAAATACAATTGTTGAAATATTTACAGCTATCTGAAAAAATGGTTAGTGGTTCTCCTCATGCTGATAATGTTGCGCCTTCTTTATTGGGAGGCATTGTTATAATTCAAAATTATAATCCTCTTAGTGTTAAAAAATTAAATTTAGATTTTGATTATTATGTTTCCATTATTACCCCAGATATAGCAATAAAAACAAAAGCAGCAAGGAATATGTTGCCTGAAAATGTGAAATTGAAAGATGCGGTTACTCAATGGGCTAATATAGCCGCAATGATTTCTGCTTTGTATGAACAAGATGATGATTTACTGGGCTTATCTTTGAAAGATATTATAATTGAGCCTGTGAGAGCAAACTTGATACCATATTTTTATGATATGAGAGATATAGCTTTAAAAAAGAGAGCAATATGTTTTGGCATATCTGGTTCAGGCCCATCAGTTTTTTTTCTTAATAGAAACAAAGCAGAAGCAGAAGTGATTATTCGGGAAATTTCAGAATTTTTATATAAAAAAAATATTAGTCATAAGAAATTTGTTACTAAAATCAATAATATTGGTCCTAAGGTTCTGGATATAAAATAATAAAATTTTTGGATAAAAAAGGATAAAATTATATGAAATATTATTCAACAAAAAATCCTGCAGTAAAAGTTTCTGAGGAAATAGCTGTTTTAAAAGGCTTACCAGAAGATAATGGTTTATTTGTACCGGAGGAGATACCTTTATTAGATGATAATTTTTTTAAAAATATTGAGAAATGGTCTTTTCAAGAGATTTCTTTTGAAGTGGCAAAAAAATTTTTTGATAGTATTGACGAGAAAGAGTTAAAAAATATAATTTATGATGCTATAAATTTTGATGCTCCAGTTGTAAATATAGATAATAATATTTTTACATTGGAATTATTTCATGGTCCGACTCTTGCTTTTAAAGATTTTGGTGCGCGCTTTATGTCCAGAGTGATGTCTTATTTTATAAATAAGTACAATAAAAAATTGGTTATTTTGGTGGCTACTTCTGGAGATACTGGCAGTGCTGTTGCTAATGGATTTTATGGTATTGACAATATAGATGTTGTAATTCTTTATCCTTCGAAGAAAATTAGTAATATTCAAGAAAAACAGATAGCTACTCTTGATAAGAATATTATAGCTTTAGAAATTGATGGGACTTTTGACGATTGTCAGTATCTTGTTAAAACAGCATTTTTAGATAGTCATTTAAACACAAAAATTATGTTATCTTCTGCTAATTCTATAAATGTTGCTCGTTTGATTCCGCAATCTTTTTATTATTTTTACGCCTATTCACAATTGCAGAATAAAGATAATGTATATATTTCTGTTCCAAGTGGTAATTTTGGCAATCTTACTGCTGGGCTTTTTGCTAAAAGAATGGGACTTCCTGTAAAAAAATTTGTTGCTTCTACTAATGCAAATTCTGTGTTTACGGAATATTTAAATACAGGAGAATATAGACCCCGCCCTTCTATAAAGACTATATCTAATGCTATGGATGTCGGTAATCCAAGCAATTTTGAAAGAATAAAATGGCTATATAAAGATAATATTAATGCAGTTCGTGAAGATATTGTAAGTTATAGCTTTTCTGATGATGAAACTAAAATTGCAATAAAAGAAGTTTTTGGAAAATCTGGTTATATATTAGATCCTCATGGAGCTGTTGGTTATTTAGGTCTGATAAATTTTTTCGAAGAAGTTGTACAGGATAATAAAACTGGTATTTTTTTGGAAACTGCCCATCCTGCAAAATTTTTGGATATTGTAGAACCTGTTATTAATAGCAAAGTGGATGTTCCTAAACGGCTTGGAAAATTTTTAAATAAGGAAAAAAGAGCTTTGAAATTATCTAATAAGTTTGATGATTTAAAAAATTATTTATTAAATGTTTATGGATAATTTGAAGATAATTTTTGAAAAAGATTTTAATCCAGCGGAAATTAAAATTTCTCCCCGGCCTGTGTGGAAGTGTAGGAACTGCGTAGAATACAATTTAAATCCATCATGCCCGCCTTATGCACCTGATTGGAGAGAAGCTGAAAAATTTATTAAGTCATATAAAAAAGCGCGAATTTATAAGTTTGGAGTGGATATAAAATACTATAAAGAGAGTAAAAAGAAAATAGAAAGATATTTAATAGAAGTAGAAAAACAAAATTTTAGAAAATATAATTATGTTTACGCTATATACCCTGGTTCATGTAATTATTGTGATAAATGTACTTTTGATATGGCAATAGGACGGTGTAAGAATTTTCAATATGTTCGTCCTTCTATTAATGCTATAGGGATTGAAATATCTTCTATTGTTGATATTGATTTTAATGAGCAAGTTTTATATGGGATTATTTTATTTGAGTAAAGAATTTTTAATTGGTACAATTTTTATGTGAAATTTTTCTGTGGAATAATTTATTAAAATAAAAAGGACTTGTTCTGTAGCTTGAGAAAGTTTTCTAATCCTTTTATAACAAGGTTTTCTTCAGTTTTAATTATTTTTATTTTGCAAGATTTATACAATTCATCTATGCTAAATTGTTGAGCACATTTTAAAGCACTTTCAATATAATATTTATAATTAGATGTGCCACCACTAATTACGATTAGATTCGGGTTATATAAATTTATTACATTTGCAAGGCCTATGCCGAAATAAAATCCAGTTTTTTTTATTATTTCAATAGCTGATTGATCATTTATATCCAATAATTTTTTTATTTCTTCAGGTGATTTGTTATTCATAAGTTTAATAATTGCAGCGCCACTTGCTACTTGATCCAGAGTTTGTACATTATTAGAGTCAATTATTATGTTTGTAGAACCTAATTCACCGGCCCATCCATTTGCTCCTGTTATTATTTTGTTATTAGAGAATATCCCCATGCCTATACCAGTTCCTACCATAATTACAATAATTGTATTTAATTTATCGAATTTATCGAATTGTGAAAATAAAGCAGCTGTTACATCATTTATAAAATGAATTTCTTGATTAGAATCAATAAAATCTGTAGTTAAATCTTTCAAATCTGGAATTACATAAGATAAAATAACATGATTGAAATTTTTTACTAAGCCGGGAATTGCTATTCCTATTTTATAATGTTTTGCAGGTATTTCATGCAAAAAATCTTTTATTTGTTTCTTTATAAAATTTTTAGTACATTTTATACCTGTTGGTATTATTTTTTTTATATTTTTATGGGATATTAGCATTTTTGTTCCGCCAATATCGATAAATATATTATTATTCATAGTTAGTTAATATACGAAAAAAAATTTAAATTTCAAATTTTTAAATTTTGTTATGAAATATCTTTTTTAGATTATTCTTTATAATTTGACACAATTCCAATTCACTTATATTCAAAATATTTGCAGCTGCTTTATAAACATATTTTATGTTTGTTGGAATATTGTAGTTTTGATTTTTCCCAAAGAGTGGTATATAGGGAGCATCTGTTTCAAGGAGTAGTTTAGATATAGGTACTTCCAGCAGTTTTTCTCTTAATTTATTTGCTCTTGGAGCAATAATTGCACCATTGAAACTAAAATAAATATTGAATTTAAGAAATTCATCGATTATAGCCAGTGGTCCTGAAAAAGAATGAATGATATATGTAATTTCTTTTAAAAAGGGTTTTCTTTTTAATAATTGTAAAAATTCGTAATAGGATTTACGAAGGTGTAAAATCATTGGTAAATTATTTTTGTATGCTTCTTGAGCCAATATAAGAAAAAGGTTACTTTGTTCTTTTCTATATTTTTGTCCATCTGTGAAATCGAGACCAGTTTCTCCTATAGCAATACAATTTTTATTATTGAGATTTGCGATAGCTGAATCTAAGAATTTTTCATAGCGTAAGACATCATAAGGATGAATGCCGATTGAATATTTTATATTTTGATATTTTTGTGTTAGAGCTTTATGAAATTCAATTGACGGCGGATCTAATGCAGAAGATATCCATAGCTTGATATTTTCAGATTTTGATTGAGTTATAAAATTTTTTATTTTATTATGAAATCTTACATCATCGAAATGGCAGTGTACATCATAGTATTCAATTTTCATATAATTGGTCAATTATTTTAGTTATTTCATGGATATTGTTTATATGAAAATGGGGTGTGCCATTTTTTTGTTTGTTTACCAGTACTGTTTTAATATTTAGTTCTTTGGCTTCTTTAAGATATTTCCATATATCATCAAACATAACAAATTCATGAAAATAAGCTTTTTTGTCAATATATTTTGTGACTTTTATATAAGAGTCCCGATGAATTTTATTTTTGAATTCCATAAACTGTATATCAAAAATTTTTTCTATATATTTTTCAATGCCAAGTGCTTTTACAACTTTTTGTGCATATTTATAATATGAATTTGTTAAAATAAAGATTGGACATTGTATGGATTCCATGATGAGCTGTAGTTTTTTGTCTTCTTTTGGAAGATATTTATCATCGACATCATGGACAAACTCTAAAAAATCATAAGGATTTATTTTAAAATTCACGATTAAACCTTCCATCGTTGTTCCATATTGTTGATAATATTGTTTTCTTAAATTTTGTGCATCCTCAAAAGAGTAGTTATAATTTTGCACGATATATTCTGTCATTAATCTATCGACTTCTTTAAGAGGCCCTTCATTTGGAGAATATAAAGTATTATCAAGGTCAAAAAGAAAGTATTTTATCATGAATATAATTTATATGAAATCTTTTTTAAGTCAAGACTAATCTCTGAATTATTATTGTATAAAAGAAAAGGTTTAAAATTTTTTATATAATTACTGATAGATGGATTTTCTCGTACAATCCCTGCAAATTCAATATTTAAATTTAGATAATTTTTGGAGTATTCTATTACTGCATTTGCAAATTTGATGTCAGAAGCAGTTTTTACTCTGTTAAGTACTAATTTGATTTTGAATTTTTTTATTGTATCGATTACTATTTGTGAAAATATAGGGTTGATTTTTTGTAATGTTATAATAAATTCTGGAATATTTTTTATTTCATTATTATCAGGATCAATTAATATTTCAATTTTTTTCCTTATTTCAATATATTTATTTAGGTTATTATTTTTTGTGATTTCTCTAAAAAGTGTTTTTTTTATAAAAGTGCTGACATTCTCAATAGATGTTGGCTCTGGATTTATTATCATTAAACCATTTTTTGCAAATCTGAAAAAGTCTATAACATTATATGAAGAACCAGAGCCTAAGTCGAGCAAGATATAATCAGCGTCTAATTTTTTTATATTATTGATTAATTTTATTTTTGTGCGATATGGTAAATTTGCTAATTGCAGAATATCTTTTGCGCCTGATATAAATTTTAAGTTTGGGATTTCTGTATCAATTAGAATTTCATTGATATTTTTTTTGTTTTTATAAAGAAAATCAGATAGAGTTACAGGTGGATATTTTATTCCAAGAAATGTATGTAAGTTTGCAGCTCCCAGATCGACATCGATGATTATTACCTTTTTGCCTTGATTTGCCAGCAGTATTCCCATACTTGAACATATAAAGCTTTTACCAGTTCCTCCTTTTGAACCGCCCACTGCAATAAAGTTTTTATTTTCAATATTTAATTCTTCAAAAGGATTTCCATAAGTAATTTCTTTTGTTTCTTCTTGAATATTTGAGGTAGTTAGTTCTTCAAATTTTTTTATTAAAATTTCTACATTTTCATTTATTTTGAGTGTTTCATTATCATTATAATATTTTTCAACTAAAGCTTTTTCTTGATAATATGTTTTTAGATAATCTATAATATTTGCAAAATGTTCTTTTATTTCGAAAAGTAAATCTTTTAACTGATTATTGTTCTCAAAAATAGCACTCAGAAGTATAAAGTAATTTTTTAAAGAAGTAACATCTTTTTCCATAGAATATAATATTTTAAATATAATTTTTTTTATTCTTTCATCTACAGTTTTATTATTTAATGAAAATTTTATGATTTTTAGTAGATTATCTATATTTGAATTGATAGTATTAAATTTTTTTAAAATAATTGAATTTTGTTTTGATAGTTCTGATATGTTGATTATTTCTTTATTATCGATTCTAAAGTCGTTTGTATTAATATCATTGATTTTTTGATTTAATATATCTGCAATTTTTATTATATATTTGAGTATATCTTCATAGGATTTTATCTCATAAATTTCTATTTCATTTTTCATAATTTAGTTTTTATGCAAAAATTATTCCATAATTAGAGTAAAGATATAAAAATTATATAGAAAAATCTGATTAAATCGAGCAAGATATTGAAATGTGTACTGTATTCATTGTAAATTGTAGGGATATCAACATAGGAAATATTAAAATTATTTTTTACAAATTTTATCAAAATCTCAGTTTCTAATTCATATCGTATGCTTTTATAGGTAAATTTTTCCATTTTTTGTATGTTTATTAATCGAAAACCAGATTGGGTATCAGGTATATATTTTTGTAATACTAAAGAAACAATAAGATTGCCTAAAAAGTTGCTTAATTTTCTCTGAAATGGCATGTGGTTATCTATTTTACGTTTGCCTATTATTAAATCAGAATTTGTTTTTTGTAATTTTTTTATAAAGTTTTTGATATATTTTGGCGGGTGCTGAAGGTCAGCATCTATAAATATAGCATATTTAAAATTATTTTTTCCAGCCCATGATGTGGCTTTAATTAAAGAAAAAGATTTACCTTGATTTTTAGAATTAGTTATAATTGTAATATCAAATTTTTTTATAATATTTTCAGTATTATCTGAGCTTCCGTCATTTATAACTATTATTTGTTTTTTATGAAAATTATAGAGAGTAGAGATTTGCTCAAGAAGTTGTTTTATTGTAAATTGAGCATTATATGCTGGAATTATTATACATATATCATTTGGAATTGGAAACTTTCCAGACATGTAATATTCTTTGAATAACTGTAAAATTTGTTGAGAGTGCGAGGAAGTATAATATATATTGCATACTGCCTGTTGGTAAGAAACAACCTAAGGCAAGTAAGACAACTCTTTCAGGTCTTTGAATAAGTCCCACTTTGCAGTCTAATCCGAGTCCTTCAGCTCTTGCTCTAACGTAACTTATTAGAAGAGAACCGGATATAGTAAAAAATATTGCAAGTAACACCATAGGATTTTGTAATTTATAGTAATATATTCCTAACCCTAAAAAAATTATTAGTTCTGAATATCTATCTAAGGTTGAATCTAATAAAGCTCCGAATTTTGTAACTTTATTTTGGTTTCTGGCAATATATCCATCTAACATATCAAAGAGGCCAGCAAAAAGAATTACAAATCCCGCAATAAAAATTTGTGATTTAGCCAAAAGGTATAAAACCGCAAAGTTAATTAGAAAACCAGTTATTGATATAAAATTGGGAGAGGCATTAAAATATTCTAAAATTTTTATAAATGGTTTGAAAATAAAAATTATAATATTTCTTAAAAAATCATGTACATTTTTTATCATTATAAAATAAGTCCTTTTTAGATTGTAAAACTCTCATTATAAAATGATAAATTATTTTTTGCTAAAAGTCAATAATAAAAAAGAATAATTTGAAGTTTAATATTTTTAATTAATCTTATTGTTATTGTTTAAAATTATTGATTATCAATAGATTAAAGTTATAAGAAGTATTTTTAAAAAATTTTGTGAAAATTTTTTCAAATTTGATAAAAAAAACTTGTTTATTTGACATTGCAAAAAAAGATAATATCTTTAAAGAAAAAAGGAGGAATTTTATGAATAAGTATGTTGCGGACGTTTTAGAAAATTTGAGAAAAAAATATTATTGGGAAAAAGAATTTTTACAGGCAGCTACAGAAGTTCTTGAATCTCTTGAATTGGTTATTGAAAGAGAACCTAAATATGCTAAACACAAAATTTTGGAAAGAATTGTTGAGCCTGAAAGAGTAATCATGTTTAGAGTACCATGGCAGGATGATAGAGGTGAATATCATGTAAATACTGGTTTTAGAGTAGAATTTAATAGTGCGTTAGGACCATATAAAGGTGGTTTAAGATTTCATCCATCTGTTAATTTAGGTATTTTAAAATTTTTAGGTTTCGAACAAATTTTTAAAAACAGTTTGACTGGTTTGCCTATGGGTGGTGGTAAAGGTGGTTCTGATTTTGATCCTAAAGGAAAATCAGATGATGAAGTAATGAGATTCTGCCAGAGTTTTATGGCTGAATTATTCAGACATATTGGACCTAATACAGATGTTCCTGCTGGTGATATTGGAGTTGGCGGAAGAGAGATTGGATATTTATTTGGAATGTATAAAAAATTAAGAAATGAATTCACAGGTGTTTTAACTGGTAAAGGTTTAAATTGGGGTGGTTCTTTAATTAGACCAGAAGCAACAGGTTATGGTGCTGTATATTTTGCAGAAGAAATGTTAAAAACTCGCGGTGAATCTTTCGAAGGTAAGAGAGTGTTAATTTCTGGTTCTGGTAATGTTGCTCAGTATGCAACTCAAAAAGTTATGGAATTAGGCGGTAAAGTTATTTCACTTTCTGATTCTAATGGTACTATTATTGATGAAGCAGGAATTGATCAGGAAAAATGGGAATTCGTAATGGATCTTAAGAATAATAGAAGAGGCAGAATTAAAGAATATGCGGAAAAGTTTGGTGTTCCATATTATGAAGGAAAGACTCCATGGCAGTTGGCAAAAGCAGATGTTGCCTTACCATGTGCTACTCAGAACGAGCTCAATTTAGATGATGCAAAAGCATTGGTAGAAAACGGATGCATCTGTGTTGCAGAAGGTGCAAATATGCCTACAACTTTAGAGGCTACTGAATATTTTATTAAAAATAATGTATTATTTGGTCCGGGTAAAGCAGCAAATGCTGGTGGTGTTGCAACATCAGGTCTTGAAATGAGTCAGAATTCCATAAGAATGTCTTGGACAAGAGAAGAAGTTGATCAGAAATTACATCAGATTATGATTAATATCCATAAAAGAGCAATGGAAGCAGCAGAAGAATATGGCACTCCAGGTAACTATGTAAATGGTGCTAATATTGCTGGTTTTAAAAAAGTTGCTGATTCTATGATTGATCAGGGATTAGTTTAATTATAAAATAAATATTTTAAGAGGCAGATAGTAATTACGCTATCTGCCTTTTTTTATTTATTTAATAATTAAAAATTTTTCTTGATTTTTTTAGTTATCTTTGTAAAATAGAATTATGGACGTTTTTTTTATAATTAACATAAATTATGGAAAATCTTAATTTTATATTCACAAAGGTGGTGTAATATTTATCCAAAAAATGGAAGGAGTGAGTATGCGTAAGTTTTTTTCTGTAGTTTTGTTTTTATTTTTTTTAACAAGTAGTATTTGGGCACAACAAGGTAAGGTTCAGGGTAAAGTTGTTGATGTTAATTCCGGAGAACCATTAGTTTCAGCTAATGTTATGATTGTTGGTACTAATTTGGGTACTATAACAGATGAAAATGGAAAATTTGTTTTGGAAAACGTTCCTGTAGGTAAGCAAAAAGTTAAGGTAAGCTATATCGGGTATAAAGAAAAAATTATTGAAATTGATGTGAAAGCAGGAGATGTTGTTACTGTAAATTTTGAACTTGAGGAGAGTGCTATTAAAGGTCAGGAAGTTGTAATTGAGGTAAACAGAGCGGTAGAAAGAGAAACCCCGATTGCTTTTAGTAATATTGATCAAGAGAAATTGAAAGAAAAGTATACGGCAGAAGATGTTCCTATGTTGATTAGAGAAGTACCAGGTGTTTTTGCAACAACATCAGGTCTTGGCGAATCTGAGGTTTATGTCCGCGGATTTAATGGTGAAAGAGTGCAAATTTTGATTAATGGCATTCCTGTTAATGATCCTGAAAGTCAGATTGTATATTGGTCAAACTGGACTGGATTATCAAGTAATGCTAAGTCTATACAGGTTCAAAGAGGTGTTGGTTCTTCTTTATATGGCTCTGGTGCTTTTGGTGGTTCTATTAATATAAGTACAATGGGGCTTTCTCCTAATAAACAAATTATTTTTAGATCTTCTGTTGGTTATTATACTACAAAAGGTGTTGATGGTGGAGAAAATGACGGTAAAGTTGCTGATGGTAAAGGTGGATTTGAAGATTATAATCCAATCACTTATATGACAAGTGTTAGATACAATTCTGGTTTATTATATAATGGTAAACTTAATTTTAGTGTTTCTTTGGAAAGAAAAGGTGGAGAGTACTATATTAATGGTACAAAATATGATGGTTGGTCTTTTGGTTTCGAAGCTCAAAGTATTTTAGGAGCGCATACATTATATCTAAGCTTTATTGGTGCACCTCAGCATCATAATCAAGCAAGAACGGTTCAGGACCCAGATTTATTTAAAACATTAGGTAGAGAATATAATAGAAATAATCATTCATATCAGGAAAATTATTATTTTAAACCTCAATTATCTTTGAGAGATGAATGGACTATTAATGAGAATACTTATTTATTAACAAATGTATTTGCAACTATGGGTAGAGGAGGTGGAAAATATTTAAGAAATGATTATTTTGATGTTGAAACAGGGGAAAATACTTTTAAAACTGTTAAAGAATATTATGATGATAAATATTTTGGAAGACATGCAAGGTTTGCTTATGAAGTAACAGGTGGCAAGGCTGTATTAAAGGGTTATGATCCTGATAATCACACTTTTAAAGGCCAGAATGTTTCTTATGGCACAAATTTAATTACAAATACTTATAGTCATAGCTGGAGAAATGATAGCCATAATAACCATAAACAAATAGGTTTTAATACTGCTTTTCAACAAAAACTCAATAAACAATTGAAATATGTTGTAGGTGGTGAGGCAAGATATTGGGTTGCAGATCATTTTGCAGAATCTGAAAATTTTAGATGTTCCGATCCAGACGGAAATGTTATAACTTATAAAGAAGTTCAGAGAAGATATGATTATACTGGTAAAGTTCTAAATATGTCTGTTTTTGGTAGGGTAAACTATTCTCCAATTGAAAAAGTCAATATTATGGCAGACGTTCAATATGCGAGATATTCTTCAAAAATAGAAGAAAATCGTATTAGAATTTTTGATTTTGAAGCCGGTAAATTTACAGATTGGTACTATTATCCAACGAAAGATTTAGTTGATGATAATGGCAATAGAAAATATAAAGATAGTGATTATGAAAGAACTTTTAATTTTGTAAGTCCTAAATTTGGTATTAACTATAATCTTTCAAAATCTGTAAATTTTCTTGCAAATTATTCTATTTCTTATAAAGAACCAAGAGCGGCTGATTGGTATGATAGAACAAGAGGTCCTGGTGCTAACCAACCAGATGGAAAGGATTTAGACCCTGAAAAACTTGAAAATATAGAATTCGGTTTTGGTTTTAATAAAAAACAGTTTGGGCAATTTAAAAATGTAAAATTATCTGCTAATTATTATATTATGAATTTTTCAGATAAGATCGAACGTGTAACTGACATGAGAGATGAAAGAATTACTATAAATGCCGGTAAAGCAAAACATCAGGGGTTAGAATTGTATGCAACAGCTGATATTTCAAAGTTTTATTTTAGTACCTCTTTAACATTGGCAAAAAATAGATGGCAGAAAATGGATGTAAAAGAAATTTTTTATGAACCGGCAGATTCTGTTGTTGATAAAGTAGTTCCTTTCTCTCCTGAAAAAATGTTTCATGCTAATGTAGGATATAATATTAGTAAAAAATTAAAGATTGGTTTTGCCACAAGATGGTGGGATAATTATTATGCAACATATAGTAATACATATCAAACTTATAAACGAGGTGATGATGGGAAATGGCAAAAAGATAAAGTTGTTTCCTCAAAAATTGATTCTTATTTCTCTTTAGATGCTTCAATTTCTTATAAAATTAAATTAAAGGGAACAGATGTTAATTTTAGATTGAATTTGAACAATTTAACAAATCATGAAAATATTGTAAAAGCTGCGTATTCTAAAGATTATAATAGAAATGATTATTATCCGGATTATAAGGTTTATGTTGTTCCAGGTCCTTTATTTAATGTATTCTTTACCATGGAAGTAGTTTTTTAGTTTAGATATTTTTTGTAAAAGCCTGCTATTTGAAAAATAGCAGGCTTTTTTTATTTGCCATTTTGATAAAAAATTAATATCATCATTTTATGAAACGCATTTTTGTAGATAATACAAAATTAATTTTTTCATTGATAACAAATAACTTTTCTAAAGTATGTAAAACAGCTATAGTTTTATATAAAATATTAATCCCTGTTTCTATTATTATTGAAATTTTAAAATATTTTCATATAGTTGAATTTATTGGAAAGATCCTTAGTCCAATAATGCAATTTATTGGCTTGCCAGGTGAGGCAGGTATCGTATGGGCTACATCTATGCTTACAAATTTATATGGAGGAATTTTATCATATATATCAATTTTTGGAAATAATCCATTATCTGTTGGGCAGATTACAATATTAACTTTTATGATGTTGATTGCCCATTCTTTTTTTGTTGAGATTACTATAGCTAAAAAATCAGGTGTAAAGATTTATCAAACATTTTTAGTTAGGTTCTTAGGTGCTTATTTAGCCGGAATTCTTTTAAGTTTTTTATTTAGTAAATTACATTTTGGATATAAGCCATCAAAACTTATATGGAAAAGTTCAAATGCAGGGGGCGGGGATTCTTTTGTTTTATTGAATTGGTTAATCGTTCAATTAAAAAATTATTTATTGATTTTTATTGTTATTTATATTCTGGTTTTAATTATGGAATTTTTGAAAAAAAAGGGAATTTTAGATTTTTTGAATAGAAATTTGTATGTTTTTTTCAAATATATAGGAATTAGTCAGAGAGGAATCCCTTTACTAATTACAGGATTAATTATGGGAATATCTTATGGAGGAGCCTTTATTATTTCGGAAGTAGAGAGTGATACTATTACAAAAGAAGAGGCTTTTTTTGTAATAATTTTTTTGAGCTTATGCCATAGTTTGTTTGAAGATTCTTTATTGATGATTTCTTTGGGAGCTGATTTTTTTATACTTTTATTTGGAAGATTTTTATATTCAACTCTTATTACTTATATTATATTGAAAATATCTAAATACTATCTTTAATATCTTATTTAATTTTTATTACAATTAAGGTTATATCATCATCAGGTTTCCGTGTCCCTAAAAAAAGCCCAAGTTCTTTTAATATATTTTCTATAATAGCTTTGGGGCTTTTATCTTTATTGTTTGATATTGTAGCTTGTAGTCTTTTTTTCCCAAATTCTTCATTATTATAGTTTTTTGCTTCACTTATTCCATCTGTATAAAACAATATAATATCTCCTGAATCTATATTAATATCATAATTTTTATATTTACTAGTTGGAAGAAGCCCTAAGAAGAAACTGGGAGCATCAATTTTTAATATTGTATTTTTTTTTGCACTATAAATTATAGGAGGGTGATGTCCGGCATTGGAAAATAGAAGTTTTTTTTCATTTATGTTTATATCACAATATAATGCGGTTACGAAAAAATCGGTACCACCTACTAATTTATATACGTTAGAATTTAGTTTATCTAATAAATTATTTGGGGACATCCCCCCCATATCTAATATACTATTATAGAATGATTTTATTGCGGCGGTAATTAATGCAGATGGAGTACCATGTCCTGAAACATCTGCTATAAGTAATTGCAATGAATTCTGAAATATATTAAAATCATAAAAATCCCCGCCAAGTTGGGTAGATGGTTGATAATAGAATGATATTTCAAAGCCATTATATTCCTGGGGGATATTACTGGGCAAAAGAGTTCTTTGTAATTCAGCAGCTAATTCTAATTCTCGTTCTAAAAGTTTTTTTTGTTCTAATATTTTGTTTCTATTTTCTATAGTTGTTTTTAATAAGTTATAATAATTAATAGCATTTTTTACTTTTAGAGGTAATTGAATATTTAAAATATTATTCGAAAGAGGCTTTTCTAAATAATCAAAGCACCCAAAATTTAATGCCTTTTTTATGGATTCTATATCTGATAAGGCTGAACTTACAATAATAGGGATATTTTTATATTCTTTTGTATTTTTTATCCAATTTAAGAACTCAAATCCATCCATAATAGGCATTGTTAAATCTAATATTATTAGATCAATTGCTTGGTCTTCTGTAATTTTTTTTGCAACCAGACCGTTTTCTGCTTCTAATATATTATAGTTATATTTTTTTAATGTAAAAAATAAAATTTTTCTATTGAGTTTTTCATCATCTACGATAAGTACACTTTTTTTATTCATACAATATCCTTATTAGAGGTCTTTATATTTTATTAATGTAATTTGGTTACCTTTATCATTATATTCAAATTTATCAAAAAAAGTTTTTATCATCAGAATGCCTCGTCCATGCTCATTTAATATATTTATATCGTCATTTATTGTTTTTTTCCAGTTAAATCCTTTCCCCTCATCTTTGATAACAAATTTTACATAATTTTCTGTTAAATGGTAATCTATAACAACCTTTCGTTTTGAGAAAACTGGATGTTTTTTTCTTTCAGATAATAAATCATAATATTTATTATCTTGAATAGCGTGCTTTTTAGTATTCCCATCAATTTCAAAATTCCCATGTTCTATAGCATTAATAATTACTTCATAAAGAGCAAGTTCAATTTTTTTTATATTTCGGGTTATTTTTTTTGCATTGAAGGTTAATTGATTGATTACACTGGGGATTTTGGATAGATCATTTTCTAAAATTATTCTTTTTTTTTCTTCTATTAATGTTTCAGTATCGTAGAGATTTATTATATTGCGATAGAGAAAAATAGCTTTATTTATTAAAGTGTTCCATTCTTCTTGTTTATCAGGGATTTCAAAACAATAGAATAATTTTTTAGAATATAGTGTATATAATATATCCTTTTTGATTTTTTTTACAAGAGCTATAGGGAGTACATCTAATAAAAGATTTCCAGAATGAATCATTTCAAGTAGTTTGGATATATTGGGGAGTGATTCGTTTTCATAATAATATAATAAGATATTTACTTTTTCTTTAAGAATTATATCAAAAGCTTCTTCTATGTTATTATTTACAATACTTTCTATTTCATATTTATGAGCATTTTTTTTTATTGTAGTTACTATTGGATGATTTTCTTGAGTGAACAGCAAAACCTTCATTTTTTTAACTCACTATTAGTTTAGATTTCATTTAATATAAAAGGGATTTTAAGTAATGGTACTATTTTTTTGACAGCGTTTAATTTAATTGCTTCTTTAGGCATTCCAAAGACCACACAGCTTTCTTCATCTTGAGCAATAGTAAAAGCTCCCTTTTCTTTTAATGCAAGCATTCCTTTAGCTCCATCATCCCCCATACCTGTTAAAATAACTGCAATAGCATTACTACCTGCGGAATTAGCTGCAGATTTAAATAAAACATCCACACTCGGTTTATGTCTATTTATAGGTGGTCCATCTTTTACTTCCACATAATAAGTAGTACCTGAGCGTTGCAATAACATATGCTTGCCACCGGGAGCAATTAGAGCAAGGCCTTGTTCTAATTTATCACCATTTTCTGCTTCTTTTACTCTAATAGGACAGGTGCTATTTAATCTTTCTGCAAAAGCTTTAGTAAATCCAACTGGCATATGTTGTGTAACTACTATTGGTTTGACACCTGTTTTTAATCTTTTGAAAATAGTTTCTATAGCGACAGTTCCGCCAGTAGATGCTCCTATAACGATTACAGGATCGGTTTTTATTATTTTAGTTTTATAATCTTTTATATATTCATCTACATCTATTTTTTCTTTTAACCCGGTTTTAAACTTGCTATCTAATGTTTTTTGTGGAAGTATTTTTGCTTTGACTGCCATTTTCAATTTTTCTATAATTTCATTTTTTAGAGAATGTAGCTCTATAGGAGCAGAAGGTTTTTTTATGAAGTCTATAGCACCCAGCTCTAAAGCTTTCATTGTTATTTTTGAATGTTTATCTGTTAGAGAACTAACCATTATAACCGGGGTTGGATATTTGTCCATAAGTTTTTCCAGAAAAGTAATGCCGTCCATTTTGGGCATCTCTACATCTAAAGTAATAACGTCAGGTTTTCCTTCTTTTACATATTTTCGAGCTTCATAAGGATTTGACGCTTCTCCAATAACAATAAAATCAGGATCGCTTAAAATAATATTTTTTAAAACAGTTCTTGTTAAAACTGAATCATCGATAATTAATACTTTTATTTTACTCATCTTTTATATCCTTTTAAGGTTAACTATTTCAAATATAAAAGTTATTCCATTTTTTTGTTCATAATAAAATTTTATTTTTAAAATATCTAATAAAAATTTAATTATATATATTCGTAAAGTCTTCAAATCAACCCTTTCTTCTTCTATATTAATATTGTCCAGTATAGTAAAATCATTAATAAGTTTATTATAAGAGTCTTCATTTATTCCATCTAAATTAAATTTAATATAAATTGCATTTGAGCTTTCGTCAATATTAATTTTTATTTTTTTGAAAAAATTTCTGTGAATAATTATTATTTCCATAAAATAAGTTATCAAATAATAAAATAAGTCAAAATCGAATAAAATTTTATTATTTGCAATATTTTGTTCTATCGATATTGGAAATTTGGTAATTCTTTCCTTTTCAAGAAAGTTATATATACAATCTTCAACAATTCTTATAATATCTATTTCTTGAGATTTAGCTTTCGACCTGAAAGAACTTATATTTAGCAGATATAATAGATCTTCTATAAATGAAATCATTTGATTATAAGAAGACATGCTTTGTGTGAGTGAAATTGTAATATCAGTATGCTCTAAAGTTTTTAAATAATCGAATATATTTGCAATATTTATTAGAGGAATCTTGATATTTTGAGACAAAATAGATATAAGCTTTTTTTGAATTAGTAGTAAATTTTCTAATGTCTTATTTGTATTTTTTAGTTCTTTTTCATATAAAAATCTTTTTAAGTGAACATTTATTCTGGAAATAAATTCCTCATATAAAAATGGTTTTACAATATAGTCATTAATCCCGGCATTGAAAGCATCTAACATATTTTTTTTATCATTGTTGCTTGCTGTCATTATAATAGGTGTATTGGTGTACTCTGATTTATTTCGTATTTTTTTGGTTAGTTCAATACCATTAATTTCTGGTAAAAATAAATCTATAATAAAAAGGTCAATTTTGTTTTGATTCATAATTTTTATAGCTTCTAAAGGATTATCTGTGGAAAGAGTTTTATATCCATGCCGATCTAATATATATTTTATCATAGAATTTATTAAAGGAGAGTTAATGACGACTAATATATTTATATCTTTAGAATTATTTTTAGCATAGAAGAAGTCCCTGACAAAATTATATAAATTATCTTTTATTTCATTTTTATTAAAAAAATGAATTGCTCCTACATTAAAGCCTCTTATTCTTGAAAAAAAATTATCTTTACCTGTTATCAATATAACAGGGGTATTGAGCATTTTTTTATTTTGTTTGATTTTTCTGCACAATTCAAAACCATCCATTCCTTTCATTATAATATTTATAGTTATAAAATCTAAATTTGTTTTGTTGATAATATCTAAAGCATCAAATCCATTACTTGCCTCTATTATATTTGTGTCTTCCAGTTTTTCTAATTCTTCTTTTATTAGAAAACGAGCTATTTTACTATCATCAACAATTAGTACATTTTTCATTTTTATTCAAAAAAGTTTATTCTTTCATTATCTTTATGTGCTGTTTGTTCTTGTTGTAATCGTTTTACATAAGCCTGTTCTTGTTTTATTTCTTGTTGAATCTCTTTTGATACAGTGCTTCTTAATTTTTTTACAAGAACTTTATAAGTATCTGTGAAAAATAGAATTTTTCTTCCCTGATAACCACCAACATCTTGGTTTACAATAGGAATCTTTTCTAATTTTAAAAAGGTTACAGCAAATCTAATATTATTATCTACAACATTCCCTTCTCTTGTTTTGTAATTTAAAACATGTCCACCACCAAATACTTTTGCTTTTAGATTTTCTTTTTTTCCACCCTTTTTTATAATGTCATTTATTAAAACTTCCATAGCGAAAATACCATAACGTGCTGATGGTTCCATAAATATACGTTCATCTCTGAGATCTCCCACCAGCATAAAATGATTCATTCCTGCAATATTATTCACTTCATCATATAAACATACAGCAATGCAAGAGCCAAGTACTGTGGATATTATTTCATTATCCGTAGAAGTATAATATTCACCTGGATTAATGACAACCATTGTTTTGTTAAATCTTTTTTCAAACTTTTTATACATCTTTAAACCTTCGTGTATATTGTGCTTTTTATATATTTAAAATTTTTAAAATTTAATAATGATTCACTATGCCCAATAAAGATTAATCCATCATCTTTTAGGTATTGATAAAATTTGTTTAATACATGTTTTTTCAGGTCATTATCAAAATAAATCATTACATTTCGGAAGAATATAAAATCAAATTTTACTTTTATTCTATAGTCTTCTAGTTTAAAATTTAGTTTTCTAAAAGAGATTTTTCCCCTTAATAATGGTTTTACTTTATAATGAACTTGCCCATTTAATTCAATTTTTTCAAAATATTTTTGTTTAAATGATTGGGGGACAGGATATAATAGCTGTTCTCTATAAATTCCTTGAGATGCTTTTGTTAGTATTTCTGTATCTATATCAGTTGCCAATATTTTAAAATCCCAGCCAGAATGCTTTGATAAAAAATTGTCCAGTACCATTGCAATTGTATATGGTTCTTCTCCAGAAGAACATCCTGCACTCCATACAAGTATTGTATAAGGATTATTGTTGGCAATTATTTTGGGGAGATGCTCTTTTTCTAAAAATTCGAAATGGTGTTTTTCGCGAAAGAAATCAGTTTTGTTAGTAGTTATTCTATTTATAAAATTGATCATTTCTTCAGAATTGTGCCCCTGATTTTTGATATAGTTTAAATATTTACTAAATGAGTTAATATTTAATTCTTTAAGTCTTCGAGTTAACCTTGCAATTATTAAACTTTTTTTTGCATCGCTTATTTTTATTCCAATATTATCATAGATAATTTTTTTAAATTCTTTAAAATCTTTATCAGATATAGTATCTGGAATTAACATGTATTAGGCACCTATTTTTTCACTTATTTCTTCAAAAATGATTTCAAATAGTTTCTCAAGATTAATTAATATAATCATTCTTTTATCTTTTTTCCCAACACCGTATAAAAATTCTGTATTAATCTTTGTATGAGCAACTATCGGCTCCTGTACTTCTTTCATGTCAAATTCAACAATATCTGAGACAGAATCCACAACAATCCCTATAATTTTGTCTAAAACTTCTATTACTATAATTACAGAATACTTAGTAATTTTTATATTATTCATATTAAATTTTTTTCTTAAATCGAAAATAGGGATAACATTTCCTCTTAAATTTAACATTCCTAATATATAATCTGGTGTATTAGGTATAATATTAGGTTGATGGAAGCCAATAATTTCTTGTATTTTTAGTATTTCAATACCATATTCTTCATTATCCATAATAACAGTTATGTATTCTCTTATATCGTTTAATGGTTGCTCTTCTTCAATGTTTTGTACCTCATATTCTTCTGGTATTTTTTCTATTGTTTGTTTTTGAGATTCTTCTAAATTTTCTTTTTTAAATTTTAATTCTTTTTTGTCTTGATTTGTTTTTAATATATCTTCTTCTTTTAGTTGTATAATATTATCTTCTTTTATCTTTAGTGCATAGGCGACCATGTCTTTTTCCATTGGTGAAAAATATAATATAGATATTGGTAAGTGTTCTTCAGTATCTTCAGATAAATCCTGGATTAGATTTATATTTATTTTATTATCTAAAATTTCACCGAAGTTTGTAGCTTCTTTTACAAAGCTCAAGGGATTAATGTCCTTGTTTTCTAAATCATTAATTAAATCTATATTAATAATAAAAACATATCCTGTTTTAAATTTTGTTTTCAAAATAGCAATATTTACATCAAAATTATAAGAACAGTTATCTCTTTCAAATTTGGTGGTTGTATTCAATTCTTGAATTAATTCCTTGTCTCCACTTTCCTTCAAAGAATTATCAAGTAATTGAAGGTATTCTGTTATATCCATATTATTGGATTCTTCTACATTATCAAGTAATTCTTTAAGCCGATCAATAGATTTTAATAAAGCATTCGATATAGAAGATGTCATATTTATTTTTCTATTTCTAATTAAATCAAGAATATCTTCCATTTTATGTGATAGTTTTTCTATATTATGAAGTTCAATGAAAGACGCTCCACCTTTTATTGAATGTATTGCTCTGAATATATTATTAATTAAATCAGAATCAAATTCTCCTGCTTTTAACTGTTGTTCAAATGATAATATATCATTTTCAATATTATTTAAATGTTCAGAAGATTCTGCAACAAAGTCTGGTATTAAATAGGAAAAATCTTCAGCCATAATATCCCCCTGTCTATAATAAGTCTAATTCTTCTTGAAATAAAATTTTGTCAATATTAACAATTAGTACAAAATAATTCTCTTTTTTTATTACGCCAGCAATATATTCTCTATCTATATTGGAATTTGTAATTAGGCTAGGTGTTGGTTGAATATCTTCCTTACTAAAATTGATTATATCGGAAACAGAATCAACAATTATACCTATTAATTTATTTTTAATACTTAAAATTAAAATAACAGTGAATTTATCATATTCTTTTTCAGGGAGATTAAATCTACTCCTGATATCTATAATCGGTACTGCTTCTCCACGTAAATCTATAATTCCTTTCACAAATGGAGGCGAATTTGGAATTCTTGTTATAGGTTTATATCCGATAACTTCTTTTATTTTTAATACTTCAACAGCATAATATTCATTATCTAAAGTAAAAATAATATACTGTGATGTTTCTTTTATAACATCATTGGATTGCATAGTTCCCCCTATTTATATTTACAAAGGCTAAATTTTCCAGACCGTAGATATCAAGGATTAGTGAAAGATTGCCATCTCCTAAAATGGTAACACCAGCAGTGCCTGGTAGCTGCATAAAATTTTTATCCAGAGATTTTATAACAGCTTGTTGTTCTCCAATTATATCATCAACCATTAATCCAAACTTTTTATTTCTGCTTCCTTCTATAATAATGATCAATGCTTTTGCAGGATCTGTTTTTTCTGTTTCTAAATTGAATAATTTATGTAATCTTACTAATGGTAAATATTCTCCTCTTACTTCTATCAATTCGCCTTCTTTTTCTATTGATTTTATATTTTCTTGCTGAGGTTTTATGCTTTCTATAATAGACATTAGGGGGATCGTAATATATTCTTTACCAACTTTTACGATCATACCATCGATAATTGCTAATGTTAGAGGAAGTTTTATTTTAAATGTAGTTCCTATATCTTTTTGAGATTCTACTATAATTGAACCTTTTAAATCTTCAATATTCTTTCTTACTACATCTAATCCAACGCCTCTACCACTAATTTCTGTGACTTTTTCAGCTGTAGAAAATCCAGGCATAAATAGAAAACTATAAATATCTTCATCGGAAAATTTTTGATTAGGAGAAATGAGCCCTTTTGATATCGCTTTTTGATATACTTTTTCTTTATCTATACCTCTGCCGTCATCTTTTATTTCTATAAATATACTGCCCTCTTGTTGATATGCTTTTAATTGAATTAATCCTTCTTCTGGTTTTCCTTTTTTTCTTCTTTCTTCAGGGGATTCTATGCCATGATCTACAGAATTCCTAATTAAATGTTTTAGAGGATCTCCCAGTTGTTCAATAACATTTTTATCTAATTCTGTTTCTGTTCCATACATTTCTAATCTAATTTTTTTATTTAATTCTTTTGACATATCTCTTACTATTCTATAAAATCTGTTGAATGTCCCCTCCACAGGAATCATTCTGACTTTCATTACCTGTTCTTGAATTTCTCTTGAAAATCTAATAAGATCCTCTAATGCATTTGCCATATCATGATTTTTAATAAAATGATTATCTTTGGAAATCTGGTTTAGCCTTGCCATAGCTATAACCATTTCGCTAACTAAATTAACTAATTTGTCAAGTTTTTGTGTATCTACTCTGATAGTAGAAGCCTTTTTTATTTTTTGTCCAGTTTTTTTTATGACTTTATTACTCATAGGCTTCTCCTTTATAGGAATTTGTTTTGTTTTGTTCTGGTTATTATCATTTATATTAGTTTGTGGCTGAACTTGGACTGTTACAGACTCTTGAGTTTTCGCAGGAATATCTTGAGTTTTTGTAATATCTTCTTTTTTTTCTATATTTTTAAGATATTCATTTGTTATATCTGATATTTTAATTTTATTATTATCATCCATTACAAAAATAAATATATTTTCAATTTGACTTATCGGTTCTTCAGATTTTAGAATTATTTCCCACGATATATAATGTTTATATATATCAATTTGATCAAAAGCTGGCAGATTATCAATATTTGTTATTGTTTGGACAATTTCTCCCACTTCTTCAAGTTCATAGAAAAACATAATAGGATTTGTACCTGTTTCATATATATGATTATTTAAAGAAATATTTATTTTATAGAACTTTAAACCCTTATCAGTTTTTTTGTCGATTTTAATATTTGTTTTCTCTTCTTTTTGTTCATTTGTTCCCAGAAAATTATTTGCTTGTTTTATTAATTCATTAAATGTTGGTTCTAATTTTGTAAAATCTTCGTTGAAATTCTTATCTGTTACAAATTTTAAGACATCTTCCACCTGAAATAGAAGATTGATTATTTCTTCATTTAAAGGAAGTTCGCCATTTCTTATAACATCTAATAAATTTTCTATATGGTGGCAAAAATCTGACAATTTTGTATAACCAACCAATGCCGTACTGCTTTTGAAAGTGTGAATCGCTCGGAATAATGCATTTATGTTTTCGTTAAAATCTATATTTTGTTCTAAATTAAGGATTGCTTCCTCATACTGATTTAGTAAATCTTCTGCTTCCTGAAAAAAAATTTCTTTAATTTGATCCTGGTTCATAACTGCTACCTTTTATGTTCTGATAAATTTTTTTGCTACTTTTATTAACATTTCAGGAGAAAAG
>Ga0164318_10001089_pt1 | contig 23361 bp, 15 predicted proteins | sample GuaBasSedimGuay9_FD_113734 | JGI IMG/M metagenome (GOLD analysis project Ga0164318, IMG submission 113734) | Subseafloor sediment microbial communities from Guaymas Basin, Gulf of California, Mexico - Guay9, Core 4571-4, 0-3 cm | ecosystem: Environmental > Aquatic > Marine > Hydrothermal vents... | reverse complement strand
CCTATATTTTAGAAGTTGGTTGTGCCTCTGGTGGCAATTTTGGACTACTATCTAAATTCGGGAAACTGTTTGCTCTGGAAATGAATGATTTAAGTATTGAATATGCAAAAAAAAGAAACCTTGCAGTTGTTAAAAAAGGTATTTTACCTCATAACATACCATTTAATAAAAAATTTGATTTAATTGCTGCTTTTGATGTTATTGAGCATATTGATGATGATTTGTCTGCTGTAAAGGAACTTGTTAATAGATTAAATAATAATGGGATAATCGTTATTACAGTACCAGCTTTTAAGTTTTTATGGGGTAGTCATGATGTTGTTGCAGAACATAAAAGAAGATATAATAAAAAAATGCTACTAAAATTGGCTAATAATACGGGGTTAAATGTGCTCTATGTATCTTATTTTAATTTTTTCTTATTTCCTATAATAGCTGGTATTCGCTTTTTCTATAAATTAATAAAAAGAAAAAATAAAAGTGATAATGTACTTCCATCTAATTTTATAAATAATTTATTAATCAAAATTTTTGCAGCTGAGAGATTTTTTTTGCCTAAAATAAAATTTCCTTTTGGGGTTTCTTTGGTTTTAGTTGCTAAAAAAAATTATTAATTTTTTATTTCTAAATATAGAAATTTTTTATTTTTATTTGACTTTTTTTCTTAATATGATTTTTTTATATACTAAATGAATAAAATAAGGAGTGGCTTATGAAAAAATATGTTTTTGGTCTTGTACTTTTTTTAATATTAAGTTTTACTACTTACAATCTAAATGCCAGCAATAATATTGATCCAGCAGTTTCATTATTAAAAAAATACTCCAAAAAATATGAAAAATCATCTTCAGATTATGTAGTTGTTTTTGATAGCACTTTTGTTGATGTACATAGTACAGGAGCAAGTGTCAGAACAGAATACAAGCTCTATAAAATTTTAACTACAGATGGCGCAACCGCTCTTCATAATATTAAATATAATTATGATCCATTAACTGGTAAAGTTAAGGTATTAAAAGCACGTATTATTCATAAAGATTTTTCCATTGATACAATATCTTCAAAAGAAATATATGATTATCCACAACCTGCTTATATGATTTATTGGGGCGCAAGAGAAGTTATGGTAAATTTTGGATTATTGCAAGTTGGTGATGCAATTGAAATTGTTATTCAAAGAAAAGGTTTTTCTTACGCTTTACTTGCTGAGGATAATGATTTAGCTAAATTTGTTCCTCCAATGAAAGGCCATTTTTATGATATTGTAGATTTTTATAATAATCATCCCATTTTTAAGAAAGTTTATACTTTAATGCTGGATAATAATAAAGAAATTCAATATCAAGTCTACAATGGCAATTTAAATTCATTTAAAAGATTTAAAGATAATAAAATTATATATAATTTTTCATTAGAAAATATAAAACCTTTCAAAAGAGAACCTAATATGGTGGCATTATCTGATGTTGCTACAAAACTCATTGTAACTACTACAAAATCCTGGAAGGATAAATCATTGTGGTTCTATAAAGTTAATGAAGACTATGGCAGTTTTGAATATAATAATGAAATAAAGAAAAAAGTTGATGAGATATTGAAAGGCGCAAAAGATGAGGAAGACTCTCTATGGAGACTTAACCATTGGGTTGCTCATTATGTTAGATATAGTGGAATATCTATGGGGAAAGGTGAGGGATATACTCTGCACAAAGGGACATTGACCTTCAAACAGCGTGTTGGAGTTTGTAAAGATAAAGCTGGAATGCTTATCACAATGTTAAGAGCTGCAGGTTTTGAATCTTATCCGGCAATGACTATGGCAGGTTCAAGAATAGAAAATATTCCAGCGGATCAATTTAATCATTGTGTTACAGTAGTAAAATCAAGACGAACTGGTAAATATAGACTCCTTGACCCAACATGGGTACCTTATGTTAGAGAACAATGGTCATCAGCAGAGCAACAACAGCAATATCTTATGGGGATCCCAGAAGGTGCAGATCTGAAAACAACCCCTATATCTCCTCCAGAGAAACATTATTTTAATATTTTTAATGATGCACAATTATTAAATGATGGCACCTTAAAAGGCATATTAACCATTCAAGCAGAAGGCCAATCGGATTCCAGATTAAGAAGAACTATGAATAGAAAACTTCTTACTGGTAGAAAAGAATTTTTCTATGAATTATTTTTTAATAAATATCCTCAAGCCAAAATCAATGATATTAAATTTCAAGAGCCTTACGATATAGACAAAAATATGCAAATTACAATTCAATACGAAATACCAAATTATACAATCATATCAAACAAGGCAATTATATTAAAACCTCTATCTACCCAAATCACTTTTGACAATAGATATTTACAATATTTTATGTTTGTCAATACTAAGATGGATAAAAGAAAATATCCTTTTAGGCTGGGATGTTCAAAACAGGTTAATATAAAAGATAAAATTAAGTTACCATATGGCAAAAAAATAACCAATCCATTAAAATTAGAAAAAACCGATGGTTCAGGAGCTAATTTTGATTACAATATTACAATGAAGAAAAACTCATTTGAATTATCCTCCACCTTAAATCTAAAAAAAAGAATATATGATACAAATGATTACGATTCTTTCAAAAAAGCTGTAAATAATTTCAAAAAACTAACAAATTACCAATTTGTCGTTGAATAAAGGGGGATTATAATGAAAAAATTGTTTATAATATCAGTTTTTATAATTTTTACCTTTAACTTAATATTAGCTCAAAATAAGCTAGATGCTATTTATCATTATTTAAAAAAAGAATATACTCTAACAACTTCCGGGGAATTAATTTATAAATACACAAAACATCAAGAACTTATTACTAATAAATCGTATGCAAGGCTATTTGGAGAAACACCTATTATTTATAATACAATAAATGATAGCTTACATTTTAATTACTCATATACCATAAATCCTGATGGAGATACAATCTACACTCCTTTTAAAGAAGATCCATACAAAGAATATTTACCGCATGAAATAAATCACTCTTCAATTTATAATAATTATAGGGAATTCATTGTACACCATCTTGGGTTAGAGCCCGGCGCTATAATATATTTCGAATATGAAAAAATAACTAAAAATAGAAATTCCCTTTTTACAACAATTCCTTTAGCAGATTTTTTTCCCATAGATACTTATGAAATTGTAGTAAGAATTCCTGAAAACAAAAATATAGTATATAATGTCAGCAATAGCAATAAATTTAATAAACCAATAATTTCAACCGAAAATGGGTATAAAGTTATTAAATGGAAACTGCACAATATCCCATTAATTGAAGCTGAAAGCCATCATCCTGATTTGACTTATTTTGTACCTACTTTATACCTATCAACAATACAAACATGGGAAGATGCCAAAAAATTATATGAAAATATCCTCTATGCTAATGACAATATTGATCCTGCTTTATATAAAAAATTTAAACAAAATGTTGAAGCTGTTTATAAAGATTTCACATTAACAAATGTTGTAGATTATATAAAAGAATACTTTGATGAAGTTGAATTATCATTAGAAACTTGTAATTTTAATTTAAAATCATGCAATGAAGTCCTACAATCTATGTCTGGAACTATTTATGATAAACAAAAATTAATTGTAAATATAGCAAAAAAAGAGCAATGGGATAATTTCTTTCCAATATTACTAACAGAAAAAAAAATTAATAAAGAGAGTCCAAACCTGAATAGTTTTGATATTGCTGGTTTTTTAAATGGCTCGTGTGAGCTAAAATTAATTAATAAAGAATTGACAGAAAATCCATTCCATTACAAAAATTACTATATTTTACCTTTCAAACCTAATGCAAACATTTCTCTATTTAAAGAATCAAAAATATTTCCTGAGAATTTAAACATAAGAAAAATAAATAAAATCTTCACTATTACTAAATCACAAAAAAAACCATTATGTATTAAATTAAAATTAAATTTAGAACTTCAGGGCATATTCGATAAAGACATAAAGACTTTAAAGAATGAAATAAAATCACTTGTAAAAGGTAATATGACAAATTTTAGCTATTTTACTAAAGATAATATTACTAAAATTATTGCTGATTTCGATAGTATAAAATTTGATAGTATATCTAATAAAATATTCTCCTTTAACCCCAATATTTTCAAATACAAATTAAATGAATTTTTATTACCAGAAAGGAATATCCCTGTAAAAACCAAAGATTTTATTCATAAAGAATATACAAAAATAAAATATGATAATGGAATTGATATTTTAAATTTATTCAATAATATTAAAATAGATTCTCCTTTCTCTAACTATTCAAAAAATATACACAAAAACAAAAAAGACCTAATAATTGAAAAGTATTTTGAGATAAAAACAAATATTATAAATCCGAATGATTACAAAAAAATTAGAAAATCTGTAATTAATTTCTCACAAGATTTAAAAACTCAAATATATTTCAAAGTAAAATAACCAAAAGGGCGGTTAATCTCCGCCCTTCATCTTTTATAAACCACATTTTTTTCTATCAATAACATATTAAAAATATTTTATACTAAACAATATAATAAAATACTATTTCTAAATCTCCCCTTCCCTTCCACACTAACATTATATTTTATAATAAGTTAAAAATTCAATTTTCTTAATATTTACACGGAAAAATCACATTTTAAAATTATAAATATCTACGATTTGGGTAAGTCTATTATCGCAAGACAAATTTACATAAAAAAAATTAAACTTTATTTTATTATTGACATTTTAGATAAAAATCATATAAATTTATAACAATTTAGTTTAAAAAAGGAGCATAAAATGAAGATGATAAAATACTTGTATATTGCTTTACTATCTATAACACTTACAATAAATGCAAATACGATAAATATAATAGATCTCCATCAAAATAATTCTGATGGAATTTTATCGGGACAATATAATGTTGGGGATACTGTAACAGTTGCAGGTATAGCAACTGTGGATAGCAAATTATTCAGTAGCTCATATCTCGAAGCATACATACAAGATAATACAGCTGGAATTTGCCTTTATGCAAAAAGTAATAATTATGATTTTTCAAAAGGTGATAGTCTTTTAGTTACAGGAAAATTAAAGCAATATAATGGACTTACAGAACTTGAAATAATAGAACTCAAAGTATTAAAAAATAATTGTTCCCTACCAGAACCTGTAACATTAACATGTAATGAAGTGTATAATAGCTTTCATAATGACAATACTGAACCCTATGAATCATCATTAATCAAGCTCGAAAATGTCGAAATAACAGGCAGCTGGCCGGATTCTGTAAGACTAAAGGATAATACTGGCTCGTGTATGTTATATATTGATAAGGATACTGAACTCGATGAACTAAACATAAAAAATGATACTTATACAATTATAGGTATACTAAAACAATATGATAAATCAAAACCTTACAAAGAATATTATGAAATAATACCAAGATATCCAGAAGATATAATCTCGCAAAAGCCATATCTTACAACTATACCCCAAATATCAAATATATCTTATAATGAATTCCAGGTATCCTTTGAAACAAATTTGTCATGTGAAATAAAATTAGATGTTTATAATAATGAAACTCATGAGTTTATCAAAACACTAAATAATACAAATACAACTAAACATTCTTTTATAATATCAGGGTTGCAATCTGCTACAATATATAAATTAATTATCAAATCTGGCGAGAATATATTAGATTCAATTCTGGCAATCACATCAAGTAAAGAAAGCTCAGGGAAAATAGAAGTATTCTTTAACAAAGATATAGATAGCTCTTATGCTATTTCCGGTAATGTAGCCAAAGGCAATGTTGCTTTTGATTCAGTAATTATTGACAAAATTAACAATGCTAATTACTCTATTGATGTTTGTATCTATAGTTTTAGTCTTCCCAATATAGCCAACGCAATAGTAGATGCTTATAAAAAAGGAATAAAAGTTCGCGTTATCTATATGAATAGAGACGAACAAGATGGTATTGAAATATTAAGAAACAACAATATACCAATAATTGATAATTCGTATGGAAATAATGATGGTCAGGAAAGCATGCATAACAAATTTATTGTAATAGACAATAGAGATAATATTTCTGAAAAAGATGACATTGTGATAATCAGTTCTGCGAACTATACTTATAACGGACTGGATGATGCGGCTCAAAATATGCTGGTAATAGAAGATAAAGCATTGGCAAAAATTTATACAAAAGAATTTGAGCAGATGTGGGGAAGTAATACAGATACTCCAGATGAAAATAATGCTGCATTTTCAGAAAAGAAAAAACAGCTCACTCCAAATATTGTTAATGTAAAAGGTACTATTATTGAACAATATATGGGACCGCAAGGTAATATAATAAAACATATAGTTGATAAAATAAAAACAGCAGATTATTCAATATACTTTTCAATATTTGCATTCACACACCGTGATATTGAATATGCATTAAAAGATAAGTTTGAAAAAGAAAACATTAACCTTAGAGGAATATTTGATGATGGACAGGATGATAATACTCCTTACTTCGATATGATAGGAACTACTAATTACGCATGGTATAAAAAACCGGATGTATATCTTGATAATACCCCCTTTATTCTACACCACAAATATATGATTATTGATGGAGAAAGCCCCAATTCCGATCCTATTGTAATAGCAGGTTCTGCTAACTGGTCATACAATGTTGAAAATGACAATGATGAAAATACTATTATCATCCACGATTATAAAATAGCCAATCAGTTTGTACAAGAATTTGCAAAAAGATATAAAGAAGCAGGTGGTACAGGTCAATTTACAAATATTAATGAAAACAATTCAAAAAAAGATAATATCAAAATTAAATTCTATCCTAATCCATGTAAAAATTATATTACAATTTCAACAAATATAACAAATAGCTTTGTTACAACAATTTATAATATCATGGGAAGAAAAATAATGACTCAAAAAATTTCAAATAATCATAAACTATCACTACCATCTAATATGCCAAACGGCATATATTTTTATAAAATTAGATATAACAAACAAACTCTAACAGGAAAATTTATAGTAATAAAATAAGGGAAATATATGAAAAATATAAATCTGACAAAAGAAGATCTATTAAGACTTGCAGGCTCTGTTAAATTAAGAAAAGCTGAAAAAATTATTGAAGAAGATCAGGTAAAAAATATAAACTTTGATCCTGAAAAAAGGATTTTAACAGCTAATGTTGAAGTTTCAAATGTACTCAATCATTATGTTAGAATACATTTTAAAGATACAAAAAAATTTATTGCTGAATGTTCATGCCCTTTTAAACAGGGATTTATGTGTGTTCATACTGCAGCGACATTACTATTCTTTATAAATCAGAAAGAAGTACAACATACATATCAACATAAGCTTCAAACAAATAACATAATTGATGTTAATTATGACAATAGTTCCTTATCTGATTTTTTCATAGTAGAAAAGAAAAATCAAATAAGAGAAGGATTATTAAAATTTTTTAATTCTCCAGTATACAAATATCTTTTTTCAAAGCAAGACACAATAATAGAACCTAAATATAGTATAAAACTTTTTGCGAATGTATTATCAAATCAAAAAATCAAAATCTCACTTAAACTCGTTGATAAAAAAGGAGAAAGATTCATAACAAATTTTGAAAATTTTTTTATAAGACTTTACAGAAATGAATCTATAGAATTAAATAATATTATTTATCCTTTAAAATTAGAATTTTTTGATATAAAATCTCGTGAAATTTTCACTTATTTAAGAGAAATTATAGACTCCCATGAACCATTTTACCATTATAAACAAAGAGATATTTCATTACCAGCATTTTTTTCAAGAAGATTTATTGATTTTATTTTTAAATATGATAATATTTACAATTATAACAATGAACCTTTATTTATTAAGTCACATGAAGCAGAAGTTATTATACAATTAGAAACAGATATAGATAATTTAATATGCAATTTTAAAATACGGACTAAACATAATGAACTTATTCCAATAGAAAAAGAAAATATATTATTTACAAAAGATAAAATTTTTCTGAGAAAAAATAATAAACTTTATCTTCTATTTATTTTCGATGATAAATTTGTCAAAGACAGTATTCAATACCTGATACTCAATAATACTATTCCCAACGAGGTTATTCCAAATTTTCTATATTATATCCTCCCAAAACTTGAAAAAATTGTAAAAATAGAAAAGCCCGAAAATCTCAAAAATATTAAATTAATAAAAGAAAAACCTATTGCCAAACTATATTTAGCATATGATAAAAAAAATACAAGAATAGTAGCAAGGCTTACATTTCAATATGGCAAATATGAAGTTACAAATATAGAAAATCCTCTTGCTGATAATAGAGTACATTTTAAAAATGATAAGGATGTATGGATTGTCAGAAATTTTGAATTTGAAAAACAAAAATATAAAAGTTTAAATAAATGGAAATTTTCAAAAGTTGATTTTGACATATTTGAATTAAAAGGAGATGACAGAATTTTTCACTTTTTATATGATGTGTTACCAGAGCTAAAAGACCAGTGGGAAATAAACTATCATAAAAATTTTAGTGAATTAAAAATTATTAATTATACTACTCCAAAAGTTAATATTTCCCTATCAGCAGGAATCAATTTTTTTGAAGTTTCTTTTGAAATTCCTGAACATAATATCAATATCCCAATAAAATTATTGACAGAAAAAAAAGATTCTAAAGGATATATAAAATTAGAAAATGGAAAATTTATACCAATAAACAAAAAAACTTTAGGCATAATAAAAGAAATTACTTCCGAAATTGAAAAAATGGATAATGATATTGGGCTACTTTCTCTTTCCAAAGGTGTTTATATACTTAATAAATTAAAAATGTTTCAAGAAATAACTTATCAAATAGATCAAAGAACTGAAAGTTTTTTCAAAAATATCCATAAACCTGATGATATACAATTATCTATATTACCTAAAAAATATTTATCAAAACTTCGTTCTTATCAAAAAGAAGGATTGAAATGGATAATAAACTTAACATCATATAATCTCGGTGGTATATTAGCAGATGATATGGGGCTTGGTAAAACAATTCAGGCATTAGGAGCTATACTTTATGATTACTATAAAAATATCAAAGCACCTAATCTTATTGTATGCCCCACCTCTTTGTTATACAATTGGAAAAACGAAATTGAAAAATTTGCTAAAGAAATTAAATATCAAGTACTTGATGGCAATATTTTCGAAAGAAATAAAAAAATAGCTAATATCAATAATTATACAATAAATATCACATCTTATGCATTACTTAGAAATGACTTCGATAAACTCCAGCATGTAAATTTCAATTTTATCATTTTAGATGAAGCACAACTTATAAAAAACCCATCTACGAGAAATGCTATTGCTACTAAATCATTAAACAGTAAAAAAAGACTAATATTAACAGGAACTCCTATTGAAAATAGCATCACAGAAATGTGGTCATTATTCGATTTTCTAATGCCAGGTTTTCTATATTCTCATAAAAGATTCAGAAAATTATACGAAAAGCCTATAGTTATACATAAAGATAAAAAAGCAAAACAAAACCTATTAACCCGTATCAACCCCTTTATACTGAGAAGATTAAAATCTGATGTTTTAAAAGAACTCCCACCAAAAATTGAACAATATATAAAAGCAGAATTTTCAGAAGAAGAACGAGCAATATATGTCGAATATCTTGAAAATGCTAAAAAACAAGTAAAAACTCTCATAAAAGAAAAAGGTCTGGTAAATTCACAAATAGAAATCCTGGCAATATTAACCAAGCTAAGACAAATATGTTGCCATCCTGCATTAATTGGAATAGATGAAATCAATGGAGCAAAAGTACAATCAAGTAAATTAGAATTATTATTAGGCTTATTAAATGAGGCAATACAGGGTAATCATAAAGTTCTTATCTTTAGTCAATTTGTAAAAATGCTTGAAATAATAAAACAAGAAATAGAAAAAAGAAACATTAAATACGAATTTTTAACTGGAGAAACTAAAAATCGAATGGAACATGTAAAAAACTTCAATGAAAATGAAGACATAAAATTATTCTTAATTAGTTTAAAAGCAGGTGGCACAGGATTAAATTTAAGTTCAGCTGATATTGTTATCCATTACGACCCATGGTGGAATCCATCTATTGAAGATCAGGCAAGTGATAGAGTACACAGAATCGGGCAAAAAAATCAAGTAGTAATCTATAAATTAATAACAAAAGGTTCTATTGAAGAAAATATAATAAAATTGCAGGAAAGAAAAAAAGAATTAATAGATTCTATTATTGAAAACCCGGAGCATAAAGATACTTATAAAATTAATGAAAAAGACATTGAGAAGCTATTTGACCTCAAATTATAAAAAATTTTTATTTTTTAAATTAATTAAATTTATAATTTTGGTTGTATTTTTGCAAAAAAAATTTATAATTAGTTATTATAAATAAGGAAAAATAAAAAAGGAGATAAAAGTGAAAGAAGTAGAAATTTTAAATCTTTCAGAAGAAGAATTAAAACAAAAAGATGTATATTCATGGCCAATCTGGACGAAAGAAATTTCCAGATTTGATTGGTACTATGACTCAGAAGAACATTGTTATATATTAGAAGGTAAAGTTGTAGTTGAAACTAAATCTGGAAATAAATATGAAATAAAAAAAGGTGATTATGTGATTTTTAAAAAAGGATTATCATGCGTATGGGACATAAAAGAAGATATAAAAAAACATTATAATTTCTTTTAAGGGGGATATAATGGCAAATCAAGTTATTGAGCAAATCGATGAAAAAAAATGGAATGAATTAAAAGAATATCTTGACAACCTTGATTCTTATGAAGGAATGGTTATTCCTATACTTCAAAAAACTCAGGATATTTTCGGATATCTTCCAAAAACAATTCTCAGGCGACTTTCTGACTATATAGGTATTCCTGGAGAACAAATATATGGTGTTGCTACATTTTATGCCCAATTTAGATTAACTCCTATGGGTAGAAATATAATTAAGGTTTGCCACGGTACTGCATGTCATGTTGCAGGTGCAGAAATGATTTCAGAAACAATTGAAAACCATCTTAATATAAAAGATAATGAAACAACTCCTGATCTAAAATATACTCTAACAAGAGTAGCATGTCTTGGTTGCTGTTCTTTAGCTCCTGTAATGATGATAAATGAAGATACATTCGGAAAATTAACTCCTGATAAAGTAAGAAAAATTCTCGATGAATATGAAGGATAGGGGGAATATATGAGTCAAATAAAAAAAGTGTTAGTTGGCCTTGGCACATGTGGAATTGCTGCTGGTGCTTCTAAAATTTTTGATAAAACCTCAGAAATATTAAAAGAAAAAAATCTAAATATACCATTAGAACCTACTGGTTGTATTGGAATGTGTTATAAAGAACCTCTTATCTCTATAATTGATGAAAATGATAATGAATATATATACGGTGATGTTGATGAAAAACGTCTTGATAAAATATTAGATAATCACCTTCAAGGAAATCCTCCAATTGAGGAATGGATTATAAAAGATAATCATAATGAAGGCACTGAAAAACCCTATTATGAGCATCAAACAAGAATAGTGCTTGAAAACTGCGGGGAAATAAATCCAGAAGAAATTAATGAATATATAAATAAAGATGGATATAAAGCATTGGAAAAAGTTTTAAAAGAATTCTCACAGATGGAAGTAATAGAAGAAATAAAAAAATCAGGTCTCCGTGGTAGAGGCGGTGGTGGATTTCCAACAGGCTTAAAATGGGAATTTGCACACAAGGCAAAAGGTGATAAAAAATATGTTATTTGCAATGGTGATGAAGGAGATCCAGGTGCATTCATGGATAGATCTGTAATGGAAGGAGATCCTCATAGAGTATTAGAAGGTATGGCAATTGCTGCTTATGCAATAGGAGCAGATGAGGGCTATATATATGTAAGAGCAGAGTACCCTCTTGCAATAAAAAGATTACAAATTGCCATCAAACAGGCTGAAGAAAGAAACTTTCTCGGAAAAAACATTTTAGGCACAGATTTTTCTTTGAAAATAAAAATAAAAGAAGGCGCTGGTGCTTTCGTTTGTGGTGAAGAAACTGCTCTAATTGCATCAATTGAAGGTAAAAGAGGTATGCCAAGAATTAGACCTCCATTTCCTGCAAATTCAGGACTCTGGGGAAAACCTACCAATATAAATAATGTTGAAACCTATGCAAATATACCATGGATTATAAGAAAAGGAGCAGAAGAATTCCGTAAATATGGAACAGAAAAAAGTCCTGGCACCAAAGTTTTTGCATTAGCTGGTAAAATAAAAAGAGGTGGTCTCATAGAAGTTTCAATGGGTATGCCTCTAAAAGATATAATTTTTAAAATCGGCGGCGGTATAAAAGATGATAAAAAATTCAAAGCTGTACAATTAGGAGGACCTTCTGGTGGATGTATACCTGCTGAATTAATTGATACTATTGTAGATTATGACTCAGTTACTGCAACAGGTGCTATTATGGGCTCCGGCGGTATGGTGGTTATGGATGAAGGCACCTGTATGATAGATGTTGCCAAATTCTTTCTAAAATTTACTCAAAGCGAATCATGTGGAAAATGTACATACTGTAGAGTAGGTACAAGACGAATGCTTGAAATTCTTGAGCGTATTTCCAATGGTGAAGGTAAAATGGAAGATCTGGATTTATTAGAAGAGCTTGCATATAATATAAAAAATAGCTCTTTATGTGGCCTTGGACAAACTGCTCCAAATCCAGTACTGACAACATTAAAATATTTTAAAGATGAATATATTGCTCATATTAAAGATAAAAAATGCCCTGCAGGTGTTTGTAAACCACTAATCCAATATAAAATCATACCAGAAAAATGTGTTGGCTGTACTTTATGTGCAAAAACATGTCCTGTAGATGCTATCTCTGGTGCTCCTAAAGAAAAACATGTTATTGATCCTGATAAATGTATTAAATGCGGTGCTTGTAAAATCAAATGTCCTACTAAAGCAATTATTGTAATATAAAGGAGAGTACTATGGATAAAATTACTATAAATTTTAATGGTAAAGATATAGAAGTTGCACCTGATAAAACTATATTACAGGTTGCAGAAGATCAGGGCGTTGAAATCCCTACTTTATGTCATGATAAAAACCTTATACCTTTTGGTTCATGCTTTGTTTGTGTTGTTGAAATTGAAGGAATGAGGGCATTTAAACCAGCCTGTGCTACTAAAGTTGCTCCTGGAATGAGAATAAAAACATCTGAAGAAAATATCAAAAAAGTTAGAAAAATGGCTTTAGAACTACTGCTTTCTAACCATTATGCAGATTGTAAAGCTCCATGTACACTAACCTGTCCGGCTGGAGTAGATGTTCAAGGATATATTGCCCTTATTGCAAATAAACAATTTAAAGAATCACTAAAATTAATTAAAGAAACAAACCCAATGCCTCTATCTATTGGTAGAGTATGCACAAGACCTTGTGAAGCAAAATGTAGAAGAGGTATATTCGATGATGAACCTGTAGCTATTGATTACTTAAAAAGATTTGTCGCTGATAAAGATTTAGAATCTGGAGATCCTTTTATTCCAAAAAATAAAGCTGAATATCCTGAAAAAATTGCTATAATAGGTTCCGGCCCCGGAGGACTAACAGCAGCATATTATTTAGCCATCGAAGGCTATAAATCAACCGTTTTTGAAAAATTACCGAAACCCGGTGGAATGTTAAGATATGGTATCCCTGAATATAGATTACCGAAAAAAATATTAGACGCTGAAATCGATATAATGACAAAGGCAGGTGTAGGATTTGAAATAAAATGCAATCAAGAATTGGGAAAAGATTTTACAATAGAAGATTTAAAGAAACAAGGATATAAAGCAATTCTGTTCGCTGTTGGTGCGCAAAAAGGTATGGGAATGCGTGCAAAAGGTGAAGATATCCCCGGTGTATATGTTGGTGTTGATTTCTTAAGAGATGTAGCATCTGGCAAAAAAGTGGAAATAGGTAAAACTGTAGCTGTAATTGGTGGTGGAAATACTGCTATGGATGCAGCAAGAACATCATTACGATTAGGGGCAGAAAATGTAATGGTACTATATAGACGTACAAGAAATGAAATGCCTGCAAACGATATTGAAGTAGAAGAAGCCATAGAAGAAGGAATTCAATTCCATTATTTAACTGCTCCTTTAGAAGTTATTGGTAATAAAAAAGTAGAAAAATTAAAATGTATAAAGATGCAATTAGGTGAACCAGATGAGTCTGGAAGAAGACGCCCTATACCTATAGAAGATTCTGAATATTATATAGATGTTGATAATGTTATTGCTGCTATTGGCCAAACTGTGGATTTATCATTCCTGGAAAATGAAAAAGAAATTCCTGATGTTACAAGATGGAATACTTTTGTTGTTGATGAAGATACAATGGCTACAAATATAGAAGGGATATTCGCAATTGGAGATGCAGTAACAGGACCTGCTGCTGCAATCGATGCAATAGCTGGAGGCGGGAAAGCCGCAAAATCTATACACGAATATCTACGAACAGGTAAAGTAACTAAACCTATAAAAGAATTTGTCATTAGAAAAGATGATTTTAAAGAATTAACTCCAGAAGATTTTGCAGAATATCCTAAAGTGCCAAGAGAAAAAATGCCTGTTTTAAAACCTGAAAAAAGAAAAACTAATTTCAAAGAAATAGAATTAGGCTATTCAGAAGAACAAGCTATAAAAGAAGCCCAGCGTTGCCTTGAATGTGGCTGTAAAGATGTATTCGAATGTAAATTAAAAAAATATGCCACTGATTATCAAGTTAATATTACAAGTTTATTAGGCTCTTATAAAAATATTCCTGTAGATGATTCTCATCCTTTCATTAGAATCGAGCCTAATAAATGTATAAATTGCGGACGATGTGTCAGAATTTGTGAAGAAGTTCAAAAAACCTATTCATGGGGATTTGTAAAAAGAGGATTCGATGCTGTTATAATGCCAAGTTTTAATGATCCTCTAATGGCAACAAATTGTGAAACCTGCGGACAGTGCGTACAATCATGTCCTGTTGGTGCTCTAACTGAAAAAAATCCATCATTTGCAAAACCAGGTCCTTTTAAAGAAACAATTACTCAAAGCATATGTACATTCTGCTCTGTTGGGTGCAATATCAATATACATACCTATGGTGATAAAATAACCAGAGTAACAGGAGATCTAAATTCTGAACTCAATAAAGGATTTCTCTGTAAAGTTGGAAGATTCGGACACGAGGTTTTCAATGACAATAATTTACTAAAAGATGCTTTAATAAAAGAAAACGGAAATTTTAAACCTATTGCAATATCAGAAGCTTTAGAAATATTAAAAAATAAAGTCGAAAGCACCTCTAATAAATTATTTCTAATAGGTGAAGGATTGCCTTTAGATTTTTATTATCAAATCAAACAAATCAATGGAGATAAAGCATCTGTATTTCAAAATAATTATGTCAATATTGTAAATTCTCTAAATAAATATGGTCTTTTACAATATTTTGGAGCAAGTAATAAACGATTTGAAGAAACTGATATTATAATAATATTAGACTCTCAATTCTTAGATTCTGTAATAACATTAAAAATTATAAAACATCTGAAAGATGGTAAAAAGGTATATGTATTAGGTAAAAATTTTGACGTGAAATTAAAAGAATTTCAAAAAACAGGAAATCTCATCATAACTAATACAGAAGTTGAAAATGACTTAAAGGCAATTAATAAACTCCTCCTTCAAAAACAAAATAATTTTAAAAATACAAATGAGTACATAAAACAATTAGAAAAAGCAATTATTTCAGAAGAAATAAGAAATCTTGCTCAAGAACTTCTCGATAAAAAATCAATATTTATTTTCAAAAAGCCATTAGCAAGTAATGAAGCATATCATCTAATAAACACAATAAATATTATAAAAAATAATGACCCAAGACTACTATATGGATTCATACGTTCTAATTCATTTGGCTGGTTATTAGCAAATAATTTTAATTTAGAAACTCTGGATCTTAATAAAAAATATGATTTATTACTTATGGTAAATTCTGATCCTGTAGGCACTGAGGAAAAAAATATTTACTCTAATTTAGTTAAAAATTCAACATACAAAATTGTATTTGATAGCCTATTTTCAGAAAGTGCAAAACAAGCAGACCTTGTTATCCCAATAAAATATTTTGCTGAAATAGAAGGAATTTATGTTAACTTTATGGGTATAGAACAAAAAACAACTAAATCTATAAATATCAATTCTAACAATAGACAGGATATTGTAGAAATATTTAGTAAAATATTCAATATTGAACCTAAGAAAGAAACACCTATAATTAATACTCAAACAAGTGATAATCTCATTTTAGAACCATTAGTTGTAGTGGATAATATTGAACTAAAATACGGTGGGGATTCTGGCATGCGAGAATTTATGGTAGATTTTACCAATAGAATGAAAGAAGGAAACTAAAATTGATTAATGTAAAAATAAAAATATTGAGACCTGATCTTGTAAAATCTATCCCAGAATATATGACACCCGATTCTGCTGGACTGGATATTAGAGCTGCAATAGAAGAAGATATTATTATAAAACCTGGTGAATTTACTTTAGTGCCAACAGGATTGGCAATATCTATACCAAGCGGTTATGAAGTGCAGGTGCGACCAAGAAGTGGGCTTTCAATACGACATGGAATTGGATTGTTAAACTCTCCGGGAACTATAGATGCAGATTATAGAGGAGAAATAAAAATTATAATGTTCAATTTCGGAAAAGAAAATTTTATAATAAAAAACGGTGATAGAATAGCCCAACTTGTATTAAATAAAATTGAAAAAATAGAATTTGAGATTGTTGATGAATTAGATGAAACTCATAGAAATGAAGGTGGATTTGGACATACTGGAATAAATTAGTTATATTGCCGGGATAGCTCAAAGGTAGAGCAACTGATTCGTAATCAGTAGGTTGTGGGTTCGATTCCCATTCCCGGCTATTTCTAATCAATTGTCTTTTTATACTTCATAACACTAAAAATTAAAATAATAATTCCTATAACAAACATTTTTGCTCCGCTAATCCATAATTCTCTAAAACCCAGCCCCTTAAGAAATATCCCACGTATTATTATAAAAAAATATTTAAGAGGTATAAAATTTGTAATAAATTGTAATACTAATGGCATGTTCTCAATCGGAAAAATAAAACCCGATAAAAAAATCATTGGCAGCATAAAAAAGAATATCGTACTAATGATAGCTTGATGCTGAGTTGCTGAAATATTCGAAACTGCAATACCAAATCCCGATGTTGTTAATATAAAAATTAAAGCAAAAAAAAGAAAAGTAAGCAAATTACCTCTAAAAGGCACATGAAATATGGATAATGCTAAAAAAATTGTGATTATAATCTCAAATGTTGAAACAAGTACATAAGGCAATAACTTCCCTAAAATTATATGTATTTTATTTATTGGAACTACATTCAATTGTTCAATTGTTCCCTCTTCTTTCTCCCTCACAATAGCTCCTGCTGTCAAAAGCATTGTAATTATCAATATTATAAGAGATAAAACACCTGGAACCATAAAATTTCTACTTTTCAAATCTGGATTAAATAAAGTAATAACAGATGGATTAATTTTTTTTTCTTTTATTTTCAAAATATTCTGAATCTCAAAATCAGATAATATTAATTTTGTAAAATTAACTGACGATGTCGCTTTTAATGATTCAGAACCGTCTACAACCAGTAATATCTGAACATTTTGATATTTTTTTATATTATTTTCAAAATCTTGAGGAATATACAAATAACAATCTATTATATCTCTGGCTATTGCTTCTTCCATTTCTGATAAATTCCTGGAATATACCTTCAAATCAAAATAAGTACTTGAAGTGAATTTTTCAATAACTTGATTACTTAATTTTGAGCCATCAAAATCACAAACACCTATATTCAACTTTTCAATATCAAGATTTGCAGCATATCCTAAAATTATCAACTGTATAAGTGGCGGAATTATTATAGCAAATCTTGTCCTCTTATCTCGAAATAAATGTAAAAATTCTTTCTTGATAAAAAATATAACCTTTCTCATCATTAAAAACCCAATTTTTGTTTTAATCTCTTTGCGCTAACTAAAATAATGCCTAATGTCATTAAAGATAAAATTACAAAATCTTTGTAGAAATAAGGGACTCCTTTACCTTTTAAAATAATAATTCTAAGCATATTAATAAAATATTTAGCTGGAATAAAATAAGTAACATACTGTATTAATTTAGGCATATTTTCAATTGGAAAAACAAATCCAGATAATAAAAATGTAGGAAGAACCGACATCATAATAGCAATAATAAAAGCTATCAATTGAGTCTCTGCAATTGTGGAAATAAAAAGCCCCATAGAAAGCCCACAAATTGCAAAAAGCATAATAACAAGTGTCAATAATAGCCAGCTGCCCTCAACATTAATCTCAAAAAAAACTTTTCCTGTAATCAAAATTAAAAAAGAAGTTAATAATGAAATTACAAAATATGGTATAAGTTTGCCGATAATAATCTCCAAAGGATGTAGTTTAGAAATTTTTAATTGCTCCATAGTATATTTTTCTACTTCTTTAACCAATGACATTGAGGTAGCAATTACAGTAACAATCATCAAAATATAACCAATAAGACCAGGCATCAAAAATTTGGTACTATCCATCTCCGGATTATATAATGTTTTTTCCTGGAGAGTTAAAAAATGTGGAACTACTTTGTTATCAAAAGAAAAAAGATTTAAAATTCTCATAATATAACCTGAAGTAACAGAACCTACCAGAGGATTTGAGGCATCAATTAAAAATTCAATACTATATGGTTTACCTGTTTTTATATTTTCACTGAAATTATAAGGAACAATAATAGCTAACTTTATTTTTTCCTCTGCTATCAATTTATCTATACTATTTGTGGAATATAATTTATATTTAAAATTAAAAAAATCCGTTGCTGAAAATTTTTCAATTAACTGCCTGCTAATTGCAGAATTATCATAATCTAAAACAGCAAAATCAATATTCTTAATATCATAATTTAAAGCAAAACCAAATAAAAATAATAAAAATGATGGGAAAAATATTAAAAGTCCCAATGTCCTTTTATCTCGCATAATTTCAATTATCTCTTTTTTAATAATACCTCTTAATCTATTCAAAATGATTTCTCCCCTTTTGATAGACTCAAGAAAATATCTTCTAAAGTAGGCTTCATTTCTTTTATAAAATAAAAATTAATGCCCAATTCTTTTAAAAAATTTTTCATATCATCTAACGGTAAATCATAAGCAATATGTAATGACTTACCTTTTAAAAAAACATCACTATCAGGCAATTTTTCTTTTAAAAGATGCAATATATCAAAAACTTTATCTACTTTTATTAAATACATTCTTCCATTATTTTTAATTTTTTTTATTTGTTCAGGACTGCCCATAGCAATAATTTTACCACTTTTTATTAAAACCAAATTATTACAAAACTCAGCTTCATCCATAAAATGAGTAGTAACTAAAATAGTCTTGCCTTCTTCTTTCAATTGATAAATAATATCCCAGAATAATCTTCTTGTAATAGGATCAACACCTGAGGTAGGTTCGTCCAAAAAAATTACATATGGGTTATGAATTATTGCTACAGATAAAGCCACTTTTTGCCTTATTCCCTGTGGCAATTGATTTATAAAAAAATCTTTATATTCTCTAATTCCTAACCACGACAGCAAATAATCTATCCTTTCATTTATCTGCTTTTTCGGCAAATTATAAATTCCCCCATAAAAAATTAAGTTTTCATAGATAGTCAAATCACTATATAATGCAAATTTCTGAGACATATAACCAATAAGTTCCTTTATTTTTTCACTGTTTTTTGTAACATCATTCCCATTAATAACTATTTTTCCTGAACTGGGTGATAATAACCCACAAAGCATTCTGATTGTTGTTGTCTTCCCTGCCCCATTTGCACCAAGAAGGCCAAAAATTTCTCCCTTTTTAATTTCAAAACTAATATTATTAACAGCAATAAAGGAACCAAACTTCTTTACTAAATTGTCAACTTTTATCATAATTATTGTTCTCTTCTTTTAAAAGTAATACAAAAATATTTTCCAATGATGGATTACTTATTTCATACTCGAAATTGTCAAATCTTAATTTAAAATTTTCAATTAATTCTTTAATCTGATTTTCATCTTTTATTTCAAGCTCAATTCTATCACCATAAATAATAAAAGGTAAATTTTCGGGGATAATATCTTTAAATTCAACTAAATTCTTAGCAAATATTTTCAAAATTTTAATCTTAAAAAGATTCAAAGCAGAGGTAACACTATCATAGAATAAAATTTTCCCTTTATTCATAAATACAACAGTATCTGCCAGCTCTGCCTCATCAAGATATGGAGTAGATATCAAAATCGTAAGTTGGTTATTTAAATTTTGTTCAATAATAATATTCCAGAATTCGCGCCTTGAAACAGGATCTACCCCATTAGTCGGTTCATCCAAAATAAGAATTTCAGGATCATAAATCAAAGAACATATCAAAGCTAATTTTTGTTTCATACCACCAGATAAATTTTTAGCAAGCCTATCCCGAAAATCATATAAATTCAATTTTCTAAGTAATTCTTCCTTCTTTTTTCTATAATTAAACTTATTATGAATAGTTGCAAAAAAATCAATATTCTCAGATACAGTTAGATCTGTATATAAACTAAAATTTTGTGAAAGATAACCGATCTTACTTTGAACCTCTTTTTTATTATTTTTTAAATTTATTCCATCTAAAATAATATTACCATCATCTACATCAATAATACCACATAACGAACGAAAGAAAGTGGACTTCCCTGCTCCATCTGGTCCCAGAAAGGCGCATAATTCACCTTTTGAAATACTAATTGAAACATTATCCAGTGCTTTAATATTATTAAAAGATTTCTTCACATTTTCAAAAATAACAAAATAACTCATTTTAAATCAATAATGACATTAACAGGTAAGCCAGGTTTAAAAATAAAATCTTTATTAGCTATACCAAGCTTTACTTTAAAAACTAATTTTGATCTCTGGTCATCAGTTTGAACATTCTTAGGTACAAATTCAGCAACAGGAGATATATAAATTATTTTAGCATCATAACTATTATCTTTATCATCAAAATATACCTTAACCTTCTGATTTATCCGTAGCTTAACAATCGTTGGTTCTTTCAAATAAATATTGGTATAAACACTGTCCGTCCTTGTAATATTGGCAATAATTCCTCCTTGAGGAATTGATTCATATTCCCTATAAGGTAAATCAGTAATATATCCATTAATCGGTGCCAAAATTTTTGTATAAGAAATGTGTTTATTTATCAAATCCAATTCTGCAATTGCTGCATCCAATTGTGCTTTAGCCATATCAATTTCTTCAGGCCTTGCGAATTTCTGCAATTTAGCAAGATTTAATTTTGCAATATTTAATGATGACTTTGCTTCTTCATACTTTGTTGTTACATTATCAAATGTTTTATCAGAAATTGCTTTTTGATCATGCAATGCTTTCATTCTGTTATATTCTTTTTCAAGATTCACAAATACTTCTCTGGCTTTTTTTAAATTTTGCTTTGCAATATCTAAATCCTCAATCCTTGCTCCATTAAGCAATAAATTCAATTTTGCTTTCAATTGAGTTATAGTTCCTATAACCTTTTGTTTCTGAATATTCAACAAAGTATCATCCAATACTGCTATTGTATCAAATTTTTTTACAACATCTCCTTCATGAACATATAATTTTAAAATCTGTCCGGAAACTTTTGTTCGTAAATCAATATCAATCCCTTCTATAATACCAGATGATTTAATATGCTTATAATCTTTAGAACATAAAAATAGAAAAAATATCATCATTAAAAAAGTCTTTTTCATAATCACTCCTCTTATCTTTTAATATGCCATTGAAAAACAATTCATATATTTGTATTCCTAAAGTTCTATAATCAATATTATTTTTCACAATTTGTTCAGGCCCCACAGTTTTGGTTAAAATTGTATAAAAAACTAAAAGTATAAAATTTATATCCAGATTTTCCTTGATCATACCTTTTTTTTGCATTCTTATCAAAGTTTTGTATAAAATAGGAATAAAACGTTTTCGGCGAAACTCATCAACATATAACCATAAATATTTATACTTAACAGCAAGATCTGTAAAATATTGAGGATTTATTTTATATAAATTTTCAACAATGAATTCAACTGTATGCTGAAACTTCTCAAGCTCATCAAAATCTTCATTGTTATGAATATTATACAATCTCCTTTCAATAGTCCTAAGTATTAAATTTATTGAATAAAAAATGAGATGATCTTTTGACTTAAAATATTTATATAATGTTTTCTTACTCATATTTAATTCTTTTGCAATATAATCCATTGTCGCTATAGCAAATCCCCTTGATAAAAAAATATCTATACTTGCAAGAGCAATTTTATGCCTCATTTTGGAAACTTTTTTAGTTTTCATAGTTTCCAATATATTAAACAATAATCTTATTGTCAAGCATTTTTCATAAAAAATATTGGGAAAAGAAGAGACATGGTCCCCCTTAAATTTAAAAAAATTGTATTTATATTTTGAAAAAAAATAAAAAATGCTTGACAAGGGAAAAATTATTTTTATATTAAAAGTAAGTAAATACTTACTTAACAAGGATGTGGTTATGTTTTCAAAAAGACAAAATGAAATAATCAATGCCGCAGTTAATCTGCTCGCTACACAAGGTATCCAAAATCTTACTATTAAAAATTTGTCCGCAAGCTTAAGTATAACAGAAGGCGCAATTTACAGACATTTTAAAAGCAAACATCAAATACTTCTCGGAATACTAAAACTATTCGAAGAACATGAAAATATGATTTTCAATCTTGCTACCACTTATCACGAATCAACAATTAATACAATTAAAATGATTTTCAAAAAACATTTCGAGTATTTTACGGAACATCCCCAAATGGCGGCTATAATATTTTCGGAGCAAATATTTCAAAATAACAGAGAACTTTCACAATTCATATTTTCCATTATGACACATAACCAAAAATTTATAACATCCATAATAAAAAAAGGACAGGAAGAAAATGAAATACGCTCCGATATAGAT
>Ga0164318_10001088_pt1 | contig 23370 bp, 21 predicted proteins | sample GuaBasSedimGuay9_FD_113734 | JGI IMG/M metagenome (GOLD analysis project Ga0164318, IMG submission 113734) | Subseafloor sediment microbial communities from Guaymas Basin, Gulf of California, Mexico - Guay9, Core 4571-4, 0-3 cm | ecosystem: Environmental > Aquatic > Marine > Hydrothermal vents... | reverse complement strand
TCTGCCTTTGTTTTTTCATCTGCTTTCTCGAATTTATCCTTATCTAGGTTTTCTTCAATCAACTCATTTGCACTAGGTATTTCTTTCCTTTCTGGCATTACTGCGTCCAAAAATTTCTCTTCAAAATCTTTTACTTTCATCCCCTCTTCCATTATAGAACGAGCAGATTTGATATAGTTATCCCATTTTTTTAAAACCTCCTCCAATATCGTTCCGGCATACTTTTCTTTGAGTTCATCCATTTTCCCTTTGATGTAATATCTTTCAGATGTATCTACATACAAAGCTGGTCTTAATTCAGCTTTTATTCCTATCTTTCCCAGAGACTTCAATAACTCCTGGGCTTCATCATCGCTAAAACTTCCAATATAAACTCTCATAATTGTAATTCAACTATGCTTTTTAACTATTCTGCCGTCAATATTTTAAATTTAAAGATGGCAACTCAACTCCCTTTCCTTCCTTAACTTTCCCCACTATTTTTGCTTCCATAGGTGAGTATTTTTTTAGTATAGCCAATGCATCTTCCTTTTCATCGCTACCAACAACTATTGCCATCCCCATTCCCATATTGAATGTTTGATACATTTCCTTGTCGCTTATTTTTCCCAGCCTTTGTATCACTTTAAATATCTCCTGCGGTTCAAACGGTTCCTCCAAGGAAAAGCATACATCTTTGGACATCCTTTTTACTTTCCTTAATCCCCCTCCTGTAACATGCGCTATCCCCTTTACTTCTATCCTTCCCATCAACTCAAGTATTTCTTTTACATAAATGCATGTTGGCGTGAGTAAAACCTCTCCGATTTTTTTTTCGTAACCAGGTAAAAAATCATGGAATGTGTAACCATTTTCTGTAAAAACTTTTCTTGCGAGGGTATAACCATTAGAGTGTAATCCACTACTCCTTAGACCAATGATAATATCTCCTGGCAAGATTTTTTTTGGCAATTCTTTTTCAATGACTGCAACGCATGTACCAGCAAGATCGAATCCTTTTATAATCTCTGGAAGTGTTGCTGTCTCACCCCCTATTATTGGAATTCCAGCCATGTCTGCTCCTTTCTTCAATCCCTTTGCAATTTCTCTTGCAATAAAAGCATCTGTTTTCTCCATGGCGAGGTAATCAACAAATGCTAAAGGGCGAGCCCCCATGCAAAGAGCGTCATTCACATTCATTGCAATGCAGTCTATGCCGACAGTGTCCCATTTTTTCATTTCGTTAGCTAAAATTACTTTTGAGCCAACGCCATCTGTACATAAAACAATTTTATGTCCATTTACTTCAACCTTATCACTTTTGTAACCTACAGTTGATAATATACCATCCACCGCTTTTTCCTCCAAATCTATATCCACTCCTGCCTTTGCATAACTCATTTTTTCCATGATAATGCATGCCTTCCCTCCTTTTATTCCTTTTTCAAAAAATACAAATATGCTTTATCGTTAAACGGCAGGATGAGAATAGATCCTTGGGGTGCAAAGCAATATGAGAATTACGGAAGACTGATGGAGCAGTTTGGCATACAGGAAATGAAGGAAGAAGACTGGAAAGATTTGCCAGATCCTCCTTATTTTTTTCGACGTGGCATTGTCTTCGGCCACAGAGATTTTGGGAGGATAAAGAAGGCAATAGTCCAAAAAAGGCCATGGGCAATACTCACAGGCTTAATGCCGTCCGGTAAAATGCATCTTGGTCATAAAATGGTTATTGACCAAATAATCTATTATCAAAAAGTTGGGGCTGATATTTTCATTGCTGTTGCAGATATAGAAGCATATGCAACCAGGGGTTATAGCTTAAAAGAAGCAGAGAAACTGGCTATGGAAGAGTATATTGCAAATTATATCGCTCTTGGTCTGAAGCCATGCAACATCTACTTCCAGTCAAAAAATGATGATGTGAAAAACCTTGGTTATTTGCTGGGAAAAAAAGCAAACTGGTCTGAAATGACTGCTATATATGGATTCAATGGCTCGACCAACATGGCTCATATATTTGCACCTCTAATACAATGTGGAGATATTCTCCATGTCCAACTCCAAAAATATGGGGGAGCCCGCCCCACATTAGTTCCAGTAGGGATAGACCAAGACCCCCATTTAAGATTTACAAGAGATATAGCAAGCGCTCATCGCCTTTTCAATGTAGCCAGGGCAAAGGATGGAAGAATGGGAATTTTTGTCAAAGTTGATGAGAATGTAAAAGAATTAATGGATATCGCAGAAAAGGAAGGAAAGAAATATGGCATAACCGAAAGAAATGATGCATATAGGGCAATTTATTTGGATGATGCCAACATAGATGAGCTTGATGAGGCATTGGCTAAGAGAGAGCAGGAAAAGGGTGCATACGGCTTCATTTCCCCATCCTCTACCTACCATCGCTTCATGACGGGCATTATGGGTGGGAAAATGTCGAGCAGCAAGCCAAATTCAGCAATATTTTTGACAGATACGCCAGACATAGCAAGGAAGAAAATTCAGGCAGCGAAGACAGGAGGCGCTGTCTCCCTAGAGGAGCAAAGAAAGCATGGAGGGAAGCCGCATGAGTGTGTCATATATGAACTCTTCCTTTACCATTTAATAAAGGATGACAAAGAATTGGAGGAGATTTATAATAGTTGCATATCTGGAGAACAAATGTGTGGAAATTGCAAGAAGATGGCAACAAACCTCATGGAGAAATTTTTGCTGGAGTTGCAAGAAAGGAGAAAGGATGCATATGATAAAATAAAGGAATATGTAAATTAACTATTCTACTCTCACCGTAAATCCTTTTTTAGCTTTCTTTTTTATCTCCACATCCAAAATTCCATTTTTATATGTTGCCTTTGTTGTTTCAGGCTTTACTTTTGCTGGAAGATACAATTTTTTATGATATTTACGCTGTGGAGCATCAACATTTATTTCCAAAGTTTCTTCAGTAACGCTAATATCTATATCTTCCTTTTCAACACCAGGAATCTCAATAGTCACTGAAACAGCTTTTTCATTTTCAATGATATCGGTGATAGGCTCCCTCTCTTCATATATTTCTTCTTCATCAAAACGATTCCCAAATTCATTGAAACGTGGCTTACCATCTGGTCCAAATGTGACTGCAAAGCCCTTAACAAATGGTTTTCCTTCGAAAAAATTTTTAAAGTCTTCATCAACCATTTTTTCTCTCAGCCTCTCTACCATTTTTTCAAATATTTTTTCAATTTCTCCAAAATCGATGCCGAATAAATCGAAAGGGTCTTTTTTTCTTTTATCATCATCTATAGCCATACATCCACCAAAGAAAAAGGGATATTAAAATATTATGGAAAAAAGAAAGAGAGAGGGTTTTACTTCCTTCTTCTCCTTATTAGCAGTAATGCTGCAAGAGCGCCTAGCACTAATCCCATCATTTCAAATCCAGGTGTTGTGGCTTTCTCTATCTTTATCTTCACTGTTTTACTTCCAGTGATGTAATCACTCTTCTCCGCCGTTATAGTATATGTTCCAGTCTCTTCAAATTTGTACTTAATTTCTCCATTTGCATCGGTCTTGCCAATGGTTGTTCCCTTTACCTTGACGGTTGCACCTTCAACAGGGCTTCCACCTCTTGTTGTGACCAATATTGTCAACTCTGTGCCCTTACGGAGGGTTATGTTTGAGCCACAGGTACAGAGTACTTGCACCTTTAATCCAATCCAAACACTTATGTTACCTGCTGGATCTCTGTCATCTCCGACGCTCAATGTAATATATCCTGTCTGCAGCGGAACGATCCCAATTGTTAATTTTCCATTTTCATCGGTTTTACCAAGCTCTCTTTCTGCTCCAGTAATATCTGCCCATACGGTTAGTCCTTCAATGCCTTTACCAGTTACAGGATGTTTTACAGTCAAAGTAATCAGATTCTCCTCAAACAACAATACTGTCTCTGGTGTAACAGTTATCTCTGGCGCCACCACAGGCAGCTTTCCATCTGCCTCTGCAAACACGCTATGGTCTGCTTCTGGCATGAATTCAAATGTTACATCTCCCAGATGTCTGGCTGTTACGTTTGTAAGATTTCCCTTACCATTTTTGATGTCTATATCTACATATGATTCCTCGTCAACATACGCTTCATAACTTCCCGTCTCCGTTATTCCCCAAGCCCTCAATGTTCCATTGAGAGGTTCTCCATTCCATGTTACCGTGAATTCTACCGTTTTATTAACATCTGCATATTTCACCAGTTTTGGTGGGTTTGGAGTTACAGTTGCCTTTGTTACTTCAAAGGATGGCTCTTTATTCAGATTGTCATGCTTTTCATCTGGAGTCCTTACATACAAGTAATAAGTTCCTTCCTCGAAATGACCATAGTAGGTATAATTACCTTTACTCTCTTCTGTTGGTGAAATCATTCCAGTTAATTCATTGTAATCTTCATGGAATTTGGCTAATTCTGTAGCATTCATTATATAGAATTCCAATGAACCATATGGCTTTCCATCTTTTGTTATATTGAAGGCAAATTTCGTATGCTCGCCTGCAAGCACATCTGTTGGTGTGATAGTTGTATTCAAATCATGTGCTGCTTCAGAGCGCAAAACTGCATATGCATACTGAGGTACACCTGCAGAAAGATATTGTGCTGTTACAATTATATTTGTATTTGCTCTGTCCGAGACGAGATTTGTAAATACGAATTCTCCGCCCTGACCTTTACCAGTTGTTCCATCTCCCTCGATTGTTGCTCCTGGAACCATATCACCTATGCCATATGTTCCATTTTCATAGTAAAGGGTGACATTAGCATTCCATGCTGGGTCTCCATTTCTTCCAATTACGGTTACAGTTACAGTCGTTTCTTTATCAACAATTATGGACGTTGGTGAAACAGTTGCATTGCCACCATCTTCTATTGCAATTGTCGCACTTGCAGTTCCTTTATCGGGCCATGTAATATCAATATGTATTGTTCCATCTCCAGTAGTTGGAAATACATTCACTGTCCAGGTATTTGTCGTTGCATTGTAGGAATAAGCATCTGCAGGAGGCGAATAAAGGATGTCGCCCCATATCTTTATTCTGTCAGTAACGTTTTTATTTGTTCCTTCTTCTATACCCAAGTTACTGTAGTTTCCGAAGGTATGGATATTCTCCCCGTATATCTTTATTTCTATTGGCTGGATATTTGTTCCATTTCTATAATCCTCTACATCCATCTTATCTGGGCTAACAAAAACATTTACATTTGGTGGCGGTGAAATCTCAAAGCTTGTTTCTCCAATATATTCCCATGCAGAGCTACCCTTATAGTCGCCAAATACCTTGAAAGTATAATCATCTCCTGTCTCCCATACATCAACAGGGGTCAAGTTCACATATTTTCCGTAAGGAGCAGCAAAGGTAATATTGTTGCCCGTTGAACCATCTGATGTATTATACCAATCAAACAACTCTCCATCTTTCCATACAGATATGTTATATTCTTGCATCATCGGCAACAAAGCATCTCCATCAGGGAATGTTACTGCAAATACTATCTCACCTTCTGGAAATCCACCTTTTACATTCTCCTGGGAGTAAAGGCTTACATTTGCCTCACCTGCATTAACAACCATTGTTGTATATCCGAATGCGTCAGCCATTCCAAATGCACCTATTCTTGCTGTGATGTTATAAATTCCTGCTCCGTAATTCAGTATGCCAACATCTGTCATTTCATATTCTCCATTTGCATCTGTTGTATCTGTTTTTATAGGTGTTCCGATTCCAGGTGTTTGTCCTGGTGGCCATATCTCAACAGTTACTCCCTTCATTAATGTATCATCTTGGCTAACAGTTCCATTTACTGTAATCCAGCCTTCTGTTGTTTTTGTATATGTAAATTCTGTTGGATTTACAGTTACAGCCAGTTCTATTGGTTTAACCAAAATGTAGAAGAGCGAATTGCTTCCCTGGTCTTCTACAACCCAATTTCCTGTTGTATTAAAAACAACATTTGAAAATCTAGCACTTCCACCACTTCCATCACGGCTGTCCTTTAATCCATAGCCAGATGGCCATATGGAATGAATTGGATACCAAAGATTGACAGTTCCAGTACTTCCAGTTACATCAACAGTCTTTGTTTCATTATAATTTGCTGTTTTTGGAGTTACAGTGAGTGGGGTAATATTAAACAAAGGAGATATATCAAACCATGAATCACCCATTGTGTCAGTTGCAGTTATTTTGACCATGTATTTTTCTGCTGCATCTAACCCAGTTATATCCCAAGTATAGCTGCCATCATTTTCTTCATTTTCAGCAACCAAAGACCAATCTGTGGCGGTATCATTCTTATATTCTATTTTTATGGTGAGATCTAATCCCTGTGGGCTTGTTGCTGTCCATTGAACAGGCAACATACCACCAATTGTTCCTCCATTTGGATAATCAACTGTTACATCAGGCCATAAAACGCTATTTCTTCCTCCTGGGGTTCCGCCATCAACACGGCTTTCCTCCCATGCAGTGGTAACAGGATTATATTCCAATGTTTTTCCATTTCCATCTGCACCCATTGTATCATTATAAGTCACATTATCTACCTCTGCCATGGCGTCATCGTAGAGATGAATGGTATCCTCATCGTTATTCAATATTGCTACCCCTGTATTTTCTATAAAAACGCATTTCCCTGCCGGCACTACAACATTCGTTAGGTCTCCAAAAGTATTATCTGCTGCATCCTTTATAGTCCACCCTGTAAGATTTATATCGGTATCGCCTGCATTGAATAATTCTATCCATTCATTACCTGAGGCAGGGTTGTACATTATCTCATTTATCATTACATTTGCAGTCGATTCTGTACCTGTTGCTTTATTCACCGATGTAACTGTGATTACACTCGTTAACATCGCTACTACTAATACAATACTTCCAACCCTTTTAATTACGCTTTTTCTGGACATATTATTTCCTCCTTAGGTTTGCCATCTAAAATGCATCCCCCTTTTTTAACTTTTCTCTTTTTTTCATTTTTTTACCCTGGTTTTCCAGGATTAAAGGAGAATCGTCATTCTTTTATATAAACATTTTGATTTTTAATCATATGCCCTTCTTATTTCCCCAAAGAATTTTATGTATTTGCAATGATAGGCGAACATTTAATTCATCATTCAAAATCCAATTGGCGAGCCCTTTTGCCTTTCCCCATACAGGCTGCATTATTATCTCGCATTTAGGCAAATATTTTTTAATTATATCTTTCGCATATTCATAATCCCTTTTATCTCCAATAACAAATTTTAGCTCATCTTTCTTGCGGAGTAAGAAAATATTTTCCATCCACATCTTTTCATGCATACCAGAGGAAGGGCACTTTATATCCATCGCCACCGTGACTTCTTTTTTTGCTATTTCCGAAATATCCAGTGAGCCATTTGTCTCAATTTTTATCTTATATTTATTATATATAAGCATATTTATTAATGAAGGCAATTCATTTTGAAGCAGTGGCTCCCCACCAGTAATGCACACTCTTTTGCAATTCCATTTTTTTATTTTTTTCAAAATTTGCTTTAAATCCATCTCTTCTCCTTCAAAATAAGCATATTTTGTATCGCAGTAATTACACCTTAAGTTGCATCCTGTGGTACGAATAAAAATCGTGGGCAAACCAGCATTTTTTCCTTCCCCTTCTATGGAGAAGAATATTTCATTTATTTTCATATTCAATCGGGTCTTTTATGCCTGCCTCTTTAAAGCCTTTGAGGCGCAATCTGCATGAATCACATCTTCCACATGCTTTTTCTGTTTCACGGTAGCAAGACCATGTTTTTTCAAAAGGGGCGCCTAGCTCAACCCCTTTCTTAACTATCTCAGCCTTTGATAAATTAATGAGGGGGGCAATTATCTTTATTGATTTTCCTTCCACGCCTCTTTTTGTTCCTATATTCGCCACTTTCTGCATTGCTTGGATGTACTCTGCCCTACAATCAGGATATCCAGAGTAATCAATGGCATTGGCTCCAATAAATATTGCATCTGCATTCCTTGCTTCTGCATATGCTAATGCATATGCCAAAAAAATTGTATTGCGGGCTGGAACATATGTTGGTGGAATTCCTTCTCCTTTTTCTGGAATCTCCATATCACCTGTAAGGGCAGAGCCTCCTATGGAGCGGAGATCGGCATTAATGATAAGATGCTCCTTTACCTCCAATGCCTTTGCTATTTCTTTTGCAAATTCTATTTCCCTTCTATTCCTCTGTCCATAATTGAAAGTTAATGCATAGATAGTATATCCCTCATTTTTTGCAACAAATGCGGAAACACAAGAATCCATTCCACCTGACAAAAGGCAAACCGCTCTCATCTTATCCTTTTTTCAACCCATGCACTTTGCCCTGGTCCTTCATCTACGCCTATTTTTATCAATATAACATTGAAGGGCATTTCAATTTTTTTTAAAAGGCTGTCAAGGATATACTGGGCAAGATATTCTGCAGATGAAGCAGGATAAGGAAGGAAAAAGCACTCCTCGCTTGGAAAAACATATCTCTTGCCCTCAAAATGAATTTCTACCTCATTCTCTCTTTCCAAAATTTCAATGCCTTTTGCTGGCAAAATGACTTTATGGTCCATTTCTCGTGCAATTTCTCTAAGCGCATCCTTTACCTCGCTGAAATCAAACAAAATGCCTTTCTCGCCTATCTCTCCTTCAAGAACAGCATTTATAGCATAAGAATGTCCATGGAGACGACCACATTTTGTATAATCTGGAATAAAATGGGCTGATGAGAAAATGATGTGGCTCTTCCATCCATCTATATATATCTGCACGAAAACTTATATCAATATCCTTTAAAATACTTATGCAATGCTCATCTTAGATACATCAGCCATCCTTTCAGGCAAATTTTTTAGCGGAGCCATGGCAACAACTCCAAAAGTCATAGATGAATTCAAGCCAGGCGGGCATTCATGGCGCCTCCTTCAATATTTAAGGGAATCAGGCTTAAAAACCATGCAGCCTCCATCCTATGCCATTGAAGAAGTAAAAAAGGCTGCAGAAAAGACGGGAGATATAGCATCCCTTTCTCCTGCTGATATTGAGGTTTTAGCTCTTGCCTTTCATTTAAAAGATTCCATTTTGCTGACTGATGACTACGCCATGCAGAATGTGGCAAAGGAACTGGAAATAAAATGGAAAGGAATTTTAGAGGAGGGAATAAAGGAAAAAATTTATTGGATGCACAGATGCGCATCCTGTGGACGATTTTTTAAAAAGAAGTATGAAACATGTCCTTTTTGCGGTGGAAAAGTAAAGAAGGTTAGAAAAAAAGAATGATTTTATTCCATCATTTCCCTTGCTTTCTCCCAGGCATCTTCTCTTATTTTTTTTATCTCATCTGCATCTTCCTTTGTTGCTTTCCTTACTACTTTTCCAGGAATTCCCATGACTACTTCATTATCTCCAACATCCTTTGTTACTAGGGAAGCAGAGCCAATTATTGCATCGTCGCCAATCTTAACATCCAAAACAATTGCTCCTATGCCGACCAAAACATTTTTGCCAATGGAGGAGCCATGCAGGATTGCTCCATGGGAAATTATGCTTCCTTGCCCTAGTACCATATCATCATGTGCTTCCAAAAATGCTTTATCCATGATTGCAACATCATCCTCAATCAGAATTTTTTTTCCTGTAGCCCTTACAATAACTCCTGGAAAAATGCATGCTTTGCCAACAATGATGTCTCCTATCAAAAGGGCTGTCTCATCAATTATTGCATCCTTTGCTATTTCAGGCTTTTTTCTTTTAAATGAGCGCATCATTTTTTATCATATCCGCAATTTGCTGGGGAAAGGATGCAACTTCTATGCCAGCATCCTTAAATGCAGCAATTTTTGATTCTGCCGTTCCTTTGCCCCTTGCTATTATCGCTCCTGCATGACCCATTCTTTTTCCAGGTGGTGCTGTCCTTCCAGCGATATAAGCATACACTGGCTTTGTGATATGCCTTTTGATATAATCTGCTGCTTCCTCCTCTGCTGTACCTCCTATCTCTCCAACCAGGACAATTGCCTCTGTCTGCATATCTTCCTCAAAAGCTTTCAGGGCATCGATGAAAGTTGTACCTATGATTGGATCTCCTCCTAAACCAATGCATGTAGACTGCCCAATGCCATTTTCAGTTAATGCATTGACTATTTCATATGTAAGAGTTCCAGAACGGGAAGCAATTCCAACATTTCCTTCCATGAAAATCATGTTTGGCAGTATCCCTACTTTTGTTTTTCCAGGGCTTGCTATACCAGGACAATTTGGTCCTATTATTCTAGCATTTTTATACATTCCGTAGTGAATAAACTCCATTGCATCATGAAATGGCACATGTTCTGTGATGACAACGATTGTTTTAATTCCAGCATCCAATGCTTCGATGACAGCATCTTTTGCAAAGGGTGCGGGAACTAAAATAAGGGAAGTATTCGGCTCTCTTTCCAGTGATTCTTCAATGTTGTCGTATATTGGCACTCCATGCACTTCCTCCCCTCCTTTACCAGGTGTTACACCTGCAACAACATTTGTTCCAAATTCCCGCATTGCCTTTATGTGAAATCTTCCTTGGTGGCCAGTTGCTCCTTGAACAACAACTTTTGTATTCTCATCAACAAATATTGCCATTTTACACCCCCAATTCAGATGCTTTCTTTGCAGCCTCATGAAATGAAGGGATTGTTATGACCGCTCCTTTTAAAATCTCCATTGCCTCCTCTTCATTCATTCCTTTTATTCTCGCCACAACAGGACATTCAATCCCTTCCTTATCAAGAACTGCTTTTACTCCTTTGGCTACAGTATCGCATTTGGTTATTCCTCCAAATAAATTAAGGAAAATCACTTTCGGGTTTGCCTTCTTCATTAACTCAAATGCCTGCTTTACTTTTTCTGGATCATCAGTTCCTCCCAAATCCAAAAATACTCCTCCTTTTCCCCCATATTCATTCAATGCATCAAGTGTTGCCATTGTCAGCCCAGCGCCATTTGCAATGACTCCAATATTTCCTCCAAGCTGAACAAATGCTATTCCTTTCTCTCTTGCCTCCCTTTCCAATTCTGTAAATTCCTCTTCCACTTTAGGCAATTCTTCATGCCGATAGAGGGCACCGTCATCAATTATTATTTTCGAATCTGCTGCCATTACTTTTCCATTGGCAACAACCAATGGATTTATTTCCACCAGCTCACAATCCTTTTCTTTAAAAAGTTTGTATAATTTCTTTGCAATTTTGGCTATTTCCCTGTTTTTTAACTTTCTAAGCTGATAGTCTTGAATTCCAATGAGGGGATTCACATAAATTTTCAATATTTTTTCATCTGCCACACTTTCAATATCCACCCCTCCTTCTTGAGAAAACATAAGCAAATAACTTCTTTTGCTCCTATCTAAAATAATGCTAATATAGTATTCTTCAGTTATTTCCAAAGCCTCTTCAACCAAAATTTTTTTTACCTTGTTTCCCTTTATCTCCATTCCCATCAATTCATGAAATGCTTTTTTTGCTTCATGCATATTTTCAACAAATTTTATTCCTCCTGCCTTTCCCCTCCCGCCTACAAGTACTTGTGCTTTCATTACCCATGGAAATGGAATCTTTACATCTTCCAATCCATTCTCTTCTTCAACGACCTTTCCATCTGGAACCGAGATGTCATATTGTTTGAATAATTCTTTTCCTTGATACTCATATAACTTCATTGCTGGGGGAACGAAAAATGCTTTTTATACTTTGCTTGTCGATGAAGATTTAAATATTCGATTTTCTTTTTTTGATGTGGAAGATAGAGAACTCCTAGATGTCATAGTGCATGATTTACGAGAGCCCATTCGCTCCATAAAATCATTTGGAAACTTTCTCCAAGAAGATTATGAAGAGAAGTTAAACAGCAAAGGAAAGATGTATTTGCATCGCATCATTTCATCAGCAGAAAGGCTTGATGAGATGTTAACTGGGCTCTATAAATTTTACAAGATTGGGGATGAAAAGGAAGAAAGGCAAGAAATAGATTTAAATGAAATAGTAAAAGAAATTATAATAGAGGAGGAGGAATTTTTAGAAGAGAGAAATGGTTTGATAAAAAGCGGGCTTCTCCCTATCATAAAATCCAAAAAAGGATGGATGAAAGAACTTTTTTGTCATCTAATAAAAAATGGCATGATTTATAACAAATCTTCTCAGCCAATCGTGGAAATTGCGTGCAAGATGGAGGGGAATAACTATATTTTTACATTCAAAGACAATGGAATACCCATAAAGAAAAAAGATTATGAGAGAATATTCAAAATCTTCGAAAGATTACATACAAGGGAGGAACATACAGGCATTGGCATGGGACTGGCAATATGTAAGAAAATTGTTGATCTCCACAAAGGAAAGATATGGGTTGAAGGGGGTAGCAATGGAAATACATTTTTCATTGCCATCCCAATAGAATAAATCATTGTTCTCTCAGAGCAATTTTGTTCTCAGTTAGCAATATATACGGCTACGAATATTATAAATACCCCCAACACAATATAGTCACATATGGGGAGGAATAAATACGCAATATATGAAGATATAGAGGAGCAACTTAAGTTCATAATATCTTCAAGGGTGAGGACAAAAATGTTAATAAGCTTAACAGAAGGAGCGAAAACATCAGGCATAATTCGAGAGGAATTAGGACAAGGTGCATCCACAATCATTCATGCTGCTCGTGATTTGGAGAAGGAAAGGTTGCTCGAGGAAAAAGAAGATGGTTATCATCTCACGCCTGTAGGAAATGTTATTGCTTTGAAATTGATTGATACATTTAAAACAATGAAGGTCCTTAATACCCATAAAGATTTCTGGCTCAGCCATGACATAGAGGGAATACCAAAGGAATTTTTGGAGAGGATTGGAGAACTGGAGGAGGCGGAGGTAATAAAATCCACACCCAGTAACGTATTCAAAACATTTTCCTACTATTTCCAACTTGTTAGAAATGCAAAGAAAGTTATAGGTGTCTCTCCTATATTACATCCGCGTTTCCCACCCATTATAGAAAAATTAGTCAATAAAGGGACAGATGTTAAATTGGTGTTGACAGATGAAATATTTGAGATAGGAAAAGAAAAATATTATCATCTTTTCCAAGAATTAATCAACAAAAAGAATTTCCAAGTGTGGGTGAGCGAGAGACCAATTAAAGTGGCATTTACTGTTACAGAGGGTTTTATCTCTTTAGCATTATTTAATTTAGATGGAAGTTACGATCCAAATACAGATTTGGTGAGTAAGAGTAAAGGGGCGATAAATTGGGGTAGAGAGCTATTTGAATACTACAAGAGTAGGGCAAGGAAGGTTATACAGGGCACGTGAAGAATTAAAATTATACCTGGATAACCTCCTCTCCGCCCTTACATTAAGTTCAGTGTTTATTGGATTGGTAAGTAGTTCAGTGGCATACTTTTCATTTCTTCTTTTCAATGTGGAGCCGAATTTCATACTGTTATTCGCATCGTTCTGTGTTACATTTAGCCTATACAATATCAACAAATTTACTGATAAGGAAGAAGATTTGATAAACATCCCAGAGAGGGGGTTGTTCATCCAAAACAAGGGACATTTATTGCTCCCACTATCTGTAGTTGCATATATAACCGCTTTAATAGTGGGCGGGGTAGAGAATCTCGAGGTTGTTCCGATTTTGCTTCTCCCAATACTATTGGGCATGGTTTATAGTGTTAAAATATCATCAGATTTTATTAGATTAAAAGATATATTCATTGTAAAAAATATTCTCGCTACTGTTGGATGGGTATTGGTTGCTACACTATTACCTCTCTTATATCGTCCCGATTTTCTCATATTTTCCCTAGCATTTTTATTCATGTTCATTAAACTTTTCATAAATGCAGTAGTGTTTGATGTTAGAGATATGGAGGGAGACACTAAAAGTGGTGTAAAGACTATTCCAGCAACTATTGGTTTGGCAAAAACAAAAAAATTGCTTTTGATACTCAATACCCTCTTGATACCATGGATTGCTGCAGTTTTTTATTTTAAACTTTTCCTAAACCTTTTGCCGATTCTCTTATTTTCTGTAGTATATGGATATTGGTATATCCTCCATTTCTGTAAATCAGAAAAAAAATTTTCGTTTTCATATGATTTGCTTGTAGATGGAGAATGGATGATTCTTAGCTGTATGTTCATTTTTCTGCACCATTTTGCATTATAAGGAAAAAATAAAATATGGAATTGCATTCCTTTTCCATGGCCCGGGTGGTGTAGCGGTAACATAAGGGACTGTGGATCCCTTGTCCCGGGTTCAAAATCGCTTTGCGATGAAAATCCCGGCCCGGGCCTTTTCTAATTCTTAAAAAGAATTCTTAAAAAGGGCAGGGGGGAAGGTGGTTTTTCAACCACCTAGGGGTAGAGAGCTAATTTTTGTCCCCCCAGTTTGCTATCTTTTTGCTATCAAATTGATATAATATTCATCATATATAAACATATCGATTTTTTTGGGGATTTTTGGAGATAGAAAAAAAATATAAAATTTCATATAGGGCATGAGTTATTTATGCATATAACAATGACAGGACTCTATTTAATTCCATCATTTGTTGCTTCCATTTTTCTAGCCTCTATTGCGATATATCTTTTATTTAAAAAGCCAAGAAGGAAATATATTATTCCAATTGTGTTACTATGTCTGGCTAATTCCATCTGGAATATTGGGATGGTTTTAACAAATGTAACTAATGGAGATATTATATGGGGAGAATTATCAGCGGTGGGACTAATATTTTTTCCAGTAACTATTTTCCATTTCACCGTCGAATACACAAAATTTTTTAAAGATAAATATTATCTTCTTGCATATCTTCCTGCAGCCCTGTTGACTATTCCTCTTCTTTTAGGATATTATGTTACTGGTATTGATAGAAGCTTGACCTATGGAATTGAGCCAACATATGAATTCCTTCTTTTCTCAGTTAATTCGTGGGTCGGCTTCTTCCTTGTCATTTTTTCAGTATTTATATTAGTTAAATATTATAAAGAAAGTGTAGGTATTAAAAAACGTCAAACGCTCATTATCCTTTTTGCCATACCAACAAATGCCTTTCTTTCTTTCATAAGCTATGTAATAATGGTAGATGTGCTTCATGTTGCCCAATTCCCTGTTGGTTCATTGCTGGATCTTGTTATGATAAGCTTAATTGTCTATGCCATTTTACGCTATAAATTGCCAGTTGAGACTGCTGCAGAGATAGATTTCCGAATCCTGGCAGAGATGGCAAGTGAAGGAATTTGCATTATTGATAAGGACGGAGACATTGAATACTCCAATAAGCACTTTTGCGAGATGTTGAATATCCCTGATAAAAAAGTTTTAGGGGATTCTTTCATTCATTTTGTTTCCCCCAGTTTTCACGACGAATTTAATGATGCCCTACAAAAAATGTCGAATGGAGAGAAAATTTTTGGGATGGAAATTGTGTTGGAAAGGCAAGGGGACGGGACTATTGTTGCAGAAATAAATACAGCCCCCATCATATGGAATGATAAGATTATAGGGAGTTTTATTACGATAAGAGACATTGAAGAAAGAAAGAGAGCAGAGGAAGCATTGAAAGAAAGTGAGGAGAAATATCGCACACTGGCAGAACAAAGCATGGATGGTATTTTTTTGGCTAAGGGATATAAGCTTGTTTATGCAAACTCTGCTTTGGTATCTCTTCTAGGAGCAAATTCTTTTGATGAATTAAAAGATAAAAATTTGCTTGAATTTCTGCAAAAAGAAGATGCAGAGAAGATAAGGAAAGATGTTGAAAAAGGATTGAAGGGAGAGATTTTGGAGGGAAAATACGAACTGAGGGCAAAGAGGCTCGATGGAAGAGAGATTTTCATAGATTTATCAATGACAAAGGTGATGTATGAAGGAAAACCTCATGCATTGGGTATTGTTAGGGACATAACAGAAAAGAAAGAAATGGAAGAGGCACTGAGAGAGAGCGAGGAAAGATACCGTTCCATTGTGGAAAATTCACACGCTGGAATTATAATTATTAACGATAAGTTTCATGTTACATACATAAATAACCAATTATCTGCTATGCTAGGTTATTCAAAAGAGGAGATTATAGGAGAAGATTTCAGAAAGTTTTTGGATGAGGAGAGCAGGGAATTAGTAGGAGAGAGATATAAGAAGAGGAGGGAAGGAGAAGATGTACCATCTAAATATGAGTTTAGAGTTGTGAGAAAGGATGGAGAAAAGAGAGATGTGGAAGCAAGCGTTTCTCTTATAAAAGATAGCGAAGGAAAAATAAAGACAATTGGTCAAATTTTGGATATTACAGAGCGCAAAAAGGCAGAGAATGAATTGCGCGAAGCAGAAGAGAGATACAGGGGCATTTTTGAGAATGCTATAATGGGCATCTATCAAAGCACGCCAGAAGGGCGCCATATAAGTGTTAATCCTAAATTGGCAGAGATATATGGCTATGATTCTCCCGAAGATTTAATAAATAGCATAACAGATATTGGAAAACAACTTTATGTAGATCCAAATCGCCGTGCCGAATTAGTCCATCGATTAATGGAGAAGGGCGAGGTATCAAATTTTGAGTCTCAAGTTTATCGCAAGGATGGAACTATCATATGGATTTCGGAGAATGCAAGAACTGTTCGGGATGAAAAGGGCAACATACTCTATTTTGTGGGTACAGTTGAAGACATAACCAACCGTAAGAAAGCAGAAGATGCGCTGAAAGAAAGTGAGGAGAAATACCGCACACTGGTTGAGAATCTCAACATAGGTGTTTACAGAAACACTCCTGGCGAAAAAGGAAAGTTCTTGGAAGTGAATTCTGCACTTGTGAGGATTTTTGGTTATGAAAACAAAGAGGAACTTTTGAAATTGAATGTCTCAGACCTTTATTATCACCCAGAGGAAAGAAAGAAATTCAATGAAAAAATGCTCAGAAATGGCTTTGTAAAAAATGAGGAAATACATTTGAAAAAGAAAGATGGCACACCTATATGGGGCTCCGTGACTGCGAAAGCAGTTAAAGATGAGCATGGGAATGTGAAATATTATGACGGCATCATTGAAGATATTACAGACAGAAAAAAAGCGGAGGAAGAATTGATAAAACAAAAAACATACTTCCAAGCTTTATTTGAAAGTTCGCCAGAGGCAATTGTTTCTCTGGATGAAAAACATCGCGTCCTAGATGTTAATCCAGCATTTGTAGAATTATTTGGATATACCGTAGAGGATTTAAAGGGAAGGGACTTAGATGATTTTGTCCTTCCAGAAGATGAAAAGAAGAAAGGGAGAAAGCTAACCGAAAAGGTATTAAATGGAGAAATCGTGCGCTCGGAAGGATTAAGAAAGAAGAAAGATGGCTCCCTTGTCCATGTTTCCATTCTCGGCGCACCTATCTTCATTGAGGGAAAACAGGTGGGCATTTACACGATTTACCGTGACATTACTGCTAGGAAAGAGGCAGAGCAGGAAAAGGAGTTCTATGACTCTCTCTTGAGGCATGATGTAGCCAATAGAAATACAATTATCCAGGGAAGTCTGGAGCTGCTGGCGGAAGAAGACCTTACAGAGGAGCAGAAAGCAATTGTAGAAAATGCATTGAAGGCATCGCACTCCAGCACTGAGCTCATTGAAATGATAAGAAATTTACGCCGTATAGGTGGTGAGCAGTCCTTTGCCTTAATAGACCTACATGAAGTTCTTTCCAAAGTAGTTAGCATTCTTGAGCAACAAGCAAAAAATAAGGGAATAGAGATTGTTTATTCCCCAATACATGGGATTGTAAAAGCTGGCTCACTCATAGAAAATGCATTTTCCAATATAATTCAAAATGCAATCATCCATTCAAACTGTAGTAAAATAATTATTTCTGGAAAAGAGGAGGAAAAAGATGGGAAAACATTTTACAAAATTTCCATTGAAGACAATGGAAGAGGAATTCCAGCTGATATAAGAAAGAATATATTTTCCATAGGAGTGAAGGGTAAAGGCAGTCCAGGAAGTGGATTAGGACTCTATCTTGTCAAAAAAATCATTGAAAGTTATGGTGGAGAAATTGTAATCAGAGAGCCAGAAAATGGAAAAGGAACAATTTTCGATGTATATCTTCCTAAATTTGAGTGAACATTCTTTTCAATGGCTTTGCTAGATGGCGGCGTGCAACGACTGGCACTTCATACCAGCCTTCCTTTATTTCCCTTTTAACTTCCTCAAAAATTGCATCCTCCTCCTTCGCCCTCTCCCCACATTTTATGCATCTATAACCTTTTCCCTTACCCAGAGATTTCATGTGTTTTCCACATTTGCACAAAGGATTTTCTTTCTTTTTACGGATATTTGCTAGTTTGCATACTTTGATCTTCTCTACGTTGATTGTCAAAGGTTTTTTCCTTACACCTCCATATACAGTAACCTCATCCCCTTTAACCAACTTCTGCACAATTTTTCTAAAATTTTTTGTTGGCTCATATGCTGCACATTCCATTTCCTGTCCATTGCGAATGGAGAATATCACATGCCCCCCTTCTATAACTTTAGGCTCTTTCCATACCTTTCCTTTAATGATGACAGATTCATATGGCTTAACATCTCCTATCCTTTTTTTCTTCAAATGCTCGTCAGTTCCCTGATTTGTCTCAAATAACATCCATCTCTTTATCTTGCTCGATATCACAATTTTCATGGCATTTTTTAGCTCATCGACATCATCCCCTCTTATCCCATACAAAATTGGACAAGGCGAATGGGGCATAATCTGAATATGCTCATTCTCATAGTCATAATTATCAAAGGTATGCGGGCATTTTATGTCCACTTCCTTCACCGATTCTTCGTCAACCCACCTTTCCCCGCCATTTCTGTAAGTAAGAATTTCATATGTTTTATCCTTTGGTCTCCACGCAACGGCGGCAGTAGCCCCAATCAACCCTCTCCCTTTTTTATAGGAAAGGAAAGATGCATCCATTTTTGCAATAATTTTTTTCACTTCTTTTATGGATAAAATTTCAGTCACTCCTTTTTTATAAATATAATAGGGTGGCTTCTTTTTGAAAAAAACGACGCCTGGATGCGTTTTTGAATCTTCCATCTCAGCCAATGAAGAAATGATGGAATCAACCTCTTCCTTTATTTCCTCTATGCCCGCATCAGAATTTTTTTTGGTAAAGGAATATATGTCGCCATCAACGTCTCCAATCTTTTTTTTCTTTCCCCCACCTTTACCAAATTGGATGGAAATTGCTCCATTTCCCCTCGTCTTCCATGGAATATTTGGATTAAGGCGGACTAGCCTAGGATAGCCAATGATGTTGAATCCTTTTCTTTGAATTGCTTTTATTACCTCTGTTGCAACGTATGTGGTGCACATGCCTTTTTTTGAGTCAGTGTCATCAATTCCAAGCCACACAAATTTTTTATATATGAAAAGAGTATTTGAGTTTTGATGAAAAAGGAGTTGCTCACAGATATACGCCATTTGCTGGCACGCGCAGGCTTTTACTTGTCAGAAGTATGCACACTCCGCCCATCCAGTTTTGATTTTGTAGCAAGGAGAGATAACCTCCTTCTCATCATTAAAGTTCTGAGCAATATTGATTCCATGAATGAAAATGTGGCAAATGAATTGCTTTTCTTAGCAAAATATTTGGATGGAGTCCCAATTTTGATAGGGGAAAAAACTAGTTCAAGCGTATTGGAGGATGATGTAGTTTATTACAGACATGGTATCCCGATAATTACCTACAAGACAATGGAAAATTATCTCCATGGCATATTGCCCATTGTATGCGCAGCTCCTGGAGGATTCTATGCAAATTTTGACGGAGAGAAAATCAGAAAAATGAGAGAGGAAAGGGGAATATCTCTTGGTCATTTAGCTCGCATAGCAGGCGTTTCACGTCGAACAATCAGAATGTATGAAAGTGGAGAGAGGGCAAGCATTGAGGTTGCAGAAAGAATTGTTAATTTTTTGGGAGAAGAAGTTTTGAAGCCCATTAACTTTTTAGAAATAGCGGGAGAGAGAATGCCCGATATAGAAAAGGAAGTTAATGATGAAATTCTTTCACTTCTGGAATCATTGGGCATGTCGATTTTCCCTACATCAAGGTGCCCATTCAATGCTCTCTCAGAACTCTTTGATGAATTATTTTTGGTTGGCGTTAGAGAGAAAAGGATAATGGAGAGGGCTAGACTAATTTCAAATGTTTCAAAAGTTGTTGAAAAGGATTCCGTTTTCTTTGTAGAGAAATCCATAAGAAAAAATATTGAAGGAATTCCGATAATAGTGAAAGAAGAAATAAAGAGGATAAAAGACCCTTTTAAAATAGTGCAGCTCATTAAGGAGAGGGAGTAAGTGAATGTAGAATTGTTGTCCTACACGCCAGAGGGTGAGTTACTTGCAGCTATGGCAGCAAAGCTTACACATTCCCCAGCAAGCATAGAAGAGCTGAAAAAAAGTGATGAAAAGGAATTAAAGGCTATTTTGAAAGAAGTAATGAAAATGGGTCATACAAGTGTTGTTGAACATGCCTACTTCACATTTGCAATATCCAATGTCTCCCGCTCTTTAACTCACCAGCTTGTAAGGCATCGCATCGCCTCCTATTCCCAGCAAAGCCAGAGATATGTAGAACAGGAAATGAGTTATGTAGTCCCTCCTTCTGTGAAGAAAGCAGGGGCGGAGGAAAAATATCATGCAATTATGCGCAAAATTTGGGAGTTATATGAAGAGTTGAAAAAGGAGGTGCCAACGGAAGATGCCCGTTATGTTTTGCCAAATGCATCATGCACAAAAATTATTGTCACAATGAATGCACGCTCTTTGCTCAATTTTTTTGAATTGCGTTGCTGCTTACACGCTCAGTGGGAAATAAGAAAACTTGCTTGGAAAATGCTTGAAATGGTGAAGGAAGTGGCACCAACGATATTCAGCAATGCTGGGCCTCCATGCAAAACTAGGCATGAATGCCCAATGGAAAAAAAGGATTGTAAGTGGTATCCAAAGAAATGAAAACTTATTCCTTTCTTACTTATTTTTGGGGGAGGATAATTGTTGCTAAAGTAAATCCTATAAATGTATCCTGGCGATACCATCCACCTCCATTATGAGGGAATTCAAATGTTATATGGTATCCATGAAAACCAACCAAAGAGAACATCAACGGTTTATAGTGATTATCAAATGTTCTTTTACCCAATAAACCAATAGTTTCAACATCATAACCAAAACGTCCTCCAATCCCAATGTTCACAATATCAGAACTCGGAATAAGTAGCGATATGAATAAAAGGGATGCCAATCTTGGAATAACCTCAAAGAAAGGTTGAAGGAGCCAACCAAATATCATCCATATTGGAAAATTCAGCCAGCCTCTAACCGGGGAATTGCCAAGCATGAATAAGGGAGCAAAAAATTTCGTGCCATATGACCAGTCTACACGTGTGATGCAGAGAAGATTAAAGAAAATGCTTTCATCTGAATTCATTAAAATTTCTTTCAAATTTTTGATAATTAAAGGATTTTCAACCATTTCCTTTTGAAATTTATTTTTTAGAAATGAAATACTGCTGTTTTTTGGTATGATGTTGCATTCCTTCAGCAATGAAAATAATATTTCATTATCTTGCTCGTTCTGAATTTTCATTACCTTATCAATAGGTAGTTGAGTAGTTATTTTGTGTGTCCCATTAAATGTACAAATCCGACATGTTACTCTCACCATTTCTTTTTTATCCTTATCAATCCCGTTAACAATTGGAGTTGTTATTGTGTTAAGCAAAATGAAAATAGTTGCTACTGCTATAGCATTTTTTATTATCTTCTTATTTATTTCCATCTCAAGATAATAAATCACTTGTAATCATATAAATATTACCAATTTCTCTTTTTGGGCAAAAACTAAGCCAAAACAAGGGGCATAATTTTATAATATCCTTTTTTATTGGGCGTTGGCAATGGCAAGAAAGAGGCTCATCAAAGCAGAGGCAGAGGCAAATCCTTATTATGGAAAAGAACCGAGGAAGAGAAGCGTTGAGGAATTGCTGGAAAATGGAGTTGTTATCATAGACAAGCCATCTGGGCCAACTTCTCATCAAGTTTCAGCATGGGTAAAAGAAATTTTGGAGATAAAAAAAGCAGGGCATGGTGGAACTTTGGATCCTTCTGTAACAGGAGTTCTGCCCATAGCTCTTCAGAATGCGACCAAGGCAATAGGTCTTCTGCATTCAGCAGGAAAGGAATATGTATGTGTTATGCGGTTGCATGGAAACGTTGATGAGGAGAGAATTAGAGAAACATGCAATCAGTTTGTTGGGAAAATACGACAGATTCCCCCAAAAGAGGCTGCTGTTAAAAGAGTTGAAAGGGAGAGAGAGATATATTATCTTAACATTTTGGAGATAAAAGGAAGGGATGTTTTATTTGTTGTAGGATGTGAGGGAGGAACATATATACGTGTCCTTTGCGAGGATATAGGAAAAAAATTGGGATGTGGGGCACACATGCATGAATTGCGTAGGACAAAAAGTGGGTTTTTTGGTGAGAGTAATGCATTCACCTTACATGATTTGTTGGATGCCTACATTTTTTGGAAAGAAGATGGTGATGAGGAAATAAAAAATATTATAAGACCTATGGAGGATTTACTTCGCCATTTGCCGTGTATTATCATCAGAGACTCTGCTGTTGATGCAATATGCCATGGAGCTGATGTTGCCATTCCAGGAATATTGCAGGTGGATACAGGAATTGAGAAAGGAACAATCGTAGCCATAAAAACATTGAAGGGAGAAGGAGTAGCAATAGGAAAGGCATTGATGAACACACGCCAGATAATGGAAAAAGATACAGGCATTGCCGTCGATGTTACCAGAGTCCTCATGAAAAAGGGAACATATCCTCCAATGTGGAAACGCTGAGGTAGCCTAGCCAGGAACGGCGCAGGCCTGGAGAGCCTGTGGGGCGTTGCTCCTCGAGGGTTCAAATCCCTCCCTCAGCGCTATTTTTATGTTTGCAATGGAAAATGAGATATAATACATCGCTTATGTATTATCATGGGAGTATATAGGCTATCCGTTGTGATTGAAAAGGATGAGGATGGCTATTTTGCATATTGTCCACAATTGCAGGGGTGCTATACACAGGGAGATACATATGAAGAGGTTATTGAAAATATAAAGGATGCAATAAAACTTCATATTGAAGATAGAATAGCAAACCTGACTTTGCCATTTCAAGCTAATTATACTGCCATTGTATAATTTGCCAATTGCAATTTTTTATTACATTTTACCACCTCAAATTAAGGCTTTTATCCTCATAACGCCGT
>Ga0164318_10001087_pt1 | contig 23378 bp, 27 predicted proteins | sample GuaBasSedimGuay9_FD_113734 | JGI IMG/M metagenome (GOLD analysis project Ga0164318, IMG submission 113734) | Subseafloor sediment microbial communities from Guaymas Basin, Gulf of California, Mexico - Guay9, Core 4571-4, 0-3 cm | ecosystem: Environmental > Aquatic > Marine > Hydrothermal vents... | reverse complement strand
GATCATGAACATAAGGCTGTAAAATTCTATCAGGATCTGCAAAAAGAAACCAAACTTTCCGAGAAAAAAACCTATTGTAGGATATTGAAAACATGGAAAAAGGACATATCGAAATACTCAATAGCTTAAAAAATGATAAGATCGAAAATATTGTGATCAAGGAATTCCAAGACTTGCACATTAGTGACTATTCAATACCTGCTGAACCTTCAGCAGATATGAGCTATCAGGATATTATTGTTATAGCGATAAAAAAAGGAAAAAAAGCTTATAAACTTTATAATGATTTAGCTCTAAAACAGATACAGAGGATGCAGAAAAGCTGTTCCTGAAATTAGCATCAGAAGAAGCAAAACATAAGAATATTTTTGAGCAGATATACGATGATGAGGTTCTTTCTAATAACTAATAATACTTAATTTGTATATTTTATTTGTTCATTTTTTAAGTAACAATTAAAAGGATAAATTAAAAATAATTAACAAATCTAAAAATGTAGTTTATATTATTTATCAATTATTACAGGTATGTAACAATTTTTAATCTGTGTTTATTTATTTTTATTTTATCTCTGTAAGTATTACAATTTTTAAATAAAAACATATATTTGTGTTTTCTTTTATTTATAAAAGAATTATTTTATTGCTAAACAAGTGATATTAAAAATTGATATAAAGCTATATATTAATTATTAACTTATTAAAAAAATAAGTAAAGGAGAGAAAAAATGAAGAACAAAGAAAAAGTTATAGAAATAATAGATAAAATTAGGCCAGCATTACAGGCAGATGGTGGAGATGTTGAGCTCGTTGAAATTGAAGATGACGGTACAGTAAAGGTAAGATTACTCGGGACATGTGGTGGATGCCCAATGAGTCAGATAACACTAAAAATGGGTATAGAGAGGATACTTAAAGAAGAGGTACCAGAGGTTAAAGAAGTAGTACCTGTTCTATAAGTTAAGAAAACACTTAATGTATAGTTGAGGTAAATTTATCGAATTATTAAGGATTGGTGATATTTTTCAAATAGCAATGCAAATGTAAAAAATGGAGAGGGTTTTTATCGTAGGCTATCAGAAAAATTTAAAGAAAACAACAAAGAAATTAGTGAACTTTATAGTAATTTAGCTGACGAAGAGGTAAATCATTATAATACATTTTTAAAAAAAATATAAATAAATCAGGGGGATAAAATGTTATCAAAACGAATGGAAGAAGCTTTGAACAAACAGATTAATGCAGAATTATACTCTGCATACCTTTATTTATCCATGGCAGCCTATTTTGACTCAATTAGTTTGGATGGTTTTTCACATTGGATGAAGTTACAGGCAAAAGAAGAAACTGAACATGCCTATAAGATATATGGATATGTATATGAAAGAGGCGGATCTGTCATATTAGAAGCGATAAACAAGCCACCAACTAAATGGGATTCACCATTAGCCGTATTTGAAGATGCATATAAACATGAGCAAAAAGTATCAGAAATGATCAATAATTTAGTTGCAATGGCAAGAGAAGAAAAAGATTATGCAACAGAAAACTTTTTGCAGTGGTTTGTAGAAGAACAGGTTGAAGAAGAAGCTAATGCAGATGAGGTTGTTCAAAAACTAAAAATGGTTAAAGATTCAAGAAACGGTTTATTTATGATGGATGGAAAACTAGGACAAAGAAAATAGATAAGGCTAAAATAAATCGGGGTAAATTATAATGACAAATACCGATAAAAAATCAGTAGATATGAAGTCATTGCAAGAACATTTAATAAAAAACGGAATAAATCCATCTTTTCAAAGATTAAAAATTTTAGAATACCTGATGAATAATGATACACATCCAACTGTTGATAATATATACAACGCCTTAATTGATATCATTCCAACAATCTCGAAGACTACAATCTATAATACACTAAAATTATTTGTGGAAAAAAAATTAGCCCAAACAATAACAATTGATGAAAATGAAGTAAGATATGATGGAAATGTCGAACCACACGCACATTTTAAATGTATAAAATGTGGAAGAATATATGATATAAAAATTGATAGCTCCAATTTTGATTACAACCAAATAGATGGTCATAAAGTGTTAGAATGTCATATCTACCTAAAAGGGGTCTGCAAAAACTGTCTTAAATAATAATTTTTTCATTGACCACACAAGGGTGTGGTGTTATTATATAGTTGTAATGATTACAAAGTTAATATTATTTTATTGGTATTGTTAACTAAAGTAAGGATTTTAAAATCATGAATTATCTTATTATAGGAAATGGAGTAGCAGGAGTAGAAGCTGCTATTAATATTAGAAAATATGATTCTCTTTCTAAAATTAAAATTATAACATCTAGTAATCATTTACATTACTATAGACCTCGATTGATAAGCTATCTAACCGGCAATTTAAAAATCGAACAATTGATAATTTATAGAGAAGATTTTTACCAAAATAAGGGTATTGAGAATCTTCTTGGAAAAGAAATTAAAGAAATCGATACAACAAACCAAAACATAAAATCTACAGATGGGAAAAAATATGTATATGATAAACTTCTAATAGCAACAGGAGCATCAAGTTTTAAACCACCTATACCTGGATCTGATATTCCTGGAGTTTTTACACTGAGAAGCATTAAAGATGCAAAAGAAATTCTAACTTACTCTTCTGATAAAAAGGAAATCACAATACTTGGAGGTGGCATTTTAGGTATAGAAATAGCTGATAAACTAAAAAGGCCAAATAACAATATAACTATAATTGAGATGTTTGACAGATTGCTCCCAAGACAATTAGATAAAGATGGAGCTTTTATATTAGAAAATATTTTAAAAAAGCGAGGCCTAAACTTTATTCTTAATAATAGTGTTTCAGCTATTAAAGGTAGCAAAAGAGTTGAGAAAATAACATTAAGAGATGAAAATGAAATAAACTCCGAATGTATCATTATATCTGCAGGCATAAGACCCAATATTCATATAGCCAAACAATCTGGGATTGAAACCAATAAAGGAATATTGATAGACAACAATTTTCAGACTTCTATTAAAAATATATTTTCTGCTGGTGATTGCTCAGAACACAACGAGCGTATTTATGGTTTATGGTCAGTATCAAAAGAGCAGGGAAAACTTGCAGGACTTAGTATGTTAGGAAATACAGTGGATTATAAGGGATCTTTACCCTCTACCACTTTGAAGGTTACAGATATTGATCTATTTTCATCAGGTGATTTTGATTTTAAAAATCCGGACAAAGTATATACTAAAAAAGATGACAATAGTTATTTAAAAATAGTTATCAAAAATGGAAAAATAGTTGGGGCTATTGCTCTTGGTAATAAACAGGCTGTTGTTGACTTTAAATCTGTAATTTCAGACACAAAACCCCTTAACATTGTAAATGATTATTTTAAATAAAATAATAATATTAATCCAAAGGAGATTGTAAAATGATAAGAAAATTTAAAGATAATATTTACGAAGTAGGAGCTAGAGATTGGGATAGAACTCTTTTTGATGAATTGATTCCACTACCTAATGGCACTAGCTATAACTCATATATCATTAAAGGTACTGAAAAAACAGCATTGATTGATACAGTAGACCCAACTAAAAAAGATGAACTCATTAATAACTTAAAAACGTTAGGTATAAAAAGGTTGGATTACATAGTTTCCAATCATGCTGAACAGGATCACTCCGGCAGCATACCATTTGTGTTGGAGATGTTTCCAGAAGCAAAGGTTGTTACAAATGAAAAATGCAAAAATATGTTAATTGAGCATCTATTGGTTGATGAGAACAAATTTTTGGTAATTAATGACAACGAAACTTTATCTCTAGGAGATAAAACATTACAATTTTTAATAACTCCATGGGTTCATTGGCCAGAAACAATGTTAACCTACCTAATAGAAGATAGAATATTATTTCCCTGTGATTTCTTAGGATCTCATAGAGCCTCAAGTTCATTATTTATTAGTGATGAAAAAATAACTTATTTCGATGCAAAAAGATACTTTTCAGAAATAATGATGCCTTTCAGAACAATTATAAAAAAACACATTTCAAGGGTAGAATCTCTTGATGTTGATTATATTGCTCCTAGCCATGGAGAGATTTATGACAAACCTGAATTTATTATTAATGCATATAAAGAATGGATAAGCGATGATGTTAAAAACCTTGTAATTATTCCTTATGTTTCCATGCATGATAGTACTGAAGAAATGGTAAAACGCTTAATAGATGAGCTTGTTAAAAGAAATATTGAGGTAAAACCATTCAATCTTGTAAATGCTGATATAGGTGAAATTGCTATAACATTAGTGGATGCTGCTACAATCATCGTTGGGGCACCGGCATTGCTTGTTGGTACGCATCCTGCGGTAATCTCCGCAGTATATCTGGTTAATGCCTTAAGGCCAAAAACAAAGTTTGTTTCAATTATAGGTAGCTATGGTTGGGGTACCAAATTAATTGAGCATATTACATCTTTAATTACAAACATCAAACCAGAAATACTAAATCCTGTTTTAACTAAAGGATTCCCAAAATCAGGTGACTACAATGAAATTAGTAGATTAGCAGATGATATTTTAGAAAAACACAAAAGTTTGAATTTAATTTAATTTTTTAAAAAAGGAGAATTAAAAATGACAAAAAGAAACCAGATTTATAAATGTACTGTATGCGGAAATATTGTTGAAATAGTACATGGTGCTTCTGGCCAGCTTGTATGTTGTGGACAACCAATGAAACTTATGGAAGAAAAAACTGCAGATTCATCCACTGAAAAACATGTTCCAGTTATCGAAAAAAAGGGTGATGGTATTTTAGTTAAAGTTGGATCAGTACCTCATCCGATGGAAAAAGAGCATTATATAGAATGGATAGAACTCATTGCTGATAACGTTAGTTATAAGAAATTTTTAAAACCAGGAGATAAACCTGAAGCTTTTTTTCCTGTAAAAGGGGAAACCCTCTCAGCACGCGAATATTGTAGTGTACATTTACTCTGGAAAAGCTAAATAAGTAAAAATTACATAGGAGGAAACATATGGACGAGTTAAGAATACCATTAATAGGGGAGAAATTTCCAGAGCTTGAAGTGCAAACAACTCATGGGCCGAAAAAATTACCCCAAGACTTTTCGGGAAAGTGGTTTATTTTTTTCAGTCATCCAGCGGATTTTACTCCTGTTTGCACAACAGAATTTGTTGCATTTCAAAAGCGTTATGATGAATTTAAAAAACTTAACTGCGAGTTAATTGGTCTTAGTATTGATCAGGTTTTTTCACACATAAAATGGGTTGAATGGATAAGGGATAATTTGAAGGTCGATATTAAATTTCCCATAATTGCAGATGACACAGGGAATGTATCCAAAAAGCTTGGCTTAATTCATCCAGGGAAGGGAACAAACACGGTTAGAGCTGTATTTATTGTAGATCCTGACGGCATTATTAGAGCTATTCTTTACTATCCTCAAGAACTTGGTAGAAATATGGATGAATTCTTAAGAATGATAAAAGGTTTTCAAATATCTGACGAAAATGGAGTTGCGATACCTGCTAATTGGCCAAATAACGAAATTATTGGGGATGAAGTAATTATACCACCTGCATCTGATGAAAAAACAGCAAAAGAAAGAATGAAACAGTACGATTGTTTCGATTGGTGGTTATGTCATAAAAAATTATAAAAGGAGGTATATTGATGAGTAGTATTAAAGGAACACAAACTGAAAAAAACCTGCTAGCTGCATTTGCTGGAGAATCTCAAGCAAGAAACAGGTATACCTTTGCAGCTGAGAAGGCTAAAGAGGAAGGTTATGAACAGATTGCAGCAATATTTTTAGAAACAGCTGAAAATGAAAGAGAGCACGCAAAAAGATTCTTCTCATTTCTCGAAGGTGGCGAGGCTGAAATTACTGCTTCTTACCCTGCAGGAAAAATAGGGTCAACCCTTGAAAACCTTAAAGCAGCAGCAGCCGGTGAGAAAATGGAACATACAAGTATATATCCATCTTTTGCCGAGATAGCTGAAGAAGAAGGGTTTAAAGAAATCGCAAGTACTTTTAAGCGAATAGCAGAAGTTGAAGTATGGCATGAAAAAAGATATAATGAAATTATTAAAACAATGGAAAGTGGCCTAGTTTTTAAAAAAGCTAATAAAGTATACTGGAAATGCAGGAACTGTGGAAGAATTCATGAAGGTACTGAGCCACCGAAAGTATGCCCTACCTGTCTAAAACCCCAGTCTTATTTTGAGATCTACTGTGAAAATTATTAAATAAGAGACTTAGCTTTGATCGTTTCGATGCGGGTTAAAAAACCCGCATTTTTATTTTTTATTTGGAGTCTACTCCAATTGGACAAACCATCCTGCATAAATTACAGCCTTATTATTACATCCAGTTCTCTTTCCAGTAATACTATCATTTTGTGGTAGGAAGTTACAGGACCTCTCATCAAAACTGTGTTTGGAAATTGTTTTGCAAATGTTATTACGGTTTTTGCTTCAGGAAGATGATATGCTGGATGGTGATTTTCGGGAGCTTTATCAAATCTATCGATAGAAGCAAAACCAACAAGATCTGCACCTACCGATAAAATATAATTCCTTAATTCATCTTTCGTAATTTCATGGTTGCTCATTAAAAAGCCTTACTTTATTCAGAAAACAATTATAACTTTTTTGATTATTTAAAATTATAATATTTTTTGACTGGTTCTAAAACTTTCCACTTGCATTTCAGGCCCACAGGGAACACTACATAATCACCTTTATTAATCTCTACATCTCCTTCAGGAGTTTCAACCTTAACTTTTCCCTCTATTATATAACAATGCTCCTCACTTGTATATTCCCAGTCAAACTCAGATACTTCCTTTTCCCATATTCCCCAATTTTTTATTCCACGGCGTTCAATTTCTTCTTCTGATAATTTTTCTATTTTGATCTTTTCCATCTATCCAAAACCCTCCTTCTTTCAAATTACCATAATATATAAAAATTATTTTAATTTGTAAATATCATATATTTAGATTGCGTCGCTTCGCTCAAAGAGTCGCTTCGCTCGAAATGACGTCACAGGCGCCCTATAAACACTGCATCGCCAATAATGATACCATCCCGAGCCTTTTAAACACTCTCTAAAAAACATCAAAATCGATATGATTGTAATTTAATTCTCAAGGTAGGAATTGCCTTATATCAGAATATACGGTTTATTCTTTGAATCATACTCCACTTTTAACTCAGTATTAAATACCAACCTTAAATTACCTTCAGTAATAACATCCTCAGGTTCTCCTGACTTTACAACCATTCCATCCTTTAAAAGCACAATCCTCTTTGCAAACCTTGCTGCATGATTTATATCGTGGGTAACTAATATTATGGTTTTATTCAATCTTCTATTAAAATCTTTTAGAATTTTGAATATCTCGATCTGGTAATTAATATCAAGATTTGCTGTGGGCTCATCTAAGAATAGAATCTTTGATTCCTGAGCAATAGCCTGTGCAATAAAAACCCTCTTAACCTCTCCACCAGAGAGTTCCTTCAAGTGTCTCTTCGCTAGATGATCGATACTTAAAAGTTTCATTGCATATTCAGCAACTTCAATATCTCTTGGTCGTTCCATTTCAAATCTCTTTATGTATGGAAATCTTCCCATCATCACCACATCTCTTACCTGGAATGGAAGATTTACCTCGGGATTCTGGGGTAAAAAGGATACAGTTTTGGCAAATTCTCTTCTTCTATAATGATGAATAGGTTTTGAATAGAGTAATACCTCTCCTTCAATATCCTTAATAACACCAGTAAGAATTCTTATCAAAGTAGTTTTTCCAGCTCCATTTGGACCAAGGAGAGATAAAAACTCACCTTCCATAATATTTAGAGATATATCGTTAATGATGTTGGTTCCATTGTAGCTGAACTTCAAGTTTTTAACACCATATGCTTCTTTCATATTTAAAACCAATACCTCTTCTTCCCTCTAATCAAGAGAAAAATAAAAAATGGTGCTCCAAATAATGAAGTTATAACACCAACAGGAATTTCCATTCCCGTTTGGAATAAGAGTGAAGGAATCGTTCTGGCAATACAATCAGACAACGGTAAAAATGATGCTCCAACTAATATACTGGATGGTATTAGAATTTTATGTTTTGGCCCAAATATCAATCTCATCGAATGAGGTACTATAAGTCCTACAAAACCAATTGTGCCAGTTAAAGATACACTAATGGATGTTATTAATGAGGTTATTGAAAAAAGAACTATTCTTACAAAATCTGTATTAACTCCAAGGCTTTTTGCCTGGTCATCTCCAAGCGACATAAGATCCAAATCTCTGTAAAAAAATAAAATTACTAACATAAAAATAATTATAGCAAGTGATAATGGAATTAGATGGCTATGATATCCTGCAAGACTACCCATCAGCCAGAATATTATCTCATGTGATTTATCTCCCAGTAAAGACATAATCAAAACAACCCCTGATGAGAAGATGTAACTAACAACCACCCCTGCAAGTATTATTGTTAGAACCTGTACCCTGCCTTTAACTCTTGCTAAAAAGTAAACCAGAAATATTGTTGATACTCCCCCAAAAAATGCAAATATTGGCAAAAAAGCCCTGAAAGTGGCTCCAATTACATAGGATAAAAAGATTGCAATCCCAGCACCAAAGGAAGCACCAGCAGATATTCCAAGGGTATAGGGATCAGCTAGAGGATTCTTTAACAATGCTTGAAAAACAAGGCCAGATATTGAAAGGGAAGCACCAACAATCATTCCAAGAAATACTCTTGGGAGTCTTATACCTATAATGATGTTTCTTTGAACATCCGTATAATTACCATTTATATTTTTAAAGATTGTTGAAAGAAAAATATTAATTGTTTTGTTAAAGGGAACATTAACTGCTCCTATAGAACTACTCAAAACTACACTCACAAAAACGATAATAATTAGAATCAAAACATTAATATATTTTCTCATAATATTTCATATACTGCCTTCTGTTATTTTCAGAAAGCCTCCGGGTGCAGAAACTTTGCTATCTCTTCAAGTGCATCTATTACCCTCGGTCCAGGGCGTAAAAATATATCAGGATTTGGTATCAATATTTTATTATTTCTTATTGCTGTGATAGATGAAACATTTTTATGAACTTTTTTAAACTCATCCATGCTAATTTTATGCCCAAGAATAATCGCTTCCGGATCAAGCTCCAAAAGTGTTTCTTCATTTAGCTGTGGATAATCCTTCCCAGTATCTGGGACAACCTCACCGCCGGCTTTAGTAACTATATCTCCCGGTAATGTAGTTTTTTCTGCTGCATATATTGGATTATACCATATTTCAATGAAAGTTTTCACCGGGTGAACACTCCTTTCATGTATACGATTTATCACTCTACCGATTCTTTCTTTCATATTTTTAATTAGCCTCTGTGCATTCTCCAGATGATTGGTTAGTTTACCAATTTGATAAATATTATCCATCAATTGATTTATACTCTTGGGTTCAGATACAAATATCTTAATTCCTAATCTATTTAGCTGTTTTTCTATTTGTATTGGAACCACAGTAGTTAGAATAACTACATGCGGATGAACAGCTTCAATTTTCTCAATATTTGGTGTGGAGAAACCGCCCATTCTAGGCTTTGTTTTAATCAGATCTGGAGGATAATTACAAAAATCTGAAATTCCTACCAGCTCATCCCTTATACCAATAGCAAATAGTATCTCTGTACTACCAGGTGATAGAGATACAATTCTTAAGTTTTTATCAGGAACTGTAATTTTATTACCAAGCGAGTCAATAGCAGTTCCAGCTAATATTATCCCAAAAGTACCAGGAATTATGAATAAGATTAATACAATTACCCAAATTATTCTTCTCATTTAATCCTCCATATTATTTCCCTAGAAATTTATAAACAAAAAACCCTCAGCAAAATTGCCAAGGGTTCATAATGCCTATTATGTAGCATTGCCCCACCCCTCGAGGGATACTACAGGCAGATATGAGTATCCTGGCTCCCGGATCATTTTACTAACAGCGCCTTCTCATCCGCAACCCAGTATTTCAGGATTATGGACAATGGCATCCTGCTGTTTTCATCCCCGGTTACAGTGGCGGGACCGCTGTGGCTTAACCACATTACCTCATACCGACCTTTATGTTAAAGAACAAACTTTTAACAAAATATTAAGTTAAATATATCAAAAGTCAAGATTTTAATGCTTGTTTATATATCTTCCCAGATATTTTATGATATTTCATTATACTTATTCAGAACTAAATTTGAGTAAAATATAATTGCTGTACCATCATAGGTAGGATATATGTATTTTATTCATGATTTTGCTCTAAAACATATCCTCTGGTGTTTTCAGACGTAGCGAGAAAATTCTTTTCCTTTTTAGCAAAGTTTAATTTTGAGTAGGGTGGTAAAATCTGGCATTAAATTTATTCAATAATGTAATATTTCCCAACATACTAAAGATGATTGCTTATAAAACCTAAAATTCCTAAATCTCAAAAAATTCAAAAAGCAGAAGCTCAAGGATTAAGTTTAACAATTAACATTAGGGGTATCTCCACATGTGAAATAATATGAGTAAATTGCTTCGCTTCACCCGCAATGAAGTCATGAATGCAACAATTCTGATATTGCTAAACTCTACTCTCTATATGCTCGCAATGACATTACCCAGACGCGTCATTGCGAGGAGGCCATAAGGCCGATGTGTCAATCCTTAATCCAGGTATAATCATAACTCACAACTGTTTAAAATGCACTGCATCAGCAGGATGATCCAACAATTCTTTAAGTTCATCATCAAGCTTCATTACCGTAAAAGTTGCTCCAGCCATTTCTAGAGATGTGAAATAATTTCCAACATAGGATTTATAAATATTAATACCTTTATCGCTTAATATTTTACCAAATCTCCTGTATAGTATATAAAGCTCCATTAAAGGTGTCGAACCAAGACCAGATATCAAAACGCATACATCATCACCAGTGTTGAACGGAAGATCGGGAAGTATTATATCCGCGGCCATTTGAGCTATCTCATCGGCAGGTTTAATTTCCATTTTTTTTATTCCAGGCTCTCCATGATGGCCGATCCCAACCTCCATTTCATTCTCACCCAGAGTAAAATTAGGTTTTCCAACCGCTGGAATAATACAGGGAGAGAGTCCCACTCCCATACTCCGTGTATTATCTATTGCTTTCTTGGCTGCGGCTATTACCTCATCAAGGTTTCCGCCTTTATCAGCTTTCGCACCACCTATTTTCCACATCAAAATTTCTCCTGCAACACCTCTGCGTTTGTCTTCACTTCCTTTTGGAGCAGATGGAACATCATCATTTGCAATTACCTGTTTCACAGTAATTCCATCTGCATCTGCCATTTCTACTGCCATATCAACATTCATAACATCCCCAGCATAATTACCATATAGACAGGCAACACCATTACCACCATCAGCTGCTTTAAATGCATGATAAAAGGCATTAGCAGGAGGTGAGGTAAAAATCTCTCCAATTGCAACTGCATCAACCATACCTTTGCCAGTATAACCTATAAATGCCGGTTTATGTCCCGAGCCACCACCGGTTACAACCCCAACCTTCCCTTTAACAGGGGCATCCTTTCTTGCTATTACCCTTGCCTCAGTTAATAATCTTACTTTATCGCTATGGGCTATTGCAAACCCTTCGGCCATTTCATCAACCACTTTATTCGGATCATTTATAAATTTCTTCATGATTAGCCCCCTTATCAATTTATTTATCAAAATATTCAAACTACGGTGTAAAAAAACAACTAAACCAAGTATTGTAAACAAGCACTAAAAAATAAGAAAATTCTCTATAAGTTTACCTCAAAAGAAATAGAATTATCTTTTTGACATTTATATTTTTAGAAAAACCGTTCACTATAAATATATTTTAAAAATAAAACACCATTATCATTTCGAGTTTAACCTTTTAAGATAGAAAATCTTAATTTAATTAAATTAAAGATAAATCAACTATAGAGTCTTTTCAATCGATTCAGCAAGTGTTTTCAGAATTATATAACAGGATGCGGCTCCAGCATCTATAGTTCCTTTTGATCTGTCACCCAATCTGCTTGATCTTCCTTTTTTTGCAACTAAATCTTTTGTTGACTCCATTCCCTTTTTAGCTGTTTCAACCATTTTATCCAATGCTTCTTTAAAACTTAACCCTTTTTCAACAGATTCAGCAAAGGCCTTTGTTGCCGGTTCGAGAGTGTCTACAAGAGTTTTATCCCCAACTTCAGCCTGTCCTCGTTTTTTAACCCCTTCCAGTGCACTTTCAAGCATGGATTTAAAATCATTCTCATCTATCTCATATTTCCCTTCAATTGGCTTTGCCATTCTCATAAAAAAGGTGCCGTAAATTGGTCCCATCGCACCACCAATATTAGAAACCAGAATCATTCCCAGGGACTTTAATTGCTCAGAAAGGGTTTCTCCTGCATCATCTACCTTCTCTTTTGCCATATTAAATCCTTTTGCCATATTAACACCATGATCACCATCACCTATAGCTCCATCTATCTCACTTAGCCATGCCTTATTTTCATTAATCGCAGAAATCAGCGAAAGAACTACATCTCTACCATTAATTCTAACTCCCATTACAATACTCCCTTTACCAGTTTTTATAATTTATATACAATACAATCGGACTTGTGTCAATTCTTAATCACCAATTATTCTTTTTTCAATTTCTTTAAGATTCTTTAGTCCTTCTTTAGCCAAATCATCAGCACTTGGTGCATGTTTTCGCCAGATGGCCGTTAATCTTGCAAGTTCTTTCATATCTGGTGTAAATGATTCAATGGTAATCCAACCTTTATAGTTAATATCTTTTAAACCTCTGTAAACATCCTCCCAATCAACAAGACCAGTTCCAGGTATACCTCTTTCATTTTCGCAGGCATGAAAATATCCGAGATAATCACCTGTTTCTACTATAGCTTTATAAAAATCCTTCTCCTCCCTTATCATATGATAAGTATCGAGGTGAACCTTCGCATTAGGCTCCCCTACATCCTTACAAAACTGAACTGCATCGGATGCTACATTAATAAAAAATGTCTCAAACCTATTAACTGGTTCTATTGCAAGTGTAATATTTTTATCCTGCGCATATTTAGCAGCTTCTCTATAATAACTCACTGCCCACTCCCATTCTTGCTCAGTTCTCTGGTTTCCAGTTAAATAACCCCAAGCAACATAGTTTACTCCACCTATTCCGCATCCACCCCCAGACACACCATAAGCAACATCAATACACTTTTTCATGAATTTAAGAGCATTTTTTCTGACATCTTCATCTGGAGAAATGCTATTGGTATCCTTATCAAGGACAACAGCAAAATTAATCCCCATATCATGTTCTTCCAATGTTCTTTTAGTTTCCTCTATTGGAAATTCATCAGGATGATTTATCAAAATCTCAACCCCATCAAAACCAAGCTCCTTTGCATGAGGTATTAAATCCAACCTATCTTTTGTAAAGTTATCAGTCCATAAAAGAAGTTCTAATCCATATTTATGCATTTTAAATACCTCCTCTTAAAATTTAAATAGTTACATAAGATAAAAATGGGGCTTTTTGTCAAAGCCCCTATAAAATCCATAATCCAAACAATTACTTATTACTAAAGTTTCTATAATCTAAAGGTATCTGATACTTACTTTTACTAACACCATTCGGGACAATACAAAGAAACCCAAATGGTTCATCTCCAACTTGAAAAAGTTGATGTTCTTCCCACGGCTCAATCAATACTGCATCATTCAATCGAAGATAATAATCTTTTCCATTAACTACGAGTCTTCCCTTACCCCTCAATACAAAAACTTCGTGTTCATATGCATGTTTATCAAATGATGTTTTCGCGCCTTTCTGCAACTCAAAGTACCTCATTTCAAAATTAGGAGCCCCAAATTCCTCAACTATAAGATATCTAATTGATACCCCTTCCATATAGTTTTTGTTTATACTTCTTTCGGGTATCTCGTCTATGTTTATTTTATGCATTTTCAACCCTTATTATCATAGTAATAAATCTTTATAATTAAATATTCTAATTTAACCGAATTTCGACTTTCGTATAATATATAAAATTTACAATTATTTTAATGAATAACAGAAAAAACTAAATACTAACTATCGAAATTCTGCAATACCATTTTACTTTAAAAAAAATATTATAATTAAACAGTCAAATTTAGTAATAGTATACTTGGCTTAATTATTTATTCTTTCTCCTTCCCCACTAAATAACATGATTTTATCTTTTGGAAATTCAATCCATGCATTGCTATGTAATCTTTTTCCAATTTCATTCCTAACTTTAGCTTTAAATATTATATCATTCAACTTTAAATATATAAGATACTGTTTACCAATGGTTAATACTTTATGCAAAACATTACATTTAATAGAATAATTAGTTTTATTCTCTATTACTTTTACATACTCAGGCCTAATTCCAATAATAATTTTATCAAGTTTTATTTTATTTCCATCTATTAAATAGCTACTCAATAAAGATAACAATGGATTTGGCATTTTTCCTATATTTTTGTTGGTTACCTCAATGAAATTCATTCCAGGATTTCCGAGAAACCACCCACCAAACAAATCATTAGGAAAATTGTATAGTTTTCTAGGTTCATCGTACTGGATTATACTCCCTTCTTTCATTAAAACAATTTTATCAGCTAATGTCATAGCTTCAGTTTGATCATGAGTAACGTAAATTATTGTTTGTTTTGAAATTCGACTAAAATCTTTAATCGCTTTTTTTATTTGTTCCTTTGTTTCAACGTCAACATTAGTTAAAGGTTCATCAAATAACATAATAGAAGGTCTACGTGCAAGAACTCTTGCAACAGCTACCTTTTGCCTTGAACTATTATCTAATTGGGTTACATCGCTTTTCCATTTATTTTCCAAATCCATTAAAGACAACACTTCTTCAATTCTTTTTTTACGATCATTTATGGAAATGCCACTTCTTATTAGAGGTAATTCAATGTTCTTGTATACATTTAAACCTCTATAAACAACAGGATACTGAAAAACCATTGCTAAATCTCTTTCTCTTGTTTCTAACTGATTTACAATCTTATTATCAAAATATATTTCTCCCCGAGTTGGTTCCTCCAGACCAGCAATCATTCTTAAAAAGGTTGTTTTACCACATCCTGAAGGTCCAAGGATACAGGTTACCGTGTTTGATAAAAAAGTGATATTTACATCCCTTACTGCTACAACATCTTTATACTCTTTACGAAGTTTTTGTACAATTATATCAGGCATAAACTTAAATACCCCCCTGGCCTATAAGCATACCAAATTGCCTACTATATATCTTTATTTCATCATTTTTTATTACAAAATTCTGAATATTTGATTTAATTAAATTTTCATCTTCATGTCTCAATATAGACATAAGTTTTATACCGTTACTTTCCAAATGAAGTAATAATTCAGCTCCTAAATCCTCCGAAAGGATTACTTTTGCCGAAAAAGAAACCATATTACCTTCTTCTTTCTCAGCTGGACTTATATCACCTGGCCTTATTCCAATAAATACTTCATTACTCTCATTAATATCTTCGATATTAAATATATCAACCGGAATTTTAAATATTTCAGTCGTACAATAAACTCTATCATTAAGTTTCTCAAGTCTGCCATTTATAATATTTGAACGTGGGAAATCAAGTATTTCAAACGATTTAATATGATTTGCATTCTTATAAACTTCTTCTAGCGGACCCTGATCAACGATTCTTCCCTCATGAATCACCAAAACATTTTGAGCAAGCATTAGAGTTTCCAATGGATCAGAGGTTGCATATATAAATGTTGAACTAATTAATCTTTGCATTTCACGCAAGTCATCTATTAATTGTTCTCGTAGCTTAAAATCTAAACCAGCAAGCGGATCATCAAATACGAATATATCCGTTTTTTTTACTAAACCTCTAGCAATAGCTACCCTTTGCTTTTCACCTCCACTTAATTGATCAGGCTTTTTATTTAGCAAATGATCAATCCTAAGCATTTTAGCAATTTTACTTAACGATTTATCAATTTCTTCTTTTGAGGCTTTTACTAATTTCAACGGATATGCGATATTATCATACACACTATAATGTGGATATAGAGCAAAAGATTGAGGAATATAGCCAATATTTATTTCAGATACAGGCTTATTTGAAATATTTTCACCTCTGATTTTTATATAACCACTGTCAGGTTTTTCAATTCCGGTCAACAATCTTAGGATAACCGATTTACCACACCCAGGTTCACCAAATAATATTGTAAACTCATTTTGATTAATCTTAAAAGTAATATCTCTTAGAACTTCATTATTACGATATTTTTTCTTAATACTATTAAATTCTACCGCTATCACAATATTTATCCTCCCATTACAAACTTCACAAAAACCGGTGCTAAGATAATACCCAACAAAAATACTGATATAATAATAGCAAAAATAATTAAAAGTAACTTTATGGATTTTGTAAAGTTAGCCGTAGGAGGAATATTACCAAAACCAATTTGTAAAATAACAGAGATTATTAGCATTATTAAGCCAAATTTGTATATTTTTATACTTATTTGCTGTGCAACAAGAATCATACTTAATAATAGCATCAATATTACAACTGTTTGCATTATAGAAGCAAATGGTTTCCTTATTTCCGACATTATACCTCACCTCGTATAGTCCCAAATGTCATTCCAATTAAAAGATACTTCTGAAAGAAATATACTGCTAATATTAGTGGTATCATATATACCGTTGTTAATGTTGCAACGAAAGTCCAATCTATTCCTGATTGACTATACATCCATGTTGAAAGTGCAACCGGAATCATAGTAGTTTTTTTCCCTCCAATAATATAATTGAAAAGAAACTCATTCCAAACAAATATTACATTAAAGATAAAAGCCGCAATTAATCCTGGTTTTAATTGGGGCATTAGAACTTTAAAGATAATATGAAATCTAGATCCTCCATTTACTAAAGCTGTTTCATCGTAATGCACTGATAAACCATCCATAAATCCCTTTAATATCCATACAGAGAATGGTATGCTAAACATAGCATAGAAAAGAATCATACCTCCCCAGGTATCTTTCCATCCAAGAGCTATATACATCAGGAATACAGGAATAACTGATGCTGCTGCTGGAACCATTCTTATGGATAATAGGAAGAACATAAAAAGATCAGTACCTTTAGGTTTGAACCTGGAAAAGCTATAAGCTGCAAGAATTGAAACAATAATTGCAATAATTACAGATGTGGTAGATATTACTATACTGTCAAAAAAATACCTGGAAATATTTGGCCTTGTAAAAAGATCTATAAAATTTTTTATAGTTGGGGTAAAGAACCACTTTGGAGGAATAGATAGTATTTGTTCTTTTGTTTTAAATGAATCCGTTATAACCAGCAATACAGGTGAAAAGAATATTAGCGATATTACCCAGAGAACAATATGATATATTAATTTTCTTGGTCTTTTTATCATAAGCCTAATTCCCTTCTTTTGCTCAGGTTCAGAATGTATATAAAAATAGACGTTAATGCAATTGCTATGAATAAAACAATAACTGCAAGAGCTGAAGACCAGCCCATTGTAAAACCTTCAAATGCCTTTCTCCATAAGTCAATCGCAATAAGTTCGGTTCTATTACCAGGTCCTCCTTTTGTCATTAAATACACAAGATCCATCGTTTTTAAAGAGTCGATTGTCCTTAATAATATTCCCAACATGAGTATAAACTTTCCATATGGAAGTATTATATATCTAACTTTATCAAACCAAGTTAATTTATCAACTTCTGCCGATTCAAGTTCTGCCTTAGGTACCGAACCGAGAGCAGCTAAAGTTATTAAAATCATAAATGGCGTCCACATCCATATGTCAACTAAAGCAACTGCCGGGAATGCCCATTTCTGGCTGCCTAAAAAATCTATCTTACCTATACCAACCAACTGAAGAAAATAATTTAAAATACCAAATGTTGGTTCATATATTAATCTAAAAAAGGTTCCCGTCGATGCTGGTGCTAATATCATAGGGGTAAATAGTAGAGTTAAAGCCAACCTTCTACCAGGCATATCAACGCTATTCCAGAAAAGAAATCCCAATAAAATACCAAGGATAGTCTCTGAGCCTGTTGTTGATATCAACCATAGAAAAGTTCTTCCAAAACTTTTCCATACACTTCTATTATTCAAAATATCCTGAAAATTAGCAAAACCAACAAATTTCTGCGGTTGCCCTGTTACTAATGAGAAACGGTAGAAAGAGAGACCTAACATCCATAAGAGTGGTACTATATTCCATATTATAAAGAATGATAAAACAGGCACTAATAACATACCAGGGAAACTTTTTGAATTTTCAAACTTATTTAAAAGTGTACGAAATTTTGATCTATCCCCCAATCTCATCAAATAACCTCTCCTTCTCTCATGCAATTCAAGCATATTGGTTTTTATATATTACCATACAATTCATTAAAATAAAAATAAGGGAAGAGCAAAGTATTTACTTATACTCTCCCCTACTTATGATATCAAGCTACTTTAATTTTATGTTCTTGCAAACATCCGGTGGTGCGATTTTAGACCTTCCTGCTTCATATAATATTTTTTGCTGCTGGCAAGCAATCCAATCCAGGGTATTCTTTGGATTTGAAACTTCACCACTTGCATATGCAGTCCAACCTGCCTGCTGTGCAGCAAGCATTTCAGAATATTTAGGCTCATGCCAAAAATCTCTTGCTCTATATGTATGTAACATATACTTATAAGCTCTAAACCACGGTTGAATATTTTCAAATCCTGGTGAAGTTAATGTTGCCTTATCAGTTGGATTACCACCTCTTTTTGCAAATTCTAATTGAGTCTCTGGTTTATACCACCACTTTAAGAAATCTATTGCAACTCTCATATGATCTTTATCATTGAACTTATTTATTACCCAGGGTTGTCCTCCTATTGAGTATATTCTGTGAGTTGAACCATCTTGTCTCTTAAACGCCGGGGGAGGAACAACTATTACTTTGCCTTTCAGCTTATCTGTAATCATCGCAGGCCCCATAGCTGCCCACATAAAAGCAGTCGCCAGTTTACCCTGAGTAAAGGCATCGTTTTCCTCTGATATTCCATAATTGATTGCACCTGGCGGTTGATATCTAAGCATTTTTTTGTTCCAAACCATTGCTTTAGCATTTATATCACTATTAAGGATACCCCAGATTTTCCTCTGCTGTGGGTCCCAAATTTCACCACCTAAAGAAAACATGAAAGGATATAGGAACATCGTCATAAAATCATACTCTTTAGAATACTCCATACAAGTTCCATAAAGATCCTTATCAGGTCGTGTGAAAAATTCCGCAATCTTTTCAAAATCGGTCATTGTTATCTTTTCCCAATCCTCAAAAGTTTGAGGTAGATCAAAACCGTATTTTGATTTAAATGCTTTCATTTCCTTAGGATCACTGAATAAATCCTTCCTTACATAAAGGACTATAACATCACCTTCTTCCGGCATACCCCACAATTGATCAGTACCATCAGGATAAACCATATAGGAATTTTTAACTACCGGATCAAACCATTCTATATTTAACTCAGGATTCTCTTTGATAATATCACTTATTTTCACAATCCAACCTGGTTCAGCAAAGGCTCCCAGCCATTGACTGTCACTTATAATAATATTATACTCTTGAGACCTTGTTGCTAACGAACTAGCTGCTTTCTGAAATAATGCCGAAAATGGTGCTTCTTGAAAACTAAATGTAGCATCATATCCATATTTTTCCTTGGCATACTTAGCAAACATAGGTGACATATCCACACCTAACTTACTTGGTGGCCACCCTCCAATACCAAGAATAGTCATTTTGATCTGTTTTGTAACTTTCTTTTCTGCAGGTTTTGCCCCTTCTTTTGAACCACCGGCAAATACAAACGTAGCAGAAAAAATAAGAACAAGAAATAAAACTAAGATGAATTTTAGCTTTTTCATAACAAAACCCCCTTATAAAAAGATTTTAATAAATTCTAATTGTAAATAATTAACTAATTTGATATTATTTTACCATTAATTATCAAATATTGATATATTATATTTATAAATTAACAATTTATGAAAAATATTTTATAATAATTATCAAATAATGTCAATATAAAATGGAAAATAAAATAAGAAAATGAAAAAAAATACACGATTAGATAGAATTGTAAAACTCTGCAATGAGAAAGGTTACGTTAGTATTAGCGAATTAGCAGAATTATTGAATGTTTCCAAAATAACAGTAAGGCGTGACATAGAATTACTTAACAATCTTCATTTGATAAAAAAAGTAAAAAATGGAGTCCAACCTTTAGAATCTCAATATCTTGCTGATCTACTGAACTACAATATTGATGAAGCTTGTAACCAAAATGTTAAAGAAAAAAAAGAAATTGCAAAAATGGCAATTACATTAATAGATGAAGGAGACACAGTTTTCTTTGATTCTGGTTCTACTCTATATTATATGGTCAAGATTCTTCAAGATAAAATAACAATTACTGCTATATGTTATGGCCTAAAAATAGCTGATATCTTAAACAGCAAACAGTTAACAAATCTTATAACAGTAGGTGGATTATATCATAAAGAAATTGATATGTTTGAAAGCCTAACCAATCAAAATGAATTCAATTCAATTAGAGCTCAAAAAGCATTTATATCTGCCTTTGGTGTTCATCCGCAGGCAGGATTAACCAGCGGAAGTTTTTTTGCTTCATCCATGAGAAAAAAAGTTATCTCCTCTTCAGAAAAGATAATACTACTTGCAGATTCAACAAAGTTTGGAAAAATAGAATGGGCATACTTTGCTTCTTTAAAAGAAATTGATCTAATAATCACTGATAATGGTTTAAAACCTCAATATAGAGAATATCTGGATAAAAATGAGATTAACTATATTTTAGTATAATAAGATATAGCTTCAGGCTCAATTTTTTGAATTTTTATTTGCATTTCCAAAAGCCATCCAACCCGAGAATAATCCAAAACCGTTCATTCGGTGCTTACCAGAATTAAATACCATAGTTATATTAGAACCATCCTAATTTTCAAATTTAACTAAAATATCAGTACATACTCCTGTTGCAACAATTATAAATCCTTTTCCCAGTTTATCTCTAAATTTATTATTTCTTCTCTATTTAAATTTTTTCATTTTCTTGAAATCCCACAAAAATAACTGGCCCTTTTGCCCTATTGAGTTTTTCCAGCAATAAAATCCGTTATCTCCTAATTTTCTTTTATATTAGTTCTCATAGTCCTTATATTTGAACCATGTATGTTAAATCTCCTATTTCGAAATATTTGGGGGATTTTTTCTATTGGTTGTAAAATTATTATATTTGCAGCTTAAGAAACTATTACCTGAGGAATACCCAATTTTCCAGTAGCTTCAAAACTTTTCGATTAAGCATCATGTAGTCCGCCAACGATATAAGCTCCTATTTCTGCAAGAATCATATCAATAACTCCCTGAATCGTTTGCTGACAAATTAATTCTTCCATTGTCCTGCCACCGATTCCAGAAACATGAAATACCAATGTTTTAAAACACGCTTTTTCTAATTTCCCATTACTTTACTGACTCCACATTTTTTTTCATACAATGTAGTTGAGGTTACTTTTTTACTTGTTTGATACATCAAGAAAAGGATGATAATGTACCACCAATCCATCAATGTCTGAGGACGCGTTATTTAAAAACATTCCTATTATCGATTTTAATCCAACACTATTTTTAAAAACGCTTACATCCATCAAAATTGGATTAAATTCTAACACTCTCATCTTTTCTACTAAATAATACAGAACAGAAAATTTTGTATCAAATGTTCATATAACAACAATACTCTTTATAATACTCATATTTTTTTGATTTTTTTCATTATCACAAAATGACACTCTAACTCAACTCGAATTCACGTAGTAATATATTATAAAGAAATGCTATAAACAAAAAATATAGAACTAGATTTAACCTTTATAAGCTAAAAATTAAATCATAGATGGGTCTATTCTAAAAAAGCCTTAAATTGTTATTCTCCACGATTTCCACATAGCACATGGTATATAATTTCTTATACTATAAAGAATTATCACATCGGCTTTTTTTTAAAAACTGATAAGAATAGTTTTTAGATTGGATTCATAGATATTTTTTAAAAACTTATTACCCAAAAATCGCATTATGAATCACCATCTGAGAATTACCTGCATCCAGTGTATTCATTGCATCCTCGAGGGCCTTCTTATCTAACCTATCGAGTATTTGTTCAATCCCTCTCAAATTTTTAATACATAAATCAGCTGCTCTACCTCCATCCATTCTGAAGGGAAATATATCAAGGCCAATCCAACCTTCATAGTTAAACTTTTCAAGATAATAAAGAAACTCAAGAGTTTCCTGAAGATGTACACTAACTGCGATCAGATCATCATCCCAGTCCCCATAAGCATCATTTATATGTACATTAAAAAGCTTATTGTGCATTAAAAGAATTACTGCAGATTCTGCAGGCTTCTCTTTTGCCATTAAAGAATGACCAAAATCCAAAACTACACCTACATTATCACCACATTCCCTTGCAAGATACAACGCTTTCCCTACTGCTCCAATTGTCATATACTTCCTTGGTTCTTTTAATTTATACTCAAGGCAGACTTTCATGTCCTTGTTATAAGAGGCAATTTCAATTATTGATTCTTGGAGGGTACTCCAATGCCGTTGATAATCAACCTGAAAAGAATAATCAAACCCGTCACTTCCAAGCCATAGATTTATAGTTGGACAATTTAGTTCAGCAGCGGTATCTATAGTTTTTTTACATATATCTAAGGCTTCCTGCCTTATTTTTGGATCTGTATGTGTTATTGAACCTAACTTGAATTTCCTATCACCAAAGGTATTAGCCAAAATACTGGTTAACGTTAATCCGTTATCTGACAACCAACCTTTAAAATCATTCAGGTTTATGCCATCAACCTGAGATGACATAATTTCTGCCCCATCAATTCCATCTACTTTACCAGCGATTTCTACGATATCTTTCAATGTATATTCCTTTTCATTATAACCTTTGGGTAAAAATCTATCCGCTGCTCCTCCAAGTGCCCATAGTCCTGCTGAATACTTAAACTTTCCCATTTATGTCCTCCTAAT
>Ga0164318_10001086_pt1 | contig 23388 bp, 13 predicted proteins | sample GuaBasSedimGuay9_FD_113734 | JGI IMG/M metagenome (GOLD analysis project Ga0164318, IMG submission 113734) | Subseafloor sediment microbial communities from Guaymas Basin, Gulf of California, Mexico - Guay9, Core 4571-4, 0-3 cm | ecosystem: Environmental > Aquatic > Marine > Hydrothermal vents... | reverse complement strand
CGTAACATTTCGCGCCTGCATGTTAAGCAAGCTCGAGACGACCTGGAGATTGTTCTTTACCCTGTGGTGTATCTCCCGGAGAAGCACCTCTTTCTCCTTCAAAGCGGCTTTTATCCGGTCTTCTGCCCGCTTGTGCTCGGTGATGTCAAGCGCCATCCCGACCATGCCGATGACCTCGCCACCGGAACCGAAGAAAGGGGTTTTGCTTGTGGAAGTCCACACAACTCTGCCGTCTGCTTCGGTGACGAGTTCCTCGATATCGTATCTTGGTTCGCCGGATTCCATCACTTCATAGTCATACGCCCTGTGAGCGTCCGCCTGCGCCTTTTGGAAGAAATCGTAATCCGTCTTGCCTGCTATATCATCCACAGAAGTTCCGGTCTTATCGGAAAACGCCTTGTTTGCTGCAATGTAATTGCCATTCCTGTCCTTGAAGTAGACGGATGCCGGAATGGTCGAGAGCAGGGCTTTCTGTTCCTCAAGTAGCTTATCCAGTTCCGCAGTTCTCTCTTCCACCTTATTCTCAAGACCTTTGCTGTACTCTGCAAGTTTTCTTCCGGATTCTTTCAGGTTGGATGTCATCGCATCAAACGCCCGTGAAAGTTTTCCGACCTCATCCTCTGTTCCGGTACCGACTTTGTAATCCAGGTTCCCTTTCATTATCTCTTCAGTACCACGATGCAACTTTACAATCGGGTCTGCTATCGTTCTTGACACCCGGATGCAGACCAATATGCCAAGGAGTAAAAGACCTATAAAGACCAAAAACATCGTAGCAGTCAGTCTGGCGACCGATGCGAACGCCTCCGCTTCATCGATCTCTGCAACCAGGCACCAGTCCATCGCAGGTATGGGTGCGTAAGCCCGGAGGACATTTACTCCGCGATGATTCGTGCACAATGCTGCTGCTGATGCGCCGCCAAAATGCACAGGATCGACATCTTGTTTCGGTGGCGTGTCACCGACAGATCCCGGCGGGGTTATCATGTAGCCGTCCCTGTTCAGGATGTATATCCCCCCGGTCTCTCCAAGACCTGTTTTGTCTGTTGCTATTTTAAATATTTTTCCTGCGTCAAAATCTACAAAGATAATTCCTGAGAATTCACCATCCACCAGGATCGGCGTTGCTACACGTATGATGTCCTCGCCAGTGAATACCGAGGTACTGGGATTTGTAACGCGAATTTTTCCGTTCTCTACCCGGAAGAGTTCACTCATATTCTCATCGCTTTTAGCACCTGCATGACTGGAAACAACCACAGTACCATCTTTATCCATAACCTCGATTCCTGAAATAGCTTCGTGCACCTGTATCACACCACTTATTCTCAGGTTGGCAGCCGCTATACTTCTTGTGTGATTTTTGCTTTCATCTACCACGTCCCTGAAAACACGCTCCACGGACAGCAGCGCAGTCTCCTGGTCATACTCACCCAGAACCGTCCCGATATGGTTCGCTCTTGATTGTGCAGTCGTCTCCAAATTATTGCTGACCTGGTCTTCGATGATACTTGTTGAGACTGTTCTACTAATCAGGATGGCGGTCATGCCTGTAATCAGAACAAGCGATACCATGACGGCAAGAAATTTTGTTCGGATATTCATTTACTTTTCCATCCATCAATTCTTTCCCGATTTCTGAAATGTTTGAACCGGTTTTTAATAAGGCATAGTATCCATCCACTGGCAATTTGCAACAAGTCCTAATAAAAATATCGCTAATTCAATCATACATGCAGATATTGGACAACTCCTTCCTTAAACGCAAAAAGAACTTCAGGTTTCAAACCCGGAGTCTTTTCATTATATTCCGGGTACGTGTTTAGCCAACCACCGGGTTACAGCTAAACACATACCATACGACAATCCGACGTTCTCAGAAAATAACAAAAAGTCTCCAAATCCGCCCCCGTCAAGTCAGCCGGCAGACCCGCCATCGTCCATGTCAAAGTCTATTCCGAAGGTTGCCCCTCTATCGCTCGTGACCTCCAGTATCCCTTGCAACTGGTCTTCAGAGAGAATCTTCACGAGACGGAGGCCAAGCGTCTTTGACTCATTGATATCAAATCCCGGAGGCAGTCCAACACCGTCATCACTTACCGTCAGATGGACCCTACCTCCTTCTGATGCGGTGAGACTGATCTCGATCTTGCCCTCTTTTCTGTCAGCAAAAGCGTGTTTCATGGCGTTTGAGAGCAGTTCATTCACAATCAATCCGACAGGAACAGCGATAGAAATTGGAAGTGAACAATCATCCGCACGGACGATCGGGGTAATCTTCACATCGTCCACCGGAGAAATCTGGAACAATTGCACTAACAATTTATCCATAAACCCCTTCATATTTATTTCTGATAAGTTTCCGCTTTCATACAATCGGCTGTGGATAAGCGCCATCGTATTTACCCGGTCCCTGGATTCGAATAGTACCTCACCAGTCTCTTTATCCTTGATATTTCGCGCCTGCATGTTAAGGAGGCTCGAAACGATCTGGAGATTGTTCTTTACGCGATGATGTATCTCCCGGAGCATCACTTCTTTCTCTCGCAGGGATGCTTTTATCTGGTCTTCCGCTTGCTTGTGCTTGGTGATATCGTGCAGCACCTCGACAACAGAAATCACCCGGCCATCCGGATCTCTAATAGGTGAGCAACTTACTATGAAATCGATACGGTTTCCATCTTTCAGGATGCTCTCTTCTTTCGATGTCCGTGCCACTCCGTCTGCATGGGTTTTTCTGGCGATGCATTCGGCACACGGCTCTTGTAACCATTTACGTGCTTCGTAGCACTTTCTGCCGATGCCGGCTCCGTATTGGTTCACTGCAACCTCGTTTGCCCAGATAACATTCAAGCCACGGTCCAGAACGATGATGGCATCGGCAATACCATCCAGAATCGCACGCTGCTTTTCTTCCATACGTCTGAGTTCGCTCGTGCGCTCGCCCACCCGCTGTTCCAGTGTCGCGCTATATGCCCGCAGTCGGCCATCCAGTATCTGCTTCCTTTCACTCAGAGTGGCAACCACTGTGCCAACGAGTATAAATATAAGTGCCCTTGCGATGTCCGATCCTATTATGGGCGTCTCAAGCGGACCTATGAGGTGTGAGGCCAGTAGCAGTAAGGCAAGGAACACAGCAACAAATATTCCTTTACGCTGCCACCACAGGCTCGCAATGATAATCGGCACATAGAAGAGATGCGTAAAGATGATCTCAGTTTTTAAAATAAAATGAAAATAATAGGTTACAAACAGAGAGAAAGCTATCATGAATCCAAGAACGATAAGTTTGGACGCTTCTCCGTTTTCCAATCGCTTCTTCTTCATTTCACCCCTATCATCTCTTGCCCCTTCCATGATTAACGCCCGCAGGTTAGCCCGTTTCCATTTCAAATTCTATTCCGAAGGTTGCCCCTCTATCGCTCGTGACCTCAAGAGTCCCCTGCAACTGGTCTTCAGAGAGAATCTTCACGAGACGGAGGCCAAGCGTCTTTGACTCATTGATATCAAATCCCGGAGGCATTCCAACACCGTCATCGCTCACCGTCAGATTGATCCTGCCTCCTTCTGATGCTGTGAGTCTGACCTCGATCTTCCCTTCGTCCTTCCCCTTGAAAGCGTGTTTCAGCGCGTTTGAGAGCAGCTCATTGATGATCAATCCGACAGGCACCGCAGTCGATATCAGGAACGGGTAATCGTCCACCCGGACGACATTAACAATTCTCGTATCTCCGACCGGATAACTCTGGAGCAACTGCCCGAGCAACACATCCACAAACCCCTTCATATTTATCTCTGCAAGGTCTCTGCCCTCATACAATTGGGAATGGATGAGTGACATGGTCCGTATCCGGTCCCGTGCTTCAGATAGTATCTTAATAGTCCCCTTGTCCTTAACATTTCGCGCCTGCATATTAAGGAGGCTCGAAACAACCTGGAGATTGTTCTTTACCCTGTGATGAATCTCCCGCAAAAGCACCTCTTTCTCTTGCAGGGATCGTTTGATCTGGTCTTCTGCCGCCCTCTCTTTTGTTACGACCCTTGAACAGCCGACAATCCCCATCATATTATGTTCTTCACCCCAGAAAGGCGCCTTGTAAGTATCTAAATAGACGAATTCCCCTTTGAGATTGCCGAACTCATCGAATCTTTGCGGTTCTTTTGTTTCCAGGACAACCGCATCAGAGCGTATACAAGACTCTCCGAAGGTATGATACTCCGGGTTTTCAGGATGGGCTTCCCTCTCCCTCCTGGCAAAATATATATCGTCTTTTTCGATCGGCTCATCCGTGTCTATGGCATTTAACAAGATGTCACAGCAAGCCTTATTTACAAAGATGAACTTGCCATTCATATCTTTTGTCCATATAAGGTCCGGCAGATTGTCACACATCAACCTGACCATGGAATACAGGTGCTTGTACCGCCTCTCGCTATCCTTAAGTGCATCAGCAGCAGCTTTTAGCCCTGTGATGTCTGAGTAATGTTCGATACGACCGCCTTTATAAAGTCCCGATCGGATCGGTTGGCTCCAATGTTCAAGCCAATATTCTTGTCGTTCTTCGCCGGGAAGCACGTGACATTCAAAATTTTCTACATGAGTATTGTCATCATAAGTTGCAAATACTTTTTGCTCGAAAGTTTCCGGATCTTCAAAAATATATTTAATCTGCTTGCGGATGAGTTGTCGTTTGTCTTTTCCAATCACAGCGTCTCGTTTCAAACCAAAGTATCTCTCTGTCGAACGGTTTATCCAGACAACCTTAAATTCATCATCAAGGATAAAAAGTCCTATATCTGAAGTATCAAGTGCATCATCCATCAATGAGCGATATTTTCCTTCACTCTCCAGAAGCGCGTCCTCAGCAACTTTTCGCTCTGTGATGTCGATTGTCTGGGAGATTACCCCCCTAAACTTCCCTTTCGCATCTATAAGCGGCTCCCACGAGCTTGACGCACACCAGACATCTCCGTGTTTCTTAACAGCCTTGTATTCGAAATCCTTGCATCCCACGCCTCTGCAAAATGTGCGATCAAAGACATCCTTCGCCCGTTTTGCATCATCCCCATGCACCCACTGCATCATCCCGCCTGTAAGCTCATCCGGATCGTATCCTGTAAACTCCTTGCAGTTTGGGCTGACGTATGTGTTCTTGCCCCTCGCATCGCTGATCATAAGGATGCTTGGTGCAGTCTCCACAATCATTTTGAACCGTTCTCCAGCCACCCGCAGCCCCTCCTCAGCAGCCTTGCGCTCTGTGATGTCTGTCCCGATCGCCCACGAATGCCAGCCAGGTATGGGATACTTATCAGACATATTCGACCATAGTATCGTCCTTGTACTACCGTCTTTGCAGGTGATGTCCCATTCCAGATTCCGGAAGTTACCCCCGTACCCCATAAGCTTCGAGTGGATATAGTTCTCGTAATCGTCATCAGGGTAAAGCATTTTGCTGGCTTTCGGGTTATTAATAATTTCCCTTGAGTTAAAACCGGTCACGTTTTCGCATTCGGAGTTCCATACTATGATGTTTCCTTTATCATCGAATGCGTCCAGCATGACCGGCATATTCTCTGCAATCAACTGTAACCTCTTCTCACTCTCCAGAAGAGCTTCCTCAGCAGCTTTGCGCTCGGTGACATCTTCATAAATCGCAACGATTTCACCGGATGGTAGCTTGTAAACATAGTTCTCTTTCCATCCAGTGGTCGTCCCATCCTTGTAAATAGAGGTCGGGAGATGCTCCGGTTCTCCTGTCTGCCATACCCTTTGGAAGACATCAAAGAGTCCGAAATCCGCGACCCCCCGGAATACATCGAGCACACTTTTACCGATCAGGTCTTCTCTTTGTATGCGCTCTATCTTCTCTGCAGCTCGGTTGAAATCCTTGAAGATGAAATCGTTTCCACAATCGACTGCATCATAGACTACTACGGCATCCCCCATATTCTCAAACATCATCCTAAATCGTTCTTCGCTCTCCAGCAATGCTTCCTCAGCAACTTTACGTGCATCTGCCAGCTCCCTGTTGTGAAGAGCAATCCCCATATCAGAAGCCACCTCTGCAAGAAGTCCTTTCTCCTCGTTGTCTACTGCGACACCGGACGCAAGTAGTACGGCGAGCAGTCCGAAGAACCTGTCCGCGTACTCGACACGGATGATCGCAGCCTCCTTTCCGCGACACGCGTCTTTGAAGAAGCAGTCTCCACACTCTCTTGATTTATCCAGAACCAGAACCATCTCTCCCTTCTGCAGTGCATCTCTGATGCAAGGAGGATGATCGCCACTTATTACATGCTTGCTGAAACGCGAGACGTCATCCGGAAAACCCGAACCTATAACAGTGGCAAATCTTTCGCCATCCTCCAATAAACCGAGCCATGCAGCATCATAGTCCCGTGCATCCACAAGCGCGTCACAGGATTTCCTGAGGAGGCTGTCGCTCTTTGTCTCTGTCACAATCAACTGGTTGACATTTCTGATCGCCTTAAGGACGCTATTCAGATGCTTGATGCGTGCCTCTGCCGTCATCCGCTCGATTGCGTAGCGTAGTGTGCGTGCCAGCAGATCACCATCCACCCTGCCCTTGACCAGATAGTCCTGTGCACCCATGCGCATGCCTTCAAGAGCCAGCTCCATATCAGCACGACCTGTGAGCATCACGACCGGCACTTCCGGCGCCTGCTCATACACCTTCTCAAATGTACCAAGCCCGGAACTGTCCGGCAGTCCGAGATCGAGCAGAACCGCATCGATCCCGCCTTTCCGGATGCGCGTTAGCCCTTCTGTGAGCCGGCAGGCATTCTCCACATCGAAGCGAGTTCCGTCAACCCCGGAGTCTGAGAGCATCTCCTCTATCAGGCGGACATCTCCGGGGTTGTCCTCGATCAGCAGCACCTTAATCTGCTTATCTACCATCCTCCCCACCCCGCGGCAGTTTCACTATCGTTAGCCAGAAATCCTCGATCGATCTTATCACCCTGATGAACTGGTCGAGGTCAACCGGTTTTGTGATGTAGCAGTTCGCGTGTAAGTCATAAGATTTGAAGATGTCCTGTTCCGCACTCGATGTGGTCAAGACCACTACCGGAATCTTCTTCAAGTCGGGATCGGCTTTGATATCTGCGAGCACCTCCCTGCCATCCTTCTTTGGCAGGTTCAGATCAAGCAGGATGATGTCCGGTCGGGGCGCACCGGCATACTCTCCGGTTTGCTGCAGGAATGAGATCGCATCCACACCATCCTTCGCCACATGCATGTTGTTTCGTACCTTACCGTCCCTGAGCACCTCCTGTGTCAGTCGCACATCGCCCGGGTTATCCTCCACCAGCAGAACCTCAACAGCCTTACATATCGTTTCCATGATTGTTTACCCCCTCATAATCTCCCTCTGTCCCAAACGTTATCAAAAACGTCGTCCCTTCCGTGCAGGTGACTGCAAGGTCTCCCTGCAACTGGTCTTTTGCAAGAATCTTTACAAGATGCAGACCAAGCGATCCGGTTGTATCAATATCAAATCCGGCGGGCAGTCCAACACCGTCATCGCTTACAGTCAGACTTGCTTTCCTTTCTTCAGTTACATCGAAACCGACCCTGACCCCCCCTTCAGTCCGTCCGGCAAAAGCATGTTTGAAAACGTTTGAGAGCAGTTCGTTTAGAATCAGCCCTACATATACCGCAGTAGACACCGGAAGCGGATAATCGGTTATATGGGTGGTATGTGTGATCCTCGTATCAGTGACCGGATAACTCTGGAACGACTGCCTTGCAAGCCCCTCCAGAAACTCCTTCATATTCACCTCTACCAAATTTCCACTCTCGTATAACTGGGTATGCATGAGAACCATCGTATTTACCCGATCCCTGGACTCGGAGAGCATAGCAGCCGCATCCCCACCACTGGCAAGTCCTGCCTGCATATTTAGCAGGCTTGAGACCACCTGAAGATCGTTTTTTACTCTGTAATGCATCTCCATAAGCACCACCTCTTTCTCTCTCAGTGCCGCTTTGATCCGGTCTTCCGCATGTTTACAATCGGTGATGTTGCGAGCGATGCCGACGAGACCTGTTATCCTCCCGTCATCATCGAAGTAAGGAACCTTGATCGCCTGAAACCAGTATGGAGTCCCATCCGCGGTTGTCATGCGTTTAGTGATCTCCTTTGGCTTGCCAGCCGTAAAGACCACTCTGTCATCTTCTATATTCCTCGCTGCCTCTTCCATATCCGGCATCAGTTCGAAATCATCCTTTCCGACGACCTCTTCGCGAGCCAATCCGAAACACTCAGCCGTTTTATCGTTGACGATTGCATACCTGCTGTTTAAGTCCTTGAAGAAGATAACGTCATGTGCGCACTCCACCATGGATTGGTACTGTCTAAGTTCTTTCTCTGACTTCCACCGTTTGACCACGTTCTCAACAGTAGTTGGCAGGACGGTCAGGTACTTGTTGTCAGGATCTTTTATCAGGTAATCATAAGCACCTACCCTCATCGCTCTTGCTGCCGTCTCCTCATCCCCTGCGCCGGTGACCACTATAATGGGTGCATCCACGCCCATCTCGAAGATATCGAATACTGTTCCGTCCCCAAGCCTATAATCCGCAATCACAGCGTCGAATCCCGTAGAATTGAGTATCGTCTTTGCTTCCGCAACCGAGTTTGCTACCGTGTAATCGTGCAGACTGCCATTTTCCTTGACAGATCGGTCAAAAGCCATCCGGTCCACCCGGTCGTCCTCCACCAGCATAATATTGTATTGTTCCATCGAATCATCCCTCCGGTAACTCTGAAAGAGTCCAGTACAGGTTTATAGTCTTCATCACTTCCACAAACTGGGCATAACTGACCGGTTTGACCATATATCCGGCAACACCGAGACCGAAACTGTCCACCTTATCCTGCTCCTCTCTTGATGTCGTCAACACGACGACCGGGATACTCTTCAGTACCCCATTCTTCTTCGCTGCCACCAGAAACTCTATGCCACTCATCCTTGGCATATTCAAGTCTAAAAGGATGATCCCGGGTCTCTTATTCATCTCGTCCATCAGGTACGAAAGTGCCTCCTCACCATCGGAAGCAACGATCAAGCGATTTGTGACATTAATCTCCTTAAGAGCCCGCTTGACTGTCATCACGTCCACTGTGTCGTCTTCAACCAGCATGATCTCAAGATTCTTATTTATGATACACCGCCCCCTCTGTGACCCTTCTTCGGGATGGTAAAGTGAAATGTACTTCCATCTCCCAATTTCGATTCCACTGTTATCTCCCCCCCATGCATCCTGACAATTTTCCTTACAATCGTAAGTCCTACCCCTGTACTCTCGATCTCGTCACGCGGTCTTAGTGTTTGAAATATCTGGAATATCTTCTTATAATACTTTTCATCTATTCCGGGTCCGTTGTCGGCAACAGAGAACCTCCAGTTGCTATCGCCATTGTCATCGTCCTCGCTGCACGAGATTATTATCAGCCCTTCGGGCTTGTCCATATACAAAGCAGCGTTTCTGATAAGATTCTGGAATATCTGTTCCATCCGCGTCCTTTCAAACGGGATCGTTGGCAGTTCACCCACCACCTCAATCGTTATATCTTCAGGCGGATCGATCAGAGCTATCACTTCGGATACGAGAGTGTTCAGATCCACATCCTCTTTCTCTTCGTTCGACCGCCCGATCCTTGAATACGTAAGGATGCTCTCGATTAAGTTGTGCATCCTTCTCGTTCTATTCTTGAGCAGTTCCAGTTGCTCTCTTCCGTCCTCGTCCAGTTTATCACCATAATCGGCTGCCAGCCATTCAGCCAGCGAAGTGATGGCGCGGAGAGGTGCTTTTAAGTCATGCGAAACGATGTACGCGAAGTCCATTAATTCATTGTTCGATCTCTCCAGTTCATCGAGAAGTTGCAGCCGCAGTTGCTCTTCCTGTACTTTCTCTGCCTCCCACCGTTTACGCTCGGTGATATCCCGAAATATCGTCAGTTTCGATGTGGTTCCGTCTGCATTCGTTAGAGGCGTCTCAACGAGGTCGTAAATCTCATCTGTCCTCCGGGAATGCCACTCCCACTGCACGGTCTTTCCGTCAAGCACCTTTGAGAGTTTGCACAATGGGCATGGAACCTGCCTCCCGTGAAACGTTTCATAACAGATGCCGCCTACCCGATCTCCAAACTTCTCCCGCAAAACCCGGTTCATAAACTCCAGTTTGTGGTCTTTCGAGACCATGTACACGCCGTCAACCATGCTCTCAAATATCAGATTCTGATTGTCGCGTTCCTCTCGTATCTGCACACTCTGCCTCTCTCTCTTTACTGTGTCGTTCATAACTGCTCACCTGTCGCTTTTGAGGGGATCGTGAAATAAAATGTCGAACCTCTTCCTATCTCTGATTCAACCCACATCCTTCCGCCGTGCCGCTCCACAATCTTCTTACAGACAGCAAGACCGATTCCGGTGCCTTCATACTCATCCCTCCCGTGCAGACGCTGGAATATCACAAAGATGCGATCGAAGTATTCAGGGGATATCCCGATTCCGTTGTCCGCGACCGAGAAGAGCCATTTGTCTTCTTTTGGCTCTACAGCGACATGAACACGCACATGCCCCTCGCCCTTAAACTTGATTGCGTTTCCGATCAGGTTCTGGAAGAGCTCCACAAGCTGCGAGGAATCAGCCGCAACCGTCGGTAACGGATCATGGGTCACCACTGCGCCGCTATCTTCTATAGCCAGCTTCAGGTTGGCGAGCGCATGGTTAAGCGCATCTTCGCAATCAACCGGTGTGGGCGGCTTGCCTCGCGTGCCAACACGCGAGTATTTGAGCAGGTCCCGGATCAGCGTATGCATCCGGCTTGCCCCGTCCGCGGCAAAACCGATAAAATCGTCGGCATCAGAGTCGAGTTTGCCCTTGTAACGCTTCGATAAAAGCTGCACATAAGAAGAGACCATGCGTAGCGGCTCCTGCAGGTCATGAGATACTACGTAGGCAAACTGCTCCAGATCCGTATTTGAGCGTTTCATGTCCGCCATGACTCGCTTCAATCTTTTCTCTGCCCGTTTGCGATCAGTGATGTCACGGGCAATCGCCATGAAGATTCTACTGCCATCACAATCTATGACCTTTCCTGAGATCTCCACAGGTACGAGCGTCCCATCTTTCCTCTTCTGGTTCACCTCAAAGACCGTTTCTTTCGCCAGCCCATCCCGAACTTTCATAAACGCCCCACATCCTCTCGGGTCTACGTCAACCTCTTTGTTGCTCATTTTTAACAGTTCTTCCCTGTCGTAGCCAAGTGATTCACAAGCCGCGGAATTGACATCGATAAACCTTCCAGTCTCATCACTCAGGAATATAGCATCCTTAGCGGTTTCAAACAGTACCCGGTACTTCTCCTCGCTCTCACGCAGCGCTTCCTCCGCCCGTTTGCGTTCTGTGATATCCTGCAGGGACTCTATCGCCCCGGTCACATTACCTTTGGCGTTCCTTAGTGGCGCAGCAGTGAAAAAAAGCCATTTATCGCCAAACCCGGGGAAGAAATCTTCAACCTCGTAAGCCCCATCAATAAGAGCCGATTTTCGGAACTTGCCGCCGTAGTATCCGGCTATCTCTTCCTCTGTCAATTCATCCACTATAACATCTGCCAGAACAGGTCTCTCCGTAGAATAGAAAGGTGACCATTGTCTTCCGGTCCCCACCATCTCCTCTGCAGAAACGCCGGTCAGGTTCTCACACGCCTTATTCCAGTGTGTGACTGTGTGCGTCCTGTCGATCACAAAGATCGGCGTCGAACTTCCATTGACTATCTGCGAGAGCTTTTTCTCGCTTTCTGTCAGCGCACATTTCACGCGCCCCCGCTCCGCCTCCTGTTTGAGATTGTGCAGGGCAAAAGCAATGTCTCCGGCGACCTCCTTAAACAATGCCTGCTCTTCCATGTCCGCAGCAAGTTTTGCAGGGACCGCGACAGAAAAGAGACCATAAACCGTCCCTCCGTGTTCCAGCCGGATGGTCATCGCCCTTCTGTCTTCATATCTTTCTGCCAGAGGACAACCACTGCAGGCAGAAATCGGATCATCTATCACTACAACCCCTGATTGCAAAAGCGCCTTCTGCCCGCATTCGATCAACTCCCCCTGCTCCAGCCGTTTCACCATGGGCACGAACGCCTCACCCAATCCCGCTTCGGCAGTCGTTACAAGAGTCCCGGATTTATCCAGCAGAGCAATCCATGCATTGTGATAACCGCGAGTCTCGATAAGGTTGTCGCAAGCGCGCTGAAGCAACCTGTCCCGGTCATTTTCCTTTACAACGAGTTGGCTGACGCTTCTGATGGCATGCAATACAAGGTTGAGATGTATCATCCGCGCCTCCAGATGCTTGCGCTCTGTAATATCACGCATAACCACCAGTATACGTTCATGCTTCCCAACGACCGCTCTTTTCATACTCACGTCTACCCAGAACAGACGTCCGGATATGTGCTTCACCCTCCATTCAAAGAGCTGTGGTTCCCCTGATACTGCCTTCTTTATCCGCCCGATAGCGTCTTTTCGGGTGTACGGCGCTTCACCCGCGCTTATGGTTTGCACGCTCTGTTTGCGAAGTTCCTCGCGGGTATATCCAAACATGTCACACGTCGTGTTGTTGACGTTGATGATCGCCCCGGTCTCTATGTTCTGGGTGAAGACTGCATCATTGATCGAATCAAAAATCATCCGGAACCGATCCTCACTCTCCTTAAGCTCTTTCTCCGCAGCCTTGCGCCTTGACCGGTTCACAACAAGAGCAACGATGATCAGCGTTTGAACGATCATAAAAGCAATTATGCTCAAGATCAGCCATTTATTCGCTTCATAGAATGAATGAGGTTTATTGACAATAATACTGCCTTCGGGCAGGTCAGACTCCTTGATATCCCACCGTTGCATCTGATTGTAGTCAAACATGGATTGGGTCTGCGGCTCTGTTATCACAGGAATGTCCCGCACAGCTTCCCCTGCCATGATGCGCTTTGCCACCGTTGCTGCGACCTGACCGTGATAAACGCCGCCAATCAGTTCACCCCCGACGATACCATGAGACAAGACCTGGTCAGAATACCCGTATACCGGTCGCACACTTGCCTGGCACACCTGTGAGGCTGCTTCGTCAGAAGAGTAATATTTTCCGGATCCATCTCGATTAAATGGTCCGAAAATCACTATGGCCCCATCAGATAATCGGTTTACGGTATCCTCTACCTGTGCCATGGATAAACTGTCACCAATACAGGTCATCCGAACATTTTCATGATATTTGGATAGCTCCTGTATCTGGCTCCGGATCTGTGTTCCGGTAGGTGTGCTGTCAATAACAAAGACAATTTCCCGGGTCTCAGGATGCAGGCTCAAAGCAATGTCTACCGTATCTTTTACAGCCGGAAGCTCGATAACCCCTGTAAATACATCTCGGTCTATAAGATTGGGCGCCTCAAGATTATGTACCCCGCAGAAGACTACCGGTGTTTCCGGAAATATATCTTCATGATACTCGCTAAGAAAATCAAATGCATTATCATCGGTAGATATGATCAGGTCAGATGTTTGGTTGCCGTACTTATATTTATACAAGTCATACAATTTCTCTTTGTACCGGGCATCGTATTTTATGGATTTGGTATCCATATATTCTATCGTGAGCCCGATATCATTTTCTTCAGATCCCAGGACTGACTCAATCCCTTCTACAGTGTCGTCAGTCCAGAGAAACCCCTTATGATACGAATTCAACACAAGCACACGCTTTGCCGGCTCTTCCTGCGCACACGAAAGCTGACCGTATAAAGAGAGGGTAAGAAGCATGGAGATGCTGAAAATTACTATGAACTTACCTCGCGCACTCACCGTTGCCCCCCTCCTGTTGCAGGAATTGTGAAGTAGAACGTCGAGCCCCGTCCTGACTCTGATTCCACCCACATCCTGCCGCTGTGCCGCTCCACGATCTTCTTACAAACCGCAAGACCGATCCCGGTTCCGGAATACTCATCCCTCCCGTGCAGACGCTGGAATATTACAAAGATGCGGTCGAAGTATTCAGGCGCGATCCCGATGCCATTATCAGCCACCGAGAAGAGCCATTCACCATCGTTCCGCTCTGCTGCGATGTGAATACGCGGCGGCGTCTCGCCCCGAAACTTGATTGCGTTACCGATCAGGTTCTGAAACACCTGAGCCAGTTGCGAGTCATCCGCCATCACTGTCGGAAGGGTGTCATGCGTAATCACTGCACCACTATCCTCAATGGATATTTTCAGGTTGGTGAGTGTCTGTAAAAGGAGAGTCTCACAGTCGGTCGGTGTGAGCGGCTTGCCACGCATGCCGACACGCGAGAACGCAAGCAGGTCACCAATTAACGTCTTCATCCGGTTCGCGCCGTCCACAGCAAAGCCGATGAACTCGTCGGCATCAGAATCGAGTTTGCCCTCATATCGCCGCTTCATAAGCTCCATATAGCTTGATACCATGCGAAGCGGTTCTTGCAGGTCATGGGACGCAATGTGTGCGAACTGCTCGAGTTCGGCATTGGAACGCTTAAGCTCCAAAACGCTCTTGCGCAGCGCATCTTCGGCACGCTTGCGCTCGGTAACGTCCTTAGCTAATACTAAATTGTTGTGTGCAAGAGCAGAGAGTTTTTTCGCGATGAGCCATAACAAATCAAGCACTTCTTCGAACTTTGCAAGCGACATCTCAGGCATCTTTCCGAAAGCATCCAGCATTTCACCCGTATCAGCACCAATTTCCTTTGCATACGTTTCAATTCTGTTCTTATCGACGCCCATCGCATTGCTCTGACCGACCAGCCAGTTTGCAATGTGCTTACCTCCAACAATTATTGGAGCGCTGGCATCGACAAAACCACAGCTAAGACATTTTTCATAAGTTGGCTTCATAAGTGCCTTTGCTTTCCCCCCAAGAATCTTATCAGACTTTACGCAGTTCATATCTCCCTTTTCCGTGCTCCTGATGATCTCGCACACACCGCAGAAATTGCTTGCTTTTGTGATTGGCTCACCACTGATATCCGAGATGATGGATGCTACGTCATTTGCAGCGGCAAAAGCATCCTGGATCTGCTGGAGGTCTTCCAAATCAATTAAATCGGTCAAAGAAACATCTTTAACTGATTTATCAGGCGATAGGATGTAATCGAGTCTTACCCTGAGACGCTCTTCGCTTTCCCGGAGCGCATCTTCGGCACGCTTGCGCTTCTCATCGAGTTCGATTGCATATAGGGCAAAAGCAAGATCTCCGGCTACTTCGGAAAATAAGGACTTCTCTTCCTCATCTACAGCAATATCTGCAGAGACCGCAACCGAAAGCAGACCATAAACCCGGTTCCCGTGTTCCAACCGGATGGCCTTTACGCTCTTGCCATCATACTGGTCTACAAGGGGGCAATCCGTGCAGGTGGCAGCAGGATCATCTATCACGATTACCCCGGATTGTATGAGTGCCTTTTGTACGCATCCGGTCAACTCCCCCTGCTCCAGCCGTTTCACCATAAGCTCAAATGCCCCGCCCAATCCTGCTTCGGCGGTCGTTACAAGCCGTCCGGACTCATCCAGCAGAGCGATCCATGCGTTATGGTAGCCGCGTGCCTCAATAAGATTATCACAAGTGCCTTGAAGCAGTTTGTCCCGGTCTTTTTCCTTTGTGATAAGCTGGTTAACGTTCCGTATCGCACGAAGCACAAGGTTGAGGTGCGCCATTTGCTCCACCAGATGCTTGCGCTCTGTGATGTCACGCACAACCACCAGCACACGTTCACACCCCCCAATGACAGCGCCCCTCATGCTCACTTCCTCCCAGAACAGACGCCCGGATCTGTGCTTAGCCCTCCATTCAAAGACCTGTGGTTGCCCTGCTGATGCTTTCTTTATCCATTCGACCGCGTCTGCCTGACTGTACGGTGCTTCGCCCATGCTTAGGGCCTGTACACCGAGTCTTTGGAGTTCCTCGCGGGTATATCCATACATGCCACATGCTGTATTGTTGACGTTAAGGATCGCTCCGGTCTCTGTGTCATGGATAAAGACCGCATCGTTGATCGAATCAAAAATCGTCCGGAACCGATCCTCGCTCTCCCTGAGTTCATCCTCCGCAGCCTTGCGCCTTGACCGGTTCACAAGAAGGGCGATGATGACCAACACCTGAAAGAGTATAAATACAATTGCACTCCAGATCAACCCTTTGTTCACTTCATAGACCGAATAAGGTTTATTGACGATAATGCTGTCTTCGGGCAGGTCAGACTCCTTGATACCCCACCGCTGCATCTGGTTGTAGTCAAACATGTTTTGGGTCTGCGGCTCTGTTATCACAGGAATGTCCCGCACCGCTTCCCCTGCAAGGATGCGCTTTGCCATCTTTGCTGCAACCTGACCATGATAAAAACCGCCAAACAGTTTACCACCAACGATACCATAAGGCAAAACCTGGGCAGAATAGCCATACATTGGCCGTGCACTTGCGCCGGATACGCACAGAGCAGCTTCTCCGTATGCGTAATACCTCCCCGACTTATCGTGATTGTATGTCCCGAAAAGCACTATGGTATCATCGGATAATTTGCTTACCTCTTCCTCTATCTGCTCCAGGGATAAACTTTCATCAAGACGGGTCATCCTGATATCCTCGTAATATTTGAAATTCTCCTGTATCTGGCCCCAGAGATATTCCCCGGTAGGTGTGTTGTCAACAACAAAGACTATCTGCTCAGTCTCCGGATGCAATTTTAAACCAATGTCTATCGTTTCTTTTATCGACTGAAGCTCAATAATCCCTGTAAATTCTTCCGGATCTATAAGAGTAGGAGCTTTGAGATTATTTACGCCGCAGAACACCACTGGCGTACCTGGAAACAGATCCTGGTGGTACTCACGGAGAAAATTGAATGCGTTATCATCAGAAGATATAATCAGATCAAATGTTTGGTTGCCGTATTTATACTTATACAACTCATATAATTTCTCTTTGTACGAACTATCGTATTTTGTGGATTTTGAATCCATATATTCTGTCCTGAGCTCAATGTCGTTTTCTTCGGGTTTTAAGACTGATTCTACCCCTTTTACAATAGCGTCGGTCTGAGCAAAACCTTTGTGATACGAATTCAGCACAAGCACTCGCTTTGCCGGCTCTTCCTGTGCATACGAAAGCTGACTGCATAGAGCGAGGGCAAGAAGCAGAAAGATGCTAAAAATTGCTACGGACTTACGCCATGTACTCATCTCTGCCCCCTTCCTTTTGCGGGAATCGTAAAGTAAAACGTCGCCCCCTGTCCTGGCTCTGACTCAACCCACATCCTGCCACCGTGCCGCCCCACAATCTTCTTGCAGATGGCAAGACCGATGCCAGTTCCCGAGTATTCGTCCCTGCCGTGCAGACGCTGGAATATCACAAAGATGCGCTCGAAGTATTCCGGGTCGATCCCGATTCCGTTGTCCGCAACTGAGAAGACCCACTCCGCCCCACCCTCCTCTTTCTGCTCCGCTGCGATGTGAACACGCGGCGGCGCCTCGCCCCGAAACTTGATCGCGTTGCCGATCAGGTTCTGGAAGACCTGAGCCAGTTGCGAGCCATCCGCCATCACTGTCGGGAGGGTGTCACGCGTAATCACTGCACCACTATCCTCAATGGATACTTTCAGGTCAGAAAATGTCTGTGAAAGGAGTGTCTCGCAGTCAGTCGGTGTGAGCGGATCGCCACGCATGCCGACATGCGAGAATGCGAGCAGGTCACCAATTAACGTCTGCATCCGGTTCGCGCCGTCCACAGCAAAGTCGATGAAATCATCGGCATCGGAGTCGAGTTTGCCCCCATATCGCCGCTTCATAAGCTGCATGTAACCAGAGACCATGCGAAGCGGCTCCTGCAGGTCATGGGACGCAACGTACGCGAACTGCTCGAGTTCGGCATTGGAACGCTTCAAGTCGGCTACGGTTTGCGTAAGCTCCCTCTCTGCACGTCTGCGAGCTTTTTCGATCTCCTTCTCTCTTGTTACATCCCTTGCACAGCCGACCGTTCCGATTATGTTGCCATGTTCATCCCAAAACGGCGCCTTGTAAACATCAAGGTAGAGAAATTCTCCCTTGACATTACCAAACTCATCGAATCTTTGTGGTTTTTTCGTCTCCAAAACCACTAAATCGGAACCCGCACACAGCTCTCCGAATGTATGATAGTCAGGGTTTTCCAGATGAGTCTCCTTTTCCCTGCTGGCAAAATATGCGTCTGTTTTACCAATCGGCTCATCCGTATCCCTGACATTGAGCAACTTTTCACAACAAGCCGTATTCACAAAGATAAACTTACCCTCCAAATCTTTTGTCCATATAAGGTCCGGCAGATTGTCGCACATCAACCTGAGCATAGAATACACATGCTTGTATTGCCCCTCACTCTTCAGAAGTGCCTCTTCGCTCTCACGCTGCTTGCGCAAGAATCCTGACGCCACCAGCCCCCCCACCAGGCAAGCAAGAATAAAGGCAGTTCTCACATAAAGTACGTAGGGAGGGATATCCAGCGCAAGCAGATCAAAAAAAGAACTCTCATTGTAAAATATCAAAGAACCAACAACGCTGTCGATAAACCAGAAAAACCCCCCGAATAAGAGGGCGGCACTTATAATATAGCTGGTGTTGGTCTGGTCACTCTTCTCCTCCAATCTAAAGAATCTTCGGATGGATCCAAGATTCAATAACACATCCGCCAGCAATAGGAGTATATACGCAATCACAAACTGCTTGATAACCACAAAGGTGCTAAAATCCATCGGGATTGTACTGCTTGCACCGGAAGCCCAGCCCCATGGAGGCGGGTTAAGCGATATAGCCCACCTTGCCAGAGTGTATAGGCTTATTGTGCTGAGTATCCGGAATGGAATCTCTACCACGTACGCACTTAGCCACCAGTCGTGCCCTCCCCGCCTATTGCGCATATCCGCAAAGAATCCATGCCACAGCACCCATAACGTGAATGGAGGCACGACAACGAATATGGCATAACCATTGCTGGGGCCCCATAGCCACCACATCGCCTGGCAGCCACCTGCTAAAGCCGATAGTAGTCCGTATCTCCACCCCCACGCGAGGGTTATAAGCATCGGAAACAGGAGCCCTATAAGGACAACCGCGATGTAGGGCGGGAAAGGAAAATTGATGGTATGAAAGTTAAGGACAAAACCGAGCAACCCAAAGAGGATCGAGATCGAGATCTTGTATGGTGCGGTCATCGTTGTACCATTCGAGTCCGGATGCCCGGAGGCATCATCCACTGTACCAACTTGTCCCATGAACCGCTCTCCCTGCTATTACTCCCAGTCATTTGTTTTGGGTTCTATAATATATAATGTTTTTGGGGTGGGCTGCCAACATACCCGGGTGCTGGACCGGGGACCCCAGAGGCATATTCGAAGCTAACTTCGAGACCAATCATGCAACTGCTGAAAGTTGCAAAAAAACAGAGGATCACGATTCAAGAGTCTGATCAACAGATCTCGAGCAGTTACAAAGAATCCAAAAAAGAAAAAAGATTCCCGAAGTATTCCGGGCAATCTATACTTTACTTATGCCGAATGACTGTATCAGAATGTCCGGGTTGGCAGTACCACATGCAATCGTCTTCTTGCTCTTGAGATCGTTAACAGTGATCTCAGCAGGCGCAAACATCGCACCATCGACCTTGAAGAAGTCGAAGCCAGCCGCCTTGAACGTGTCGAAGAATGGCTTTCCGTAGTCTCTGGACGTCTCTGATGGCACCTTCTTCACGTAGTCGGTGAGTTCATCGATATCCGGATAATCGACGGTGTAGTACGTCTTGCCGCAGTATATGATGCAGTCGTTGGTCGAGCCCATGCATTTGGTGTCATCTCCAACGACCGGCGAGATCGGGATTATGCCAAATCCGTTCCTGATCGTTGTGATGTCGAATCCAAGATCATGCATCTTGTGTATCCCTGTTTCAACGATTCTCGCGGAGATCTGCACGGATCCTGCAATCGAAGAGGTTGGCGCAACCGCGATGTAGAGTTCTTTTGGATCGACGCCGCATTTCTTGGCGATCATGTCGGTGACCTCTTCATCCGGAAGTTCGCTCGCTTCGAGTACGAGGATCGCCTTGTCCGAAGAATCCTTGTATCCTATCTCATCATAGAGTTCCTTGGGATCCAGCGAAAGCGCACGCGCAGGTCCGGAGCCCATTGCAAAGTACTTTCCAACAATAATTCTCCAGCCCGCGTACTGCGATGCCATACATGCGGTGACCGGATCATCGATTGCAACCTGAATGCCAGGGACTGTGTAGTCGCCCAGTTGGTATGGTATGTACTTGAGGTCTGCAAGGTCTGCAAGGCATAACCTTGAGAGATACATGCCAGCACCGTATCCGCCTGCCGCATCCACGCCAGCGTCGACGATGGTTGCTCCGTTCTTTAACTCTGATACGCCAATATCGAGTTCCTCTGCGCAATCAAGCATCTCCTTGAATGCCCGGTATCCATATTTATTTACACTGACCATTTGGGAATCACCCAACATCACACAAGTTCCGCATCATTATAAGATTATCGGGTAGGCGCAGATAAGGGTTAGGAGGCTGGTCTCATCTTCAAAACACGTCATAGCACCACAAAGATGATCCCCTCATTCATCATCTCCGCACCAGCAGTTTGTTAAGGTCCCCGCTCGTGACCATCCCGATGACCTTCCGGTTCGAATCGATCACCGGAAGCGCTGAAATTTTGTGCCGTTCCATCTTCCTGACTGCAATCTCGACAAACTCATCAGGGCTGCTTGTGACCACGCGCCCGGTCATTGCGCTCCCGACGGTGCCGGTGTACCCGCGTGCCACTGCTTTTGAGATATCCCACGAGGTGACGATTCCGACAAGGACTCCGTCCTCTGATAGTACTGGTAGGTGATTGAATTTGCCCTCGATGATCAGTTCAGCCGCCTCTTTAATCTCTACATGTACGCTGACGGTGCGCACACATTCAGACATCGCATCCCGCACCAGCAGTTGCCCCTGAACCTCTCGCATCGGCTTTACTGTGCCGCGTCTTTGCAGCTGTTCGCAAGGACCGTTCACGAAGAACTCGCCGTCCCTGATCCACGCTTTGAGTTCATCCGCGATCGTCCGTGCGATATGAAAACTCGAAAGCGGGGAAGTCCGAACCTCCTTTCCATCAATGTCAACGATTCCGGACCTCAACTCCTCATAAGTTACCTCTTGCACAGTGGGATGTCCTGATACCCCGTAGTCCAGGATATTCGTTCTGATTTCGGTGTCGCTAATCCCTGTTGCGGCTGCGATCTCCTCATTCAGGATTGGTATCGGGACGCCGATCCCAACATACATACTGATCCCGTATCCGCGAAAGACAGCGCCGCGTATGTATCGCGTATCCATCTCCTTGAGATCTCCTGAGAGCATCAGTGTAGAGAAACTATTATCAGGATCATGCTGGGTTCCGCTACCGACCACGTGCCCCTTCGCACCCCCCAAAAATATCCTTGTGCCGATGCCGATCGTCCTGAACTCCGGATCATTGGAGATTGGGGAGAGTACGCCTGCACCTGAGTATGAGACATTGCCAAATCCCGGAAGGAGCGTTCCCATGTATGTGTACAGGGTGCGCTTTGTCGAGTTTGTTGCGGCAGCGTACCGCTGATACGCGTTTCGCGGGTTTAGCATCACTGCCTGATTCAGATCATTAATCGTGATGCTGGTATCCAGTATCTTGCGCGGATAGCAGTCAGTTCCGGATGATTCGGCATGTACATCGATCTCCCGCCCTGCGATCAGATCCTCGATTACATGCCCGCCGCCATAAGATTCGTCCGAATCAGACGGCTGTGTTGCGCCGAGATATGCATCGACCGCGGCTACGCCAGAATACGCCTCGACGCCATTTAAGTGTACGCGCTGCATCCGGATCGGCGGATCGGAGTGCCCGAAATTTAAGAATACGCCTGATGAACACATCGCCCCGAATGTGCCAGTCGTGACCACATCGACCTCCTGCGCCGCTTTTCCTGCGCCGTGCTCATGTATGTACTCGGTCATCTCCTCTGCCGTGAGGACGCAGACGCTGCCATCCCGGATCCGTTCGTTGATCTCTGGTATCGTTTTCGCTGTCATGGGTTATTATGTGATAATCGGGTTCATCATACTTATAGACATTCGCGAATTGCTGGTATTCGCGGGAAGGTTTTTCATGTAGTGCTGATCGTGCCGATCGTGCCAAATTGTGCCAAATTGTGTTGGCGGTGCTTGCCCGCGCCGCCGGTCTTCTTTTTTTCGCTTCGGGATTTGTGACGGGGGATATTGCTGAGGCGAAAGGGTTTATTATGGGTGCTATAATAATGTTTCATATAGTGATGACAATGGAAGCAAACATCGTAGTAAAGCAGGTCAATGCTCTTATAGAGGGGGGTTACTATCCGAACAAGGCGGAATTTGTCGAAGATGCGATAAGTGCTTTCTTTGAGCTCAGAAAAGATATGAAAATCGCATCGGTCATTGAACTCTACAAAAAAGAAGAGATATCAATCTCAAAAGCTGCTGAGCTTGCGGGATTGGATATGGAAGAGATAAAACGAGTTTTAGTAGAGGAAGGTGTTGGGATAAAGAGGGGTTTTACGAAAGATAGGAGAACTGCGGCGAGTGAGCTTTCAGGGATGGTGTAATGGTCGTCGTCGATACCTGTGTTTTGAGCTCTCTTGCAAAGATAGATGAATTGGATTTGCTTCGTGAATTTTTTGATGATATAGTTGTTGTTCCTTCCGTTGCTGACGAGGTGGAGCGGGTAGGGTGGGCTAAATTCGCCAGAAGTATCAAAGAAGTTCTGTATTTCGAGAAGGCGGATGAGGGGAAGTTTGTTCTTGTTGTGCCTCTCAGTTCAAAAGAGTTGCAGTATGCATATACGTTAAAAAATGAGTATGGGTTGAGTATTGCTGATTCTGAGTGCATAGCAGTTGCGAAAATAAGAAAACAAGTTCTATTGAGCGATGATAAGTATCTTGGAAGAACAGCAGCGAATGAAGGGGTGGGGCATGTGTATGATCTTCTGACCTTTCTGGAAGCGTGTATCGTGAAAGGAATACTTCGGAAGAGGGAACTGACTGAAATAGTCTCTTTGTTGAAGAAAAGAGATTTTTATAAGTTTTCAGGCGATGATGAGAAGGAACTCTTCTCTTACTTTGAATGATGAGTGAATCGGGAGGGGGGCACGGCGTATGGGGAATAGGTCTCCGATATCAGAATGACTACTTGGTGGGCGGACACGGTGATCGCACCATAGATCGCATCCGCCCATTCGATGATGCCGCCGATGTGAGCGGCTGCCGTGCTG
>Ga0164318_10001085_pt1 | contig 23390 bp, 15 predicted proteins | sample GuaBasSedimGuay9_FD_113734 | JGI IMG/M metagenome (GOLD analysis project Ga0164318, IMG submission 113734) | Subseafloor sediment microbial communities from Guaymas Basin, Gulf of California, Mexico - Guay9, Core 4571-4, 0-3 cm | ecosystem: Environmental > Aquatic > Marine > Hydrothermal vents... | reverse complement strand
CGCCCAGCCCCAGCCCCTCGGCGAAAAATACGGTCGGCCCCGCCTCCACCTTCCGCAACTCGGAGCCAGACTCGAATGGCCGCTCCAGCACTACCAGCGCCTTTTCAACCCCGTCCCGGGGATCCTGAACCCCCTCGATCAATTTTCCGCATTCCGCTCCCTGTGCCTCCAGAGCCCAGATGCTCAGCCGCTCAACCGCCTGTCGTACCGCGTCGTCCGGATAAACCACGTGCAACCGGTAGCTTCCCTCCCCGCCGCAACCCGCCTCAAAGAGCACGGCAACAAGTAAGGGCCAAATTGCTCGAGTCCTCCTGCCCATGGCTTGCCTCGCAGGTAGCGTCTGTATCCGGCCACGCCTGTTGTGAACGGAAAGTTCCTATCACCGGCTCCGGGACCCGTCAACGACTTTGGGACACCAGAATCCGCCACCCGGGACCTGCGGATTCAAGACACCCGGGGCCAGACAGCCGCGGGCGGGTGTGCCGGGCGCACCGCCGGGCCGCCGGGGGGCAGGGCCGCGAGCAGCTCGGACACGGTGCGTCCCAGCCGGGGATGAACCGTGTTCGGGGTGATGCCGGCCAGCGGTTCCAGCACGAAGCGCCGCAGGTGCATGTGGGGATGTGGCAACACCAGCCGATCGGAAGCGATGACGTGGTCGCCCACCAGCAGCAGGTCGATGTCGATGAGGCGCGGGCCCCAGGGCTGGCGCCGCACCCGGCCCAGGCGGTCTTCGATCTCCAGGCAGGCATCGAGCAGCTGTTCCGGCGCCAGTTCCACCTCGGCCCGGGCTGCCAGGTTGAGAAAGTCCGGCTGCTCCACGCCGCCCACCGGCTCGGTCTCGTACACGGGGGAGACGGCCCGCAGGTGGATCCCGGCATGTTCGTCGAGCAGCTCGAGCGCCCGGCGCAGGTTGTCCCGGCGCCGGCCGAGGTTGCTTCCCAGAGACAGGCAGGCCGGTTCCATGTCAACCGTCCGGAGAAAACCCGGCCAGGCGATCGAGGGCCTGGTCGATGCGTTCGAGCGGTTGGGTCAGGCACAGGCGCACGAACCCCCGTCCCGAGGGACCGAAGCCCGAACCCGGCGTTACCAGCACCCCGGTTTGTTCGAGCAGGCGCTCGGTGAAGGCTACATCGTCGCCGCCGGGCACCTCGAGCCACAAGTAGAAGGTGGCCCGGGGCGGTTGCACCTCGAGGCCCAGCCGCCGCAAGCCCTCGGCCAGGAGGCGGGCCCGCCGGCGGTACTCGGCCAGAGTGGGTTCGACGATCTCCGGCCAGGCCCGCCAGGCCGCCTCTGCCGCCTGCTGCACCACCCCGAACACCCCGGAGTCGACGTTGGTCTTGAACCCGAGCAGCGCCGCCACCGCCCCGGCGTTACCGGCGGCGAAGCCCACCCGCCAGCCGGTCATGTTGAAGGTCTTGGAAAGCGAGTGGAACTCGATGGCCGTGTCTTCCGCGCCCGGCACCTGTAGCACGCCGGGGGCGGGCTCGCCGGAGAGCACCACCTCGCTGTAGGCGGCATCGCTGCAGAGCAGGATGTCGTGGCGGCGGCAGAAGTCGACGGCCCGCGCGAAGAAGTCGAGCCCGGCCACCGCCCCGGTGGGGTTGTTGGGATAGTTCAGCCATAGCAGCCGCGCCTGCCGGGCGATGCCGGGGTCCACGGCGTCGAGATCGGGCAGGAAATCATTCTCCGGGCGCAGGGGCAAGAAGACGGGACGTCCCCCGGCCAGCAGGGTGGCATTGGCATACACCGGGTAGCCCGGCTCCGGGCACAGCGCCACCTGCCCGGGCTCGAGCAGGGCAAAGGGCAGGTGGGCGATGCCCTCCTTGGAGCCGATGAGTGCCACCAGTTGCCGGTCCGGGTCCAGATCCACCCCGTAGCGTCGCTTCATCCAGGCGGCGGCGGCGCGGCGGAACTCGCCGCTGCCGGCATAGGCGGGATAGCGGTGGTTATCCGCCCTTCCCAGCGCCTGGCGGGCCGCCGCCACTATCGGCTCCGGGGTGGGCAGATCGGGATCGCCGATGGTGAAGGAGATGACGTCCACCCCGCGGGATTCGAGTTCGGCTTTCTTGCGGTCGAGGTCGGCGAACAGGTAGGGCGGCAACGACTGCAGCCGGGAAGCGGGGGAGATCATGCCTGCGGCTCTCCGCCGAAGACATCGTTCATGGTATAGCGACCCGGCCCGGACCGGGCGGCGAAACGCACCGCCGCGAGCGCCCCCCGGCAAAAGTGGTCCCGGGAGGTGGCCCGGTGAGTGAGCAGCAGTTGCTCGCCCCCGCCCAGGAACATGACCTGGTGCTCGCCCACCACGTCGCCGCCCCGGGCCGAGGCCAGGCCGATCTCGTCCTGCCGGCGCCGGCCCTGGCGGCCGTAGACCGCCTCGGCGCCTTCCCGGGCCCGGGCCACCTCCTCGGCCAGCGCCAGGGCCGTGCCCGAGGGCGAGTCGGCCTTGCCGGCGTGGTGGATCTCGAAGATCTCCGCGTGGTAGGACGGCAGCAGGCGGGCGGCCTCGGCCACCAGCCGGCGCAGCACGAACACCCCGCGGCTCATGTTGGGGGCCCACACCACGGCGATGTCCGCGGCGGCGTCGTCCAGGTGACGGGCGTCGTCGTCGCCGAGGCCGGTGATGCCGCCCACGTAGGCCACCCGTGCCTGGCGGCAGGCGGCCAGGCGTCCGGCCAGGCCGGCGGGGAGGCTGAAATCGAGCAGGCAGTCGGCGCCGGCCAGGGCGGTGGCCAGGTCCTCTCCCAGGTGTATACCCGCCGCCAGCTCCAGCCCCAGTTCCGGGTGACCGGGTCTTTCCACTGCCGCCGCCAGGGCCAGGTCTGCCGACTCGCCGATGAGTTCGAGCAGGCGCCGGCCCATGCGGCCGCGGGCCCCGCACAGGACTACCTTGATCATGACTTCTCCCCGTCGGGCAACAACCCCAGGGCGTCGAGCACCTCCTGCAGGCGCGGCCGGTTCGAGGCGGCCAGCGGCGTCAGCGGCAGGCGGATCTCCGGCCCGAACAGTCCGAGCATGCCCAGGGCCGCCTTGACGGGTATGGGGTTCGATTCCAGGAACAGCGCCTCGGCCAGCGGCAGCAGCTCGAGAAACAGCGCCCGGGCCTCGGCCAGGTCACCGGCGGCGAAGCGATCGTAGACCTGTGCCATGCGGCCGGGGTCGACGTTGCTCACCACCGAGATGCAGCCGCTGCCTCCCAGGGCCAGGAAGGGCAGGTAGGTGAAGTCGTCTCCCGACAGCAGGGAGAAGTCGCCGGGCACCAGGCGCCTGAGCTGGGCGGCGAACTTCATGTCCCCGGTGGCCTCCTTGAGGGCCACCAGGTTGGGCAGGCGGGCCAGCGCCGCCACGCTGTCGGCCGACAGGCTGACGCCGGTGCGCCCGGGCACGTTGTAGGCCACCACCGGCACGCCCACCTCGGCAACGGCGGCGAAGTGCTCGAGCAGGCCGGCCTGGGTGGGCTTTACGTAGAAGGGGGTGACCACCAGCACGCCGTCGACGCCCAGTTCTCCCAGGCGGCGGGTGGTCTCGACCGTGACGGCGGTGTTGTTGCCGCCGCTGCCGGCAATCACCGGAACGCGCCCGGCCGCGACTTCCTTGACGAGGCGCACCACCTGGAGCCTCTCTTCCAGGCTCATGGCGGCGGCCTCGCCGGTGGTGCCGCAGGCCACCAGGCCGTGGATGCCTTTTTCCAGTTGCCGGACCACCAGCGCCCGCAGGGCGGCCTCATCGACCCGGCCGTCGCGGAAGGGGGTGGCCAGCGCCGTCATCGTTCCCCGGAACATGCGTCACCTCCATCTGCCTGCCGGCAGTTCTGTCTGGCCGGGGCGGTGACTTCCTCCACCGGCGGCCGGGGCGGGCCCTTGACGCCGCAGCCGGCCAGCAACGCCCCGGTGATCAACAGCAGGCGCAGGCGCCCCGCCCCGGCCTGCTTTCCTCCCACCTTTCCCATGATGCGGGCGGCGAGGGGGTGTGCTCTCGCGCGGAGCGAAGTGAGCACGAGAGTGCAGCCCCGAGCCGCCAAGCAAGCAGCCGTTGCCATTGCGGCCGGCGCGGCATCGTTGTTGGGGGCGCCGGCCTGCTCGACGCCTGGCCGCCCTTCCTGCCGCGGGGTCATGATCAGAAGTACAGCACCAGCCGGCCCAGGATGCGGTGGGCGATGTTTCCACCGTCGTCCTGGTTGGCCTCGCCGATGCCGCCCCGGGCCATGTCGTCGCCCAGATCGTCCATGCCGTTGAAGGGAATGAGCAGGCCGTAGGCGATACCGGCGTGGAAGTTGTCATCGGAGAAGTAGAAGATGTCCAGGTTGAACTCCAGTCCCAGCGGGTGGCTCTTGCCCCGGGTGGAGTCGCTGTAGATGGCGCTGGAGTATACCGCCGAGAGCTTGGCCCCGAAACCCTCGGCCACGTCGTAGCGCACCGAGGGCTTGAGGTAGAAGGCGTCGGTGACGGTGCCGACGATCTCCCGCCAGAGGATCATGTCCACGTGGTAGTCGAGGTTGAAGCGGAAGTTGTTGATGTTGGTGTCGCCGTGGGCGTAGGAGAACTGCTTCTCGGCGAAGGGGCGCACCCCCATGCCGGGCGAGTTGTCGCCGCTGGCGAAGCCCAGCTCCAGGCCCAGGATGAGCTTGTCGTCGAGCATCCGGTAATCGCCCTGCAGTACCGCGCCGAATTGCATGATATCGACGCTGCCCTCGGCCAGGGCCCCGATGAGGTTGCCGTCGGCGTCCAGGTTGTGGCCCACGTTGGTGTAGCCGATCTTGCCGATGATGGCCACGGCCTCCAACTCCAGGCGCAGCTTGCCCCACATGAAGCGCACCCAGATGTCGGGGATGTAGACCTCGGCGTTGCGCACGGCGTAGTCGTCGATGGCCTGGCGGGAACCGGAAGCCGGATCGGCAGGTGATCTGGTGTTGTAGTCGATGGCGTCCAGTGCCTGGTTGCGGTAGACGAAGTAGAAGCCGTAATTGAGTATCCAACCGCCCTGCAGCAGCTCCCGCCTGATGTCCTCGGGCTTGTCGCGCTTGAACACCGCCAGGATGTAGGAGTTGACGTCATCGAGCTGGTCGAGATCGAGGTTCTGCCCGTTGTACTCGTTGCTCCAGGAAAAGTAGGGACCCTCGGAGGTGAAGTCGATCATGGGCACCACGTAGTGGCCGAACAGCTTGGTGGCGAAGAGGATGCGGTCGGCGGTGGAGCCGTAGTCGCAATCGAAGCACTGGCCGGTCAGGCCCAGGTAGTGGGGCTGGGTGACGTAGGGACCGTTGTCGTGGTGGGCGGGACCGCCGTCGTTGGCCAGCAGTCCCAGGCCCCAGTGGCTGGGCATGCGACCGAAACGCAGCAGGCCCAGCGGGGTCATCACCTCGCCCCAGACCCTCTTCACGGTGATGCTGTCGCGCAGGGAGTTGAAGCCGGCGGTAGGGGGGATCTGGCCGGGGCTGAACATCACCAGCGGGTAGTACTGGTTCTGGGGATAACCGTCGGGAGTGGAGCCGAGGATGAGGTTGTCGAGGATGTCGATCTGGGCCATGATGCGCACATCTTCCGAAACGTTGATGGTGGGCTCCAGGCGGAAGCGCATGTTGGCCATGGCCAGGGTGTCGTGGCGGTCGGTGGCCGAACGTGGAAACTGGGGGTAACTGACGCCGCGATCCTCGGGGTCGGAATAGGTGCGCGGGTGCAGCCCCAGGTCGGCCCCGTCGTTGAGGTCGGCGCGCAGGCGCAGGTAACCGTGCAGATCGAGGATGTTGAGCGGCATCTTGCTGGCTGCCGTCGCCTGTTCGTCCACCTCCTCGAAGCCCGCGGGCAGGACGTCGCCGCTGGTAGTGGTTTCTTCAACCTCGGGCTCGGGCAACTGGGGCAGCGGCGGCGGGGACTCGCCCGCCTGTTGATCGCCGGCCGGTTGTGCCTGCTGCTCGCCTGGTTGCGACGGCCGTACCTGCTCGCCGGCCGCCTTGTCGGGGGACTGCTCGTCGCCCTTCTTTTCTTCCTGGGCCTGGGCTTCCACCGTTTTTTCGGGCGTGGCAGCCATGGTCACCACCGGGAATCCCACCGGAATTGCCAGCAGTACCGCCAGCATGAAAAAATTCCACCTGCGCATGATGCCTCCCTTGCAGCTTGCCAGCCGGGGGATCGCAAAACACCGCGACCCGCTTGCAGAAAACGGCCCTGGCTGTAACACATGGCCGGCTGGAGTGTCAAGGTGCGCTTGACCCTCGCCGAGAGCCCATGCTAATTTGAAATGTTTGGAAAATGGAGAGTTACGGAGATGAACAGGAGCAACAACAGCCAGAGGGGAAATTCCGGGACAGGGACGATTGCTACCGGGTGGCGGGCCGGGAAAATGGCCGGGTTGTTGATGCTGGCGCTGCTGCCGCTGCTGGTGCTGGGCCTGTACTGCGGGGGAGCCTCGCAGACGGGACTGTGGCTGCGCATACTCAGCCCCGACGTGAGCATCACTCATGTTCGCCTGCTCATCTATGACGCCACCTCTTTCTCCAGCGAGCCGGTCAGGAAGATCGACGTGCCCGATCCTCCCTACTCCGAGGCCCGCAAGCTGTATCCCAATGCCAGCGAAGAGGCCAACCAGCTGTGGGTGCTGATCCTGGCCGGGCAGACCGTCAACGAGAGCATTCGCGTGGTGGGCATCGGCTACCGCCTGCAGGAAGGAGGAGAACGGGAGGTGGCCCGCGGGGAACTGTCCCGGCTGGTGTTCCAGCCCGGGGCCATCCTCGACCTGCAGGATGCCGAGGGCAACAGCCTGAGCCTGGGTCTCGAGGGCTGCCAGGACGAGGACGAAGATGGCTACTGTCCGCCCTCGGACTGCGACGACGATCCAGCGACGGGCGCCCAGATCAATCCCGGCATGGACGAGGCCTGCGACGGCCTGGACAACGACTGCGACGGGGCTGCCGACGAGGGGTGTCCCTGCAATCCCGGAGACGAACGTGATTGCTGGCCGCAGTGGGCTCGCGATATCGCCACGGTGTGCCTGGCCAGCCAGGATCCCCATTGTCCCTGCTCCCAGGGGCGGCAGCGATGTGAAAACGGTACCTGGGGCCAGTGCCTGGGCCTGGTGGTTCCCCAGCCGGAAGGCCAGTCCGTCGGCGAGGCTCCCGACGAGCAGGGTGTGCCCTGTCAGGACAACTGCCGTGATGCCCAGGGCCAGCCGGTGGAATGCGGCGTCGAGGATTTCAGCTGCTATCCCAGCTGCTCCGACGACGGTGTCGACAACGACTGTGATTTCTACGCCGACGCCCGGGATATCGGCTGCGGCGGTTGCCGGCCCGGCCAGTCGCGGGGGTGCTATACCGGCCCGGAGGGAACCCAGAGCAACCCTCCCTGCCACGAGGGCCTGCAGTTTTGCCAGGATGACGGCACCTGGCCGGCGGAGTGCGACGGCGAGACCACTCCCATGGGTTGGACACCGGAGAATCCCACCGGGGCCCAGGAGTTCGACCACTGCAACGGCATCGACGACGATTGCGACGGTGTCACCGACAACGTCACCCAGGCCCCGGCCTGCAGCCTGAACCAGGGGTGCTGCCGCGACGCCCGCAAGTCCTGTGTAGGCGGCGTCTGGGTGGACTGCGGCGATGCCGAATACCAGCAGTTCGCCCACGACGCCTGCTTCGATCCCGTCCTGGGGGAGGACCACCAGTACTTCGCCCACCAGGAGGACATGAGCCTGTGCGATGGTATCGACAATGACTGCAACGGCACCCCCGACGACGCCATCGACGGCGTGTGCCAGTGCCAGGAGGGCTGGTCGAGCGTCTGCGAGGATCGGGAAACGGGCGAGTGCGTGCCGGGCTACTGGATCTGCGTCGACGGCGAGGTGGTGATGGACGACCACTGCCACCCCCCCGAGCCGGAGATCTGCGACAACAAGGACAACGATTGCGACGGCATCACCGATCGCAACGAAGATGCCCGCCGGGATTGCATCGACCGGCTGGGCGCCATCGAGCACGCCCGGGTCATCGATTGTATCGCCGGCAGTTGCATCTGCGCCTGCGACGACGACTGGTGGAGCCTGGACGGCGACGAGTGCGGTGGTTGCGAGTACAACTGTATCCAGACACCCGGCAACGTGGAGCGCTGCGATTCCCGCGACAACAACTGTGACGGTACCACCGACGCCGGAGATCCCCTGGCCACCCCTACCGGCCTGTGTCCCAATCGCAACCAGGCCTACGTCCCCGCCGACCCGGCGGCGGCCTGCATCGACGGCGCCTGCCAGTACCAGTGCAACGCGGACTACGGCGACTGCAACAATGACCTGAGCATGCCGGTGCCCTATCCCGGGGAAAACGACAGCAGCGACGGCTGCGAGGTCTACCTGCCCACCTCCGATAACAACTGTGGCACCTGCGGCAACGACTGCACCGACGATTACCCCCACGCGGTGGGAGCCTGCAACGCCAACAGCTGCTACCTGGATCACTGCCAGTTCGGCTGGGGCAACTGCAACGGCAGCAGCGGCGACGGTTGCGAGGAGTTCCTGGCCACCAGCCACGATCACTGCGGTGCCTGCGACAACAACTGCGGCGCCAATGCCCACTGCACCCTGGGCATGTGTGCTTGCGACGACGGCTGGGCCAACTGCAACGGTTCCTGGTCGGACGGCTGCGAGATAAACATCATGAGCGACGGCAACAACTGCGGCAGCTGCGGCAACGTCTGCCGCAACGACCACGGCAGCACCAGCTGCAATTCGGGCACCTGCGTCCCGGTGTGCGTCGGTCTCTGGGGCGACTGCGACTCCAGCCGGGAAAACGGCTGCGAGACGCCGCTGAACACCCTCAGCGACTGCGGCTCCTGCGGCCAGAGCTGCGGCCTGGCCCATGCCGCGGAGAGCTGTTCGACGGGAAGCTGCGTGATTACTTCTTGCAGCAGCGGTTGGGGCAACTGCGACGGCATCGACAGCAACGGCTGCGAGAACAGCCTTGATTCGCTGAGCGATTGCGGTTCCTGCGGCACCAGCTGCAGTCGCGCCCACGCCACCGCCTCCTGCGCGGGAGACACCTGCCACATCGCCTCCTGCAACGAAGGTTGGGGCAACTGCAACAACGTCGACTCCGACGGTTGCGAGAACAGCCTCGATTCCCTGAGCGACTGCGGCTCTTGCGGCACCACTTGCAGCCGCGCCCATGCCACCGCTTCCTGCTCGGGGGACACCTGCCACATCGCCAGCTGCAACTCTGGCTGGGACGACTGCAATGGTATCGATAGCGATGGCTGTGAGGAGGATCTCAACAACGATGCCGCCAACTGCGGCTCTTGCGGCAACAACTGCGGGCAGAACGCCTATTGCTCCTCGGGCAGCTGCACCTGCAACAGCGGCTGGGCCAATTGCTCGGGCGGTTGGGCCGACGGCTGCGAGACGCCGCTCGGTACCGTGGCCAACTGCCGCTCCTGCGGCGAAAACTGCAACGACGGCGAGGTGTGTACCAGCGATTCCTGCGACACCACCACCGGCTGCGTGAACACCCCGGTAACCGATGGCACCGAGTGCGGTTCTCGTTACTGTGACGGCTTCGAGTACCGCCGGCAGACCTGCCAGTCGGGAACCTGCTCGGGCAGTGCCCTGGTCGAGGACTGCAACGACGGCGAGGTGTGTACCAACGACTCCTGCAGCCCCTCCTCGGGCTGTTCGCACAGCAACAACGACGGTGTCGAGTGCGGCTCCCGCTACTGCGACGGCTTCGAGTACCGCCGGCAGGTCTGCTCGGGCGGCACCTGCTCGTCGAGTTCCCTCATCGAGGACTGCAACGACGGCGAGGTGTGTACCAACGATGCCTGCAGTCCCTCCTCGGGCTGCAGCCACACCGACAACGACGGCGCCGAGTGCGGCTCCCGCTACTGCAACGGCTACGAGTACCGCCGGCAGGAATGTTCCGGGGGCACCTGCTCGTCGAGTTCCCTCGTCGAGGACTGCAACGACGGCAATGTTTGTACCAACGACTCCTGCAGTGCCTCCTCGGGCTGTTCGCACAGCAACAACGACGGCGTCGAGTGCGGCCTGCGCTACTGCAACGGCCTGGAATTCCGCATGCAGACCTGCTTGGGAGGAAGCTGTTCATCGGACGCCCTGGTGGAAAACTGCAACGACGGAAACGTCTGTACCGACGACAGCTGCTCCAACACCAGCGGCTGCGGCCACGTCAACAACAGTGCTTCCTGTGACGACGGTGTCTTCTGCAACGGCGCCGATACCTGCTCGGGGGGAACGTGCAGCAACCACGCTGGTGACCCCTGCGCTCCCTACGGAGATGCCGACTGCGACGGCGGCTGTGACGAGGTCGCCGGCGGTTGCAGCGCCCACGAGCCGGAAGGTTCTGCCTGCAGCAACGGCTCCTGCCAGCTGGGCGGCAGTTGCGGATGCAATAGCGGCTACGCCGATTGCAACTCCAACGACGACGACGGCTGCGAGTGCGACACCGGCGCCGGCAACTACTGCAACGGCAGCAGCTGCGATCCCTGCCAGGTCGATGACCACTGCGGAGGCAGCTGTGTGAATTGTACCGCGCAAACGGCCGACAAGAAATGCATCAACCGCGGGGGGGGCGTGTACAGCTGCGGTTGCTTGAGCGACAGTGACTGCGGAGGATCGCTGCCCAACTGCGACAACGCCACCAAGATCTGCGAGCCCTGAGCTGATCGCGGCCGGTGCGGCCGGTGCGGGTGGCCGCCGCCGGCAAGCGCTTACTGGTCGTCCGGGTCCCTTTGGCCGGGGACGCCGGCGGCCGGCGTGGCCGTGCCGTTTACGGACCAGGCCGGCACTCCCGGGGGCAGGTCGGGGGGAATGCGCCGGATGATGTCGGCAGGTGGCCTGATGAGCATGGCCCCGTTGGGGATCTCCCGGCCCTGGGCGATGGTGACGTCGAGGCCGGCCCAGCAGCCGTGTCCGAAGCAGGCCCCCAGTAGCTTGTTGTCGATCTCCTGCAACCGTCCCTGGTGGTACACCCGGGTCTTTCCCGCGGCGCGGAGATCGATCACCCATACCCGGGAAGTGAGAGCGCAGCGACTGCCGAACAGGCAGGCCTGGATGCCGTTGACGCACAGGTCGCTGTCCGGGTAGCCGGCGCAGAAGACCATGGTGGAGTTCTTGGAGTTTTTGAAGGCGTCGCCCACCACCGAGAAGTAGACGTTGGCCCGGTCCTCGATGGTGACGTTGTTGCCGATGAGGCAGCCGCGCACCAGGGCGTAGGCGCCGATGTGCACGTTGTCTCCCAGCAGCGAGCCTTCCACCCGGGCGGTGGGATGCACCACGCAGCCGCGCCCGAAGTGGTTGGCCCGCCCCAGCAGCCCCAGCAGGAAGCCGGTCCGGGAAAGACGCCCGCGCAGCAGGCAGCCCAGGCCCGCGCCCAGCAGCTTACCGGCGCTCCAGAGCTTGTGGTCGAGCACCCGCTCCACCCAGGCCACCTGGATGGAAAGCTGGTTGGCCCAGAGCAGGTGTACCCAGTGGCGCAGGTGCATGACGATGCTGGAGGTGACCGGGTGCTGGTAATGGCTGAAGCCGGAGATGTGCCGGGGGGCGGGCATGCGCAGGACCTTTTCCCGGAAGCGGGCCCGCAGGGGCCGGGCTTGTTGCAGGCATTGCTGCAGGGCGGCCTCGCCGGTGGGAGGTTGTTCGCTCCTGACGAAGTACAACCGGTACAGTGCCAGCCGTTCACCGTCCTGCTGCCCCTCGTCGAGATCCTGCAGCGAGCGGGTGCGCTTGAGCAGCAGCGAATCGGCCGGCAGGCCGCAGCGGCTGCTGCCGGGATGGGCGGGGGCGCGCCGCGCGAAATCGTCCAGCACCCGCCGGGTGAAAAAGACGTCATCCCAGGTCAGGAAGAACTCGCGCTCGGTGATCTGCGCGGCCGACTCGATGCGTTCCACGCCGATGCCCTGCCGGGCGAAAAGTTGTTCCTGCCACTGGTGCAAGGGACGGTTGCCGATCATCGACCGGGATACCGGGTCGCCGAAGGGGTGGATGGTCACGCCGGAGGGCAGGATGTAGGCCTTCATGAGCACCTAGGGTACGGGGCGGACGAGGATACGTCAACTCAGTACATTTCCAGACGGTGACGGCCGGCGGGAACCTCGAGCGAGAGCAGGCCCTGGTTCCAGGAAAAGGTAAGGGGATTGCCGTCCAGGGTGACCTGGCCGGGTTCGTCGGGACAGTACACGCTGACCGTCACGGTGCTGGCCGCCCGGGTGATGAGCAGGTGCGGATCGTCGGCGCTGGCGGCGTGCTCGGTGCGGGCGAACAGGCTCAGGGGAGACTGCGCCTGCACCAGTACCTGGCCGGAGTTTTCCAGGCGGGTGAGCTCGCGTCCCCAGAAGGCGGGTCGATCCCGGCGGATTCCACCCATCAGGCCCTGAACGGTGAGGCCGGCCAGGGTCGCGGGCGCTCCGCTGAAGGGCCAGATGTTCACAACCACGTTCCCGTTGCCGTCGTACAGGCGTACTCCCTCGGCGTTCGTGACGGTCAGGGGTTCCGCTTCGAGTCCGGCGTCGAACCAGGCGGCCACCAGCGAGGAAGCGGCGGCGGCGTGGTAATCGCGCCGCAGCCGGTATCCCAGCTGGAAAGGCTCCAGGTTTTCGTTGTAACCACCGGCGTCCAGGTCCTGTTCCGGCACGAATAAACCCGGTTCCACCACGGCGGACCAACTCGACGAGGAGCAGTCCTTGACGTGCAGGGCCGGTGCCGCATCCTGGGGCCGGAGCAGCCAGCTGCCGCTGCCCTGGTCCTCCCAGGGGTTCTCCAGGCGGCGCTCCCGGTAGGAATAGCTCCGGTTTTCCGAGGTGGGGGGATCGGTGCGGTAACTGTGCAGCAACCAGGTGAAGGTGACCGGCTGATCGGCCTCCATGACGTCCCGCACCAGGAAAATGCCGGGCGTTATGCCGACGACTTCTCGTTGCCAGCTTTGCAGATGGGGAGACTGGTACATGGGGGTGGGATCGGCCACCAGATCGAAGTAGGCCGTGCTGGCCAGCAGGAAGGGAAGCGTAGCCCAGTGCTGGGGATCCACCGCCGCCATCCACTGCCGGTCCTGGCCGTATTGGCCGGTGCCGTCCACCAGGATGAGGTTGTGTTCGTCGGTCATTTTCCAGTAGGAGTAGCCGTAGTCGGTGATGTAGGGCACGCCCGCGCGATGCAGGATGAAGTGGCCGGCATCCGGCTGTTCGTGACCGCCGAAGTAGGAGCCGGCCTTGAGGGAGAAGTAGGTGGCATCGTTGTTCCAGGAGGAACGCCAGACGAAGATCCCCTTGTTCTCGAAGACGCTCCAGGGAGGCAGCGTGTCCGGGTCGACGGCCACGACGGTGGGATCGTACCACAAGTAGGAAAAGGCGGTTAGCCGGGGCCACTGCAGGTTTTCCGCCAGCCACTGGGCATGGCCGTTGTCGAGCCGCGCTGCCAGCCAGGCCTGGATGGTGCGGGGAGGGTTGTAGTGATAGGGGGGGCAGTCACCGAAGTTGGCAGGGCCGCCGTAGTTGTCGTCTCCTCCCGGGGTGATGGAGTACAGGTCCCAGAGGATGGAGTTGGCGAACCAGGGAGTGCTCAGTGCGCTCTGCCCGCCCAGCACCCGGTCGCGCATGTCCAGCCAGGGAAACAGGTTTATCTGCCCGTAGGAGTGGTAGGCGACGCCTTCGTTGCTGGTACCGTCGGCCTCGAGTACGCTCAGGATCACCGACAGGTTGGCCTCGGTCCTGTCCTGCCAGGCTTGCCGGCGCTCCTCCTCCATCTCCTCCTGCAACACGTAGGCGACCGCCGCCACTCCGGCGTTTCTGATCCAGTAGTGGTTATTGGTCACCGTTACGTAGTGGGTCCAGTCGATGTCCGGGTAGTGGCGCAACCAGCCCCGCTCGATGAAGTCGTCCACCAGGTCGGCCAGGCGGGTTCTCAATTCCCGGCGCTGGTCGGGGGTCAGGCGCTGGTAGTGCCAGTCGTAGGCCAGGGCCAGGGCGGTGAAGAAGTGGCCCACGGTGAGATCGTAGTTGTTGAAGGGGCGCTCGCTGGAAGTCCAGTTGGGGTAACGCAGCATCTTGAAGAAGTAATTCCAGAGCAGTTCATCATAGGGCTGGCCGGGGTCCAGCAGTTGGATCAACGCCAGGTTGATGAGGCGGTCGGCATAGCTGCGAATGTCCCGGCCCGGCCCCGGATCGTCCATGGGCTCCGGGTAGCCCGCCGCCATGCCCAGCATGGTGTTCCAGATCTCGGCGTGGCTGTCGTTGCGGCGCGCCCGCAGCTGGTCGAGCTCGGTGGCGGAAAACAGCAGGCGGGGATGCTGCGGGTGCCGGAACTCGATCCGCGCGCGCCGGGTCTCGTTGCCCGAGCGTGTCTCGATGGTCCAGCTGCCCGGGGGGTGGGCGACAGTCAGCAGCAGCGGCGGCGTCGACTCCCAGATCCAGCCGTTGTCCACCCGCTGCATGTCCAGGGGCAGCTCGGTACCGTCGGCCAGTGTCAACAGCGCGCTCACCGGCAGGCTGTTTCCCGGGGTGGATACCACCACTCGCAGGGTGTCGTCGGGAAAATAAAAGGTCCCCTCCACGGGTTCGACGATATTCAGGTCCCGCGATTCCGGAGACGACAGCTGCACCCCGGGCTTGAGGGCATCGAAGAGGTCGACGATGTCGTTCTTGTCCTCGGCGGCCATCCACAAGGCGGAAAAGTACCGGTCGCCGCCGGCGCTGTAGCCATAGGAATCGAAGATCTCCGTGGGGCCGTCTTCCGCGTCGGCCCTGATGACTCCGCGGTGGGGAATGAACCAGCCGAAGCCCCGGCCGCTGTTCTGGTCGTACACCACCAACCAGCGCATGTTGGTATCCCAGATCTTGGCGATCGATTCGTCACCGCGAGTGTCGGAAACCATCCTGTCGTAACTGTCGCTGAGATAGAGATACCTGCTGCTCCAGTCGTTGGAGGAAAAAGTGAGATCCGGGGCGGAGGTACTCACCGCAATGGTAAACTGCAGGAAGGGCCAGTCACGAAATACGCGCTGGGTCATGGTCAGGAGGTGGTCGACCGGGTCGTGGCGGTTCCAGGTCACCGCGCAGGCACCCTGGAACTCGTCGGCGTCGAAGTGGATTGCCGAGAAGGGTTCCGCCTCTACCGCCTGGGTCTGGTAGACGGTGGTGTTGGATTGCAACTGGTAGGAGTTGCTGAACCCCTCGGCAACCCTCCAGTCGGCGGCGAGGAGCCGTAGAGTGGCGGCGCCGGAAGTGCGGCGTCCGCTGAGCAGGCGTCCCGCGGCCTCGTCCACCTCCCGTGACAACTCGCAGCAGCCCCCGGAAATGGCGATACGGGAACCGGGCAACTGCTGCCTGGTGACCCATCCCGTGTCCCGCCACTGCCAGGGCTCCGGGGTGGCCGCGGTACGGTAGTAGACCAGAAACTGCCTGCTGGTACCGGCGGGGGTTACTCCCGGCGCGGTAAAGGCCACCTGGGTGACTCCACCGTCGGGATTGGCGAAGGCCCAGCCCGGGAGCGGCTGCGCTTGACCGTCGGGCCGGCGCTCGAACACGGCGATGTCCCGGAGCACGAACTGGTTCGGTTGGTCGATGGTGACCAGGACCGGCAAGTCGGTTCGCGCCCGCTGCGGATGCGGCATGAGGGTAACCGTCCTGCGAAAGGTAAGGTCATGACGATCCCAGTCCTGCTCGGGAACCGGGCCGGGATCGCCGCCCGCCTCGTCGGCCTCACCGCCGGCATCATCTTCCTGGTCTCCGAAGTCGGCGGCCGGATCCCCTGCCTCGGCTCCCGAAGCATCGCCATCTTCGCAAGCGGCGTCGGGACTCCGGGAGATGTCGCCGCGGCAGCCGAGGAAGGCCAGCGATGACAAGACCACCAGCAACAGGTTACGACCATGCAGACGCAAGCGGCACCTCCGGTGTGGTTGGTGGAGCCTCCAGGGGGGATTATATCGTAAACCGCAGGTGAAGTTTCCTTCCCGGATAGGGAGAGAAGCGGGTTTTTTTGCCAGGCGCCGGCCAGGAGGCTACACTGGAGGCGATGCGCTGGCGCTTGGTTCTGATGCTCGGGTCGCTGGCAATGGCGACAGGACCGGCCGGGGCGGCGCCGCCCTGGCGGCCACAGGCCACCGTGGAGGCTTCCCGCTGGCCGCCCGCCCGGCCGCGGCGGCGGGCGCCACCACGGGCGCGGCTTTCCGAGACGGCCCGGCGGGAGCTGGACCAGGTGCTGGCGGAAGGCCGTCTGTGGCTGGCCCGTGGTCGTTATCGCCGGGCCAGCGAAAAATTTTCCCGGGCCCTGGAGATCGATCCCGGCAACCACCAGGCTCGCCTGGACCGTGCCCGGGTGCTGCTCTGCCTGGGTTACCTGCGCTGGAACCTGCCGGCTGTTCGCCAGGCGGCAGAGGATCTGCAGCGGGTCCTGCAGCAGGTGACCGGGCAGGGTGCCGAGGCCAGGTTGCTGGAACTGGCCCGGAACCTGCAGCGACGCATCGAAAAAACCGCCCGCTGGCGGGCCGCATCCCGGGCACGGAGGCGCTCGGGGACGAGAAGCCCGCGGCCCCGGCGATCTCCGGGGGAGGGAAAGCCTGGGAAATAGGCGCGTCTTGTGCTAATTAGCGGCGTCATGGACAAGCGGTTGTTGCTCAAGAATTTCACCCGGCAACACGCACCCCACTGGGAAGAGCCCTTCCGGTCCTGGGTGGACGAGGAGTTTCCGGAGCAATTGCCGGAGAAGGCCTCCTTGCTGGAGTTGTGCTGCAGCGACGGGGGCCTGACCCGCCTGGTGGCCGAGCGCCTGCCCGAGGGGGGACGGCTGATCGCCACCGATGACATACGCGAGCTGATGGACCTGGCCCGCCAGCAACTGGGCCAGGCCATCGGCAAGAAGGTGTTCTTCAAGAGGGAAACGCCGGAGGAGCTTTCCTTCGCGCCGGCTACCTTCGACGGCATATACTGCGCCGGCTTGCCGCCGGCGTACCGCCTGGACCGGGTCCTGGCCGAGTCCTCCCGCTTGCTGCGCAAGGATGGTTTCCTGCTGCTGGGAGTGGCCATGCAGGGCAGCTTCTGCGAGTTGTTGGATGTATTCCGGGAGGTGCTGGAGAAAGAGGACCTGATCAGCGCCCAGGATGAATTGGATCGTCTGCTGGAGCGCTTTCCCCGGCGCGGCCAGCTGCAGCGGCTGCTGTCGGCCCACGGTTTCATCGATGGGCGCATCAAGCAGCGCACCTATACCATGAAGTTCGAGCGGGGCCTGGAGCTGGTTTCCTCGGTGCTGGTGCAGAGGCATTGCCTGGAGGCCTGCCTGGAGCTGATTGCCGACCGGGGTTGGCGTGAGGGCATTCTGGCCGGCATGGTTCGTTCCCTGGATACCTACTTTCCCGGGGGCATCGAGCTCACCATAGAAATGGGCCGCCTGCAGGCCGACAAGCTCTGAAGGCGCGGGCTGGTCTCCGGGCCGACTGCCGCGGATGTCGCCGGCTCAGTGGTTGCGCCGTCGTTCCAGGCCGTAGTTCTGTACCTTGCGGATGAGGTTGCGCCGGCTGATACCCAGGGTCTCGGCCGCCCGGGTCTTGTTCCAGCGGGCCCGCTTGAGGTGATCGAGGATCATGGTGCGTTCGAGTTGTTCGATGGCCGCCGGCAAGGCGGTCTGCTCGCCGGAACCCTGGGGCGAGTAGACCTCGTAGCGGATGCGCGGAGACAGGAACTCCTCGCGGATGACCTCGTCGTCGCTGCACAGCACCAGCAGCCTCTCGATCTCGTTTTCCAGCTCGCGCACGTTGCCCGGCCAGTTGTAGTCGAGCAGCCGTTGCAGGGAGCCGGCGGAAAGACGTACCTGTCGCTCCGGGGCATGCTTGTGCAGGAAGTGTTCCACCAGCAGGGGGATGTCCTCCCGGCGTTGGCGCAGGGACGGCAGGGTGACACCGATGACGTTGACCCGGAAGTAGAGATCCTCCCGGAACAGGCCCCGCTCCACCAGTTGCTTGAGATCGCGGTTGGTGGCGGCGATGATGCGCACGTCGACCCGCTTCTCCCGGGTGCTGCCCACGGGGATGAAGGTGCCTTCCTGCAGGATGCGCAGCAGCTTCACCTGCAACGCCGGGCTCATGTCGCCGATCTCATCCAGGAAGAAAGTGCCACCGTCGGCCACCTCGAACAACCCTTTCTTGTTGCCCACGGCCCCGGTGAAGGCCCCCCGGGAATGACCGAACAGTTCGCTGTCGAGCAGGTTGTCGTTGAAGGCGGAGCAGTTCTGCACCACGAAGGGACGCTGGGCGCGCGCCGAGTTGAAGTGGATGGCCCGGGCCACCAGCTCCTTGCCGGTGCCGTTCTCGCCCTCGATGAGTACGGTGGCGTCGGTTGCGGAGATCTTGTCCAGCAGCCGGTACAGTTCCTGCATGGGTTGGCTCTTGCCGACGATCTGGTCGTAGCTGGAGCGATCGGCCAGTTGCCGGGTCAGGCGATCCAGGCGGCGCTCCTTGCGGGCCATCTCCTCTCGGTAGACCAGGATCTCGGCCACCACCAGCTCGATGAGTTCGGCCAGGGTCTGCTCGTCCTCCGGGGCCAGAACGGTGGTGCGGGCCAGGGCCGATTCGACTTCGCGGGCCCCCAGCCCCAGCTCGTCGCAGCGGGCGAATATCGTGGCCCGCTGGCTGTCGAGTTCGCGCGCGCACAGGGCGCCGCCGGCCAGCACCAGCCCCAGCAGTTCGCCCTCGACCTCCAGGGGTACGAAGAACTCGCTCAGGCCGGCGTGGCACAGGTAGGTGGAGGCCCCGCAGCCGCCACCGGCACGGTACTGCTCCAGCATGCCGGCCGCGGTGGCGGCGCAGCGCTCGCGACCGGCGGCGGTGGATTGCACCAGTTCGCACAGCGGCCGGCGGGTGGCGAAGCGTTCGAAGCGGCCACCCTGCAGCAGGCTGCCATCGGGCTCGGCGAAACCCAGCCCCAGGTTCCAGCGACGGTTGAGCATTTCGGCCAGCCGCCTTATCACCCGCAGCTCGGCTATGCTGTTCCACTCGGGCATATGATTTCTCTTATCATGCGGGCGCAGCGCCGGCAAGATAGAGGGCCACGATGATGCTGGCCTGGCGGGCACGGCTGCGGTAAGTTCTTCTCCCGGTGCAGGAGGTGGACATGAACGCCAAGCAGGCCGCCCGGCGCGTGGAACGGTTGCGTCGCGAGATCCGCGAACACGATCATCGCTACTACGTGCTCGACGACCCCCTTGTCTCCGATGCCGAGTACGACGAGCTCATGCGCGAGCTGGTCGAGCTGGAACGGCGTTTTCCGGAACTCGACAGCGACGATTCACCGAGCCGCCGGGTGGGCGGACGGCCCCTCGATTCCTTCGCTTCCTTCAGGCATCCCACACCCATGCTCAGCTTGCAGAACGTCTTCGGCGACGACGAGTTCCTGGAGTTCGACGCCCGCCTGCAGCGCGAGCTGGGTGGCAAGGAGGAAATCGAGTACATGGCCGAGCCCAAGCTCGACGGGGTGGCGTTGGAGCTGGTTTACGAAGAGGGCAAGCTGACCGCGGCCGCCACTCGCGGCGATGGTCTTACCGGGGAGCTGGTGACGGAGAACGCCCGCACCATCAGGGTGATTCCCCTGCGCCTGGAGACACCGCCCGCGGGCACGGTACCCCGGCGACTGGTGGTGCGCGGCGAGGTGATCATCAAGAGACGGGATTTCGAACGCCTCAATGCCCGGGCCGCCGACCGCGGCGAGAAGACCTTCGCCAATCCCCGCAACGCCGCCGCCGGCTCGCTGCGGCAACTCGACTCGCGCATCACCGCTTCCCGGCCGCTGAGCGCCTTCTTTTATGCGGCGGGCGAGCCCGTGGCGGAGGTGGAATCGCAGCGGGAGTTTCTCGACTACCTGGCCGCGCTGGGACTGCCGGTAAACCCGCTGCCCCGGCTGTGCCGCGGCCCGGAGCAGGTACTGGAGTTCTACCGCGAGCTGCTCGCCCGGCGCTTCGAGCTGCCCTACGAGGTGGACGGAGTGGTGATCAAGGTGAACAGCTTCGCGCTGCAGAGGCGCCTGGGCGAGATCTCCCGTTCCCCGCGCTGGGCGGTGGCCTACAAGCTGCCGCCGGTGCAGCGCACTACCACGGTGCGAAAAATCGTGGTGCAGGTGGGCCGCACCGGCCAGCTCACCCCGGTGGCCGAACTGGAACCGGTGCCGGTGGGAGGTGTGGAGGTGTCGCGAGCCACGCTGCACAACCAGGACGAAGTGGAGCGCAAGGACGTGCGCCCGGGAGACCGGGTACTGGTGCAGCGGGCCGGAGACGTCATTCCCGAGGTGGTCAAGGTGGTAGATGCCGATCGGCCCGGTCGCCCGCCGCCCTTCCGCATGCCGGAAAGCTGCCCGGTGTGCGGCGCCCGGGTGGTGCACGAACAGGGCCAGGCGGCCCACCGCTGCAGCAATGTCAACTGCCCGGCCCAGCTCAAGGCCACCCTGCGCCATTTCGCCGGCCGCGGGGCCCTGGACATCGAGGGGCTGGGCGAAAAACTGATCGACCAACTGGTGGAGCGCGGGCTGGTGCGGGATGCCGCCGACCTGTACCGGCTCGACCGGAAGACCCTGGCCGGGCTCGAGCGCATGGGGGAGAAGTCGGCGACCAACCTGGTGGAGGCGCTCGAGCGCAGCAAGCGGACATCCTTGGCCCGCTTCATCTTCGCCCTGGGCATCCGCCACGTGGGTGAGCACGTGGCCGGGCTGCTGGCCCGGGCCTTTGGCGGGCTGGAGGCACTGGCGGAGGCCGATGTCGAGCGCCTGCAGGCCATCGACGGTATCGGCCCCGAGGTGGCCGAGAGCATCCGGGTGTTCTTCGGGCAGCCGGAAAACCGCCGCCTGGTGAAGCGGCTGCTCGCCGCCGGCATCGAGCCCCGGCCCCCGGAGCAGGTGGCCGGGGGGAAAAGGCCGCTCGAGGGTCAGACGGTGGTGTTGACCGGGACGCTGTCGAGCATGGACCGGCGCACGGCCAAGGAACTCATCGGGCGGCTGGGCGGCAAGGTCAGCTCGGCGGTCAGCGGCAAGACCGACCTGGTCGTTGCCGGAGACCGGGCCGGGTCCAAGCTCGACAAGGCCCGCCGGCTGGGGGTGCGGGTTATCGACGAGGTCGAGTTCCTCGAGCTAGCCGGCCGCCAACCAATGCTGCCCAGGAGCTGAAGCTCGGACCAGGTCGATCTGGAAGCTGGTTCCCGCCTCGGCCACCAGGCCCGCGAGTTTTTCCTTGGTGTGGGTGGAAGGCACCCGCAGCGGGTGCAACAAGGGCGTGGCGCAGGCGAATAGCAGGGGCAGAACTGCCAGGGCGACGAGGCGTCGCCCCTCGGGTACCGATCTTTGCTTCATGGCGGCTCCACGCCGCGGGCCTGGTTGACGTTGATACGGGCCTGCACGGCGTTGGCGCCGGCGTTGGCCGAGACCACGTCGAAACCCTTCTCGAACAAGGCTTGCAACTGCGCCACCGTGGCCAACTCTGCCTTCAGATAGGTGAACGTCCGCATCCCCGCCGGGTGAATGCGGGTGGCCACCAGGTCGCCCAGATCCACGTCGGGATCGATTTCCACCATGAAAGCCCGCGGGTTGCCGATCTCGTCGATGAGGGTGTTGATCTCGGCCAGGTTGGAGCCGACGTTGACCAGGTAGTAGACGGATTCGTTACCCGGCAGGGTGGGTACGATGTTTTGCAGATCGGCCGTGGACAACTCGATGAAGGCGAAGTCGGCGGCGTCCTGGGCCAGGATCTGCTCGATGGTGCGGCCGTAGTCCCGCTCCTCCTTGACGCATAGCTGTACCACCATCTTGCCCCGTAGGTACTCGAGCACGTCATCGAGGCGCTGGAAGGTCTCGCTGGTGGAGGGTACGCGATGGCAAGCGGTCACCTCGTCGGCGGTCATCTCCTCGATCCTGCGACCGCTGCAGTCTAGCGACTCCCAGATTTCGATGGGACTGGAATGGGCTATCACCGGCACGTCGTCACGGGTTACGCGCACGTCGATCTTGACCCCGTCCATACCGCCGGCGTAGGCGGCGGCTATGGCGGCATCGGAATCGTAGGGCGCGGAGGTCAAATCCCACATCCCGCCGTGGCCGATGGCCATGACCCGGGGACAGTCGGCATCGGTCCAGCACGCCGCCAGCGAGCTGCGCCAGTCGTCCGGGCCGGAACCGTCTCCGGCGTCGCCGGCGTCCGCATCGACGGGCTGGCCGTCGTCCCCGGCGTTGTCTCCCCCGGCGTCGCCGGCGTCATCTCCTCCGGTGAAGTCATCTCCATTGTCACCACCACCGTCGCCGTCGAGCGCATCCTCGTCGGCCGGAGCGGGTTCGTCGGCGAAGCCGTCTTGCCGATCGCCGTCGCCGTCTTCGAGTAGATCGTCCCCCGGCAAGTCGCCATCGCCCGGGCCGCGGTCGCCGTCCGTGATACCACTGTCATTGCCGGCATCACCGTCGGGAGGCTGCCGGCCGTTGCTGCTGCAGGCAGCCCCGGCCAGCACCAGGGCCAGCAGTACCACGCCGAGATGGCTTGCCGCGGTGTTCACGTCGCCGGGTCCTTGCTCGCCGTTTCCTGCTTGATGATAACCCGCCGGAACCGTCAAGTATACGTTGACGGTGGACTGGTGCGGCCGCGCGCGGCCTGCCGGGGCACGGTACCTGGATGGCGAACAACCGTTGCATTTGCCCGGTATCTGTCTGACAGACATGTCGTGGTTTTCCGGGACGGACCCCGCGCGGGATGGTCCCGTTGTTGGCCCATGGTCGCGTAACAACGGGAGTTTTTCACTGCGGTTCCTGCTGGCACGGCGATTGCTTCATCTGTCCGTGGGTCGGCCAAAGACCCGGGACGATGTTGCCTGTGGCGGAAAAACGCTTCCCCGGCACGTCGCAGGCGGCCGGTTCCCCAGTGGCCCGAACGAGCGGCCGCTGCCGGCACCCGGGAGCCAGGAGCTCCCGTTGACATAGAGCCTCCTTTTTCTCGCTCCACGCAGGCGGGAGCGGCTCCAAGCCGCTCCCGCCTGCAGTTTAACGTGCATTTTCCAGAAGTTGCGCCGGGCCTGTCCCCGAGAATTTCGGGGCCTGTCCCCCGGGGGGTGATGGGGGTTTCGCGGGAGTTTCGGGGGGTTGCAGGGTTCCGGCGGTTAGCTGCTCAATATCTTCTTCGTCGTGCCAGCAGCAGCAATAGTGCCAGCAGCGCCGGCCAGAAGCCGCCGGCCGCCGGGGTGGAGCAGCCGCAACCGCCGGCTTCGCCGCCCGTGTCGGCGGCCGGGGCGTCCTCGCCGGTGCCGCCATCGATCCCGCTGTCCGCCCCCGGGGCATCGCTGTCGATCACGGTATCGCCCGCCCCGGGATCGGCGCCGGGATCGGCCCCGGGATCGGCTCCGGTATCGGCGCCGGGATCGGCACCGGGATCGGCACCGGTGTCCGGGTCGGAAT
>Ga0164318_10001084_pt1 | contig 23391 bp, 22 predicted proteins | sample GuaBasSedimGuay9_FD_113734 | JGI IMG/M metagenome (GOLD analysis project Ga0164318, IMG submission 113734) | Subseafloor sediment microbial communities from Guaymas Basin, Gulf of California, Mexico - Guay9, Core 4571-4, 0-3 cm | ecosystem: Environmental > Aquatic > Marine > Hydrothermal vents... | reverse complement strand
TCACGACAGGTACCCCAGGGATCAGGAAGAGATGGGTATGTCCGGCATCGTGTGCCCCACCTGCGGTCAGGAATACGAGCTTATCGGTGGCGACGACTACTTCTACGTAGAGTGCCCACTACCGTTCAGCCCGGATCACGGGAATATTGATAACGGTGTGGCAAGCTGGCACGATCCAGAAACTGATATGTAAAACTGCTTCGCTGCACCTGTACAAAGACTTCCCCCTGTTCATGTACATTCCCATCGTATTTGGGCTTTTCGTCTCGTAGACATGATTTTTCTCTTTTCCCGCTGCTTGCTCTGACATCCGCGCAACAATATGATATGCGCGGTGGGTTTACCATTGGGGTATCCACAGAAACAGTGTTTAATGCAGGGAAACTGCTTCTTCGTTCAGGTGTTGTCTGTCCCTGCAGGAAGGTGAGATTATGCGTTTAATCACAGCTGTTCTCCTTACTCTTGTGATGATGTCGGCAGCAAATGAAGTTACATTTCAGCCGGACGCTGCAGTGGGAAAAGACTCCTGGATAGTCGATTTAAACCCGAGTTGGAACGGCGGAGTCGATACATCACTATCTGTTGGATGGTGGCAGGGAGCTTCCTACCGTTCATTCATTGAGTTTGTTGAGCTTAACAACGCTGCGTATCAGGGAGCAACAGTTAACTCGGCGACACTTATGCTGTACCTTGAGCTTGCGGGAGGTGCCGGCAATGAATACAAGGTAGGCATCTGTGCTAACAGCTGGGATGAGATGACAGTTAACTGGAACAACGCTCCGTCCGCGATTGATACACACACAGAGTACTATCCTTCGGCTGCAGGCTGGCTGGCTATTGATGTTACTGCCAATGTGCAGTGCTGGTTGGACGGAGGCTATCCCAACTTCGGATTTATTCTGTTCGATCTGGCTGGAACCAATGAATACATAACACCTTACTCCAGTGATTTTACAGATCCTGATCTGCGGCCTCAGCTCATACTTGACTACAACCCTCTTGCCCTTGAAGCAACTACCTGGGCTATGATAAAAGCTGGTTTCTAGCCCGGCCAGACCTGCTGCCCAGTTCGCACAGGCTGTTATGTTACCTGCCATGAAGGGTAGAAAACAGTCTGAGCTGAGGGAAACGTTCAGGATATCAATAACTGAAGGTGTATACTCTCAGGTTTACACAAGCATAGCAGGACCCGGTTCGGTGTTTCTTACAAAACTGCTTGTTGTGCTTGGCGCATCATCAATACAGTTCAGTATCCTTGCTGCAACCGGGCAGCTGTTCCTTGTGCTTATGCCCCTAGGGGCACTGGTTACAAGAAAGCTGACACTGCACAGATCGGCTACTGTAAAATGGGCTGTTGCCGGGCGCGGGCTGACGCCTCTCCTGGGTGTGATTCCCCTGTTTCTCTCAGACAGACTCTCCCTCACCGCGGTACTTGCGGTGTTTGCTGTTTCCACTGCGCTTCTGTCTGTATCCGCCAACATCTGGGCAGGGTGGATGGCCAGAATGGTTCCAGTTCGCATAAGGGGAAGGTTCTTTGCCAGGAGAAACGCTGTTCTGCTGTCTTTCGGTCTTTCCACCGCATTCCTGCTGGGTCTTCTTGTAGACCGGTTCAACAGTGATCCCGTAACGCTACGCTTTGTTCTTGCCGGACTGTTTCTTCTGGCAGGCGTGATCGGGCTTGTGGGTTTAAGAATACTGCTGAAACAACCTGAAAAGCCGGTAACGGTTACAGATACACCTGTACTAAAACTGTTCACCGAACCATTCAGGGACCGGAATTTCAAAAAGCTGTGCATTTTCGGAGGCTGGTGGATGCTTGCTGTGGGAATTGGTGCCCCGTTCTGGCAGCCATTCATGATAGAGTTTCTGAACATGGGTGTTACACAGATTCTTCTGTATGGAATGACCAGCACGCTGGGGTCAATTCTTACACTCAAATACTGGGGCAGGTTCATAGACAGGTACGGAAACATTGCCGCAATGAAACTGGCCATTGGCATCGGTACCGTTGTGCCGTTTGTATGGCTGTTCGTTACCGCTGATTCCCTCTGGATGATCTACGCCGAATCACTTCTGGCAGGAAGTATGTGGGGGTGCGTGGGAATTGTAACAGCCAACCTTGTTCTGGCAGTAGCTCCAGAGAACAAGGCTCAGGTGTACTCCGGTCTTTTCGGGGCATTCAGTGGTGCGGGGCTGATAATTACAATGCTCATCTCAGGCATATTCATGCCTCCCGCTCTTAAGATAGCTGGTATTTCACTCTACCCCATGCAGGTTCTTTTTCTGATAACGGCCTTTGCCAGATTCAGTGCTCTGATTCCTCTTTCGCAGGTAAAAGAGCCCAACGCGGTACCACTGAATGTGGTTCTGGGGAAACTTCGTCTGTGGAACAAGGTCAAACTGCTTAATCTGCGCGTCACGCTTAACAGGGAGAAAAAGAACAGATAGACAAACACCTGTCACTTGTTTGTATTCGTTTTTAGAATATGTTTAAGAATCATGTTAACAAGTGGAGGTGGGAAGTTGAAAAAAAGTCATTCATCGGTGAAGCACAGAAGTTCTTCCGGCAAGTCCAGCCATAGTTCAAAGAAGAGCATGTTCAGATCATCCAGCCCTAAAAGGAGATCTTCCAGCAGCAGCGGCAAGTCGTTTTTTTCAAGAAAGAGAGAAAGCTCTTCTTCTAAAAAGAAACCGCACAAAACCAGCGGCAGCAAACAGCACTTTGTCAAACCGCCCCATGATCCAGGTTCGAAAGACCACAGTCGGGAAATAGAAAACACTGAGGGCTACGTTGACGACAGCGGTTCAGAGGAGTACTACGAGTCTCCGGTTGCTGAAAGCTCCGGTGGTGGTGGATGCCTTGGCTCCATCTCGGGAATAATCAAGTTTGTTATCTTCGCCGTGGTTGTTGTGTTCATAGTTGTTGTTCTTAAGTGCGGCTGCTGACAAAATCAAATCTGAAGTGTAACAGTATGGAGCGCGCATTGCACGCTCCATACGTATTTTCGGATATCAGTTCACTATGGAGCTGGTAAGTTTGAAGTCCATATACATTGTCTGGGTGGAATCATCCATCATAACTATGAATTCCACCGCACCGTCTCCCCTTGAAATATAGATATCGAAGGCGGTACCAGGTTCGGCTGTGTCGGTATCTCTAAGATCAACACAGTCGGAATAAGACCCGGCAGGAACAGTAATACTCGATGTGGTCGACTGAACTCTTCTGGTTACAGTAGGCTCGTCCGGCTTGGGAACCCATGAATCATTAAGAACAACAGGAAGTTTCAAAAGCAGTTCATAATCGGTGGTAACAGTGTCCTTATAGATCCTGTATTCCGTATCTGTCTTGCAGATGTATTCTGTGATAACCTCTGTGTTGGTAAATGTGGTATCCGGCGTTGTAACAATTGTATAGGAACTGTCTTTAAGTACATACAGGTCAAAACCGCTCTGATGAGTGGTTAAGCCCGCGATAGAGGTGAGCTTTGTACCGGTGATGGGAAAAGAATCTCTGTCCGCCGTTTTCATGTAACCACTGATGGAATAGTTCCATTGGTTTCCAACGGAAAGAGGCAGGTAGTCACCCGGGGCACTGGGGCCGGTGGAATCCTCTCCACAGGAGAAAAGCATCATCAACAGCAGAACTGCAAAACCTGTTTTTATCGCGCTCATGATTCACCCTCCAATACTGATAATCAACTGAGCCACCGTGACTAGTATATATGATGTTCATAGAATAAACAACTACATAAAAAGCATCATGGTTGTTGCCTGTGCTTTCGTCGCCGTCAAAATCTTCAGGCTATGCGTAAACCCAGTTTCCAAGCCTGATGATAACAGAGTTCGGTATAGGGTGATAATCCGGTACATCTGCCAACACTATCCACAGCCTGTCGTCATCATTCTGTGTTTGCGGCACCGGCCCGAACACAGATGTTACTGTGGCAAACACATTCACCCCTGCACCTTCATACTGTGCAGCAATGCTGTCTACTTCCGCCTGTGTTACCAGACTGTCCCAGATGATCTGAAACTCATCATCAGGGTCGGGAAGATCAAAGAATGTGGTGTCCTGAACAAGAAAATACGCATGGGGAGTAACAGCCCTGCATGTAAACTGACGGGTTTGCGGTTCGTCTGGAAAATACGAAATATCAGGTACAAGAAGATCAACAGTTTCCCCTGCATCCATGGCGGAAGCAGACTCTATACCAGGGGTAAACATAAGGAGCAAAGCATACCAGATAATATGGAAGTACCTTACAGAAGACATCACAGCCCCATCCTTCCTGCATTAATAGAGAAGAAGAATAGATGGAATATTGTCTATCGCATCGCGCTGTCAACCGGCAGCTGAATACCACTTTCACTTGCTTTTGTCCGTTTTCGCAGCAATACTTTTATTTGAGAACTGCAAAACTGAATTATTTCAGGGTGTCAAACTTCGTAACCTAAAATAAATGTCAACCTTATTTTAGGATTATGGTATTTCCTATAATAGTTGGAGCACCCGATGAATGTACTTAACTCACAATTCGCAGGTACTTCTGTTATTGATCCGAGACCTTCCTGCGAGAGACTGTGAAGACAATCGTCAAAGAAATTTATGTACAGTATATTTTCACGAGGTATTCCGCTGTCCAGCAATTTTTTAACGATCTGAAACAGGTATGTTGACTTTCCACAACGGCGTACCCCGATGCAACGGCAGCCTCGCCAGGGACGGTTGAGATTTTAAGATGCCTGGGCACTCCTGTCTCAAGTTCAACTTCCTGAAAATCCAGAGTGATTTCTCTCAGTGTTTCAATCATATCGCTCCATACCGGACAGAATTATTACCAGTTAACACATTTACTGGTAATAATTACAGCCGGTTTGCAGGATATCTGTCAAGGGATATTACCGGCTGATACATCGATTTATCAGCAGCTCCGGGATTTCTCCCCGGCTTTCGATGAACCCAATTCAAATTGTCTAACTGAATCAGGTAATACCGGAAAAAGTGTGCTGTATGTGTACTCACGCCTGAAATATCTTTGGATCTTCAGCCTGTTTTCAATGCATGGTGAATCTACCGAAGGAAACCAGGACGAAATTTGTTCGTTTAGTTCCAGAAACTGTTGAATGATTACCACCTGCCGTGGCAAAATCATGTTAACTTAAACTCTTCGCATGTTCTTCTGGTTACACACACAATCCCGGGCAGAATCAGGAAAAGGTACTCTCCTGGACCATCTTCAGGAACAATCACATTGTGCTGAATAGATTACGAAATTTCGGCCTTTTCCGTGAATAATTCAAGATCTCCGGTTCCAGGGATTGAAAGCACTGATCATATCTGATTATTCCGCATTTCTGCTTCAGCTTTGCTTACATCAGAAACTGAATTACCGAGTTATCTCTACACGGCTGACTAGAATAATCGCTCCCATCTGGTTATGGCTGCACCCACACAGGCTCCGATTCCTCCACCTCCAACAGCACCGACAACACCAAAAAGAGGAGCCAGGAGAAGACTGGAATCACTCACCTCACCTGTCGAATTCAAGTATAGAACTGCCAGAACGGCATAACCGGTAACAGCGGACCATCCGATTACAGCTCCTGTTTTCATGCCGGATATTACAGATCGCTGTCTGACCCAGAGGGAATCTATCTCATTGGCTGCAATTCCGATTTCGGTTTCATTAGACCATATGTACAAATTGTCTTCTGTCACCTCCTGAAGCACGCCTTCATTTAGATTATCGGATCCGTTAGCAGAATACTGTATTGTATTGCCGGGATGAAGCGACAAAATCACAGATTGTTTTTCCTCAGGTGTTGATGGCAACTGAACAAGAGTATTGCTGCCGCAGGAGACCAGCAGAAGAATAATCAGTGACAGGGATACCGGGCGCAGATAAACCTTTTCTGTTACCATGATAAACCAAGCCCTGCAGTTATTGTAAAAAATCCTGGAGACGGCTCAGACAAATTCTGAATGTTGTCATGCCACTTACCCTCAAGGCAATAAAAGTAATTTGATTCGGCAGGGTAGTATCGCAGTCCCCCTCCACTGCTGTACCCCAGAAAATTCTGGTTCCACGAGTAGTATCCACAACCAATTTCCATGAAATATCTCCATCTGGTACCCTGAGATATGTAGCGCCCAATGGCCCCTGCATGAATGATGCCCTTTTTCAGAGAATAATCTTCCAACTCGGGGTACTGTTCCTGTTCAATGTTGTAGACTCCACCATCAAGCCCGATTTCCAGTGACTTTGAGAGATGTACTACAAGATTGGTTCTTACAGCGATAGAACCGGATGCAGCGTTGCTTCCAGTTCTGTTGCCATACCCTCCGGAAAGTGTAAAAGTGCTCATTCTGTCTGGAGAAACTCGAGGATTGATACCGGTGAGAATAAGAATCGATAGCATAACCCCTATCATACTGTCCTTTCAATTATAAAGACGTCCACAGTCTAAGTATATTAGTATTTTACTCTTGTTTCAGCATGAAGTCAAGGTTCCCATGTTCTCAGACCGCTTAAAATACCGGAGCAAATCCCGAGAAAGCTCTGTAGTTCCTTAGCACTAAAACCTTATTAAAACAGTGACTGTCTATGCGTATATACAATGGGTGCAGATTGATGGACATGGCGGGGGTTGCTAAAAGGCTATCTCAGCTTTCAGCAATGACTTAGATGCTACTAAAGAGTGGTGGAGGCGGCGGGATTCGAACCCGCGTCCGGTCACGGGGACTCGGCAGGCGCTACATGCATAGTCCGCCTTGTTTTTCTCGCCCTCCGGTTGGCTGCGGACCTCCGCCATCGGGCCAGTTCCCATTGATCTCGCCGATTCCCCCGGGAAACACGGGTTGGCGGCCAGTCTTCTGATCGACGCCCCTTCCAGGTCCGAAGACACAACCTGGAGGAACGACTGCCCATCTTGAGGGCAGCTGTCGCTATTTATGCGGCAATTATTTCTATTTCCACCTTTTTAACGAGGCCGGTGGAACCTCGGCATGCTCCTGCGGAATCACTTCCGTACCCGTCGAGACCAGTCGCCCCCACGTGGTTTGCGCATGGAATATATACAAATTGCTGTGAATATGGTTCCAGCTTGATTTCAGGCGGTGATTGTGCTATATGTAGCACTTATATTTGAAACAACAAGGGAGAAGATAATGTCCTGGAAGTGCGATATATGTGGTAAGGGCCCATCAGTGGGTAACCGGGTAAGTCACTCTGTCAAAAGAACCAAGCATGTGTTCAAGCCGAATCTTCAGACAGTTCACGCAATTGTAGACGGCAAGAGAAAGAAAATCAAGGCCTGCACAACCTGCATCAAAAGCGGCAGAGTTATCAAAGGCTAGACTTTGCGATAATGAATTAAAGGGGAAGCATTTGCTTCCCCTTTTTTCTTTTCTATTTTTTTATCTGTACTTTTGTAGTGAATCGTTTTACTCTGTTTCGGCGTTTCGCTCTTCTTCAGCGGCAAGGGCCATCTGGTACTCCCGGGCAAGCCTTGTGTAACCGAAACCCATGTTGAGAAATTCCCATGGAAGCTTTGTGTCCTGGTCTTTTTCCACGAACACAGTGTTCATGTCAAGACCGGCACGGTCGAAGGCAGTGTTCCAGCCAACCCCCTCCAGCTTGATCTCCAGAGCTTTTCCCACAGACTGGTTACCCCGGATAAGAAGAGCCTGTATAAGAGTGGCACGGGGATCAAAGCCTGTTATCTCCTGAACCTTTGTTTTTTTGAAGCTTTCTTTCAACTGCGCAAGATGCTCTCTTACTTCGCGAAGATTAGCCATGGCCGCCCACTGAAATGCCGTCCACGGTCTTGGGATGAATTGATCTATCCTTACTGACACCGGGAGTTTTGTTATCTCAGTAATTGTCTTTACAAAATCAACTATGGCAACCCTGTCTGCGTCATTTTCGAATGGAACTCCAAGCTGAATGCATATCTGTATCTTCTTAACTGAAGCCGGGGCATTCTTTATTTTCTGGAAGTAGTATTCGTTGGTTCTGAACTTGCCAATAACTTTCCTGAGGCTTTCGCTGCCTGTTTCCGGCACGAGAACAAGGGTATCCGCGTCAAGAATACTCTGCAGTTCCTCGGCAAGCTCAGGAGATTCCTTCATGTGTGAACTTACCCTGGCCTTCAGATGGTTCTTCTCTGCTATGGACATCAGCTGGTCAAGCTCGTCGTGGCTGTCCGGTGTACAGGCGGCGTAAACGAGAGAAGTATTCTCAGGAATTTTGCCTATTTTAACTTCCAGGTCTTCGGCGCGCTGCTCTCTGTATGGAAGCAGAAGATACCCGGCCATGCAGAAGCGGCAGTTATAGGGACAGCCTCTTGCAATTTCAAGGATGTATGTGTCTGGAAGCGTGGACTGGGCTGAGATGGTGTTTGTTAAGGCACCAATGCTTTCAGAACTGGCCCACTGACGCATTATTGAGTATTGAGGACTGGCACCGTGAACTGCAGGCACATACAGCCCTGGAAGCATTGCAAGCCCCGCCAGTATCTCCGACTTGGGTCGTCTTCTTGAACCGAGGCTCTTGATTATATCAAGCACAGGACCCAGAGTGGGTTCTGTTTCGCCGATAATAAATGCATCGAAGAACAGGCTCATGGGGATTGGGTTTGCCGTAACACTTAAACCGGTGGCCAGGAGAATAGGCCATTTGTGCTCGCGCTGGTTGTTTCTGAAAGTAATATCAGAAAGTTCCATCATCTGAAGAGCCGGAAACCAGTCTGTTTCAGAAGGCATGAGAAACACAAGAAGATCAGAGTCCTTTATAGATTTACCTGTGTCAAGAGCTTCGACTGGTTTGTGCTGCCTTTTCCTCCAGTTGTACTCGTCTTTCTCAGGTAAAAAAGCTCTGGCACACACTGTGTCTGGCCATGTGGAAAGCTGCTTATACAACCTGTGAAAAGCGAGATGCCCCATTGCCTGGGTGTACTCCCGGGGGAATGCTACCAGAGTTTCAAATACACCTACAGAATTTGGTGATGAGAGCCTTCTCTCAGCCTCCAGAAGCTGGCATCTTCGTTCATCATACTTAGCTCCAGCCGATTTTCGACTCATAGAATCCCTGCTCCCCCTTAAAATATTGAGCAGGAATATACCATACAAATGAAACGCAAACAAATATTACCATTTTATATGCAGTTATATCTAGTCAATATCTCTCTGCAGGAATGTGGGAATTTCCACATCACTGGTGCTCATGTTACCGGGACTGGCTGTGGTATACGACCTCTGCAGGTTTTCTGTACCCCTTCTTTCCGCACTGAATGGAAATGATGTGTGTTTCCTCTGCATAGGCAGCTCTTCCGGCTGTGTGTCATCAGACTGTCCGAAGCCTGTTGCTATCACTGTAACCTTAACCTCATCACCCATACCCTCACCTATGCTTCTTCCTATCCGAATCTCAACCATGTCTCCGACCACATCAGAAATAATCTTCAGAGCTTTGCTGAATTCATTGAACTTCAGCTGCTGGGAAGAATGTATGTTTACAAGAACTTCACGGGCACCTTCAATTGAAATATTATCGAGCAACTGATTGGAGATAGCCTGACGGGCTGCTTCCTCTGCCCTGTCTGGACCGGTGGCCACACCGGTACCCATCATTGCGCCACCTCCGCTGGCAATTACCCTTCTGATATCTTCAAAGTCAAGATTGATCTCACCGGGGCAGGAAATAATGCTGCTTATTCCTTCAACTGCGTTGGAAAGAACTCCGTTTGCAACGCCCATGGCCTCGTCAAAGGTGGCATTCTCGTCCACCACACTCATAAGCCTGTCATTGGGTATTACAATCAGTGTGTCCAGCACGGTTTTCAGCCTCTGTATACCGTCTTCTGCACGCTTGGCTCTTATTGCGCCTTCAGTACCGAATGGAAGGGTAACAACACCTACTGTAATAATTCCGTTGTCCTTTGCTATCCTGGCAATGATCGGTGATGCTCCAGTCCCGGTTCCACCACCCATGCCTGCAGTGATGAACAGAATATCCGCACCTCTCATCAGGTCCTCAATGTCGTTAACACTTTCCTCTGCAGCCTGTTCTCCCAGTTCCTGATTGCCGCCTGTTCCCCGGTTTCTTGTTACCCTTCCACCTATCAGCAGCTGCTCAGTCGCCAGGCAGCCTTTGAAATCCTGCTGATCGGTGTTCACCGCTACATACTCTACACCGGAGATCCCATCGCGTATCATTCTGGTTATGGCATTGCAGCCACAACCGCCAACTCCCACCACCAGAATCCGGATATTCCCGGTGAGATCTTCTCCCACCTCTCTGATGTCGAATACAGCTGCCATGTTATCTCCTTACTTCAGTTTATTGAAAAATTTACTTACTTTTTTTGCAAAATCCCTGTATCCAACCGGTTCCTTTTTTCCCAGCCCGACACGCCTCAGCTCAAGCCCGTGTTTTACCAGTCCAATTGCCGTCGCCATTTCAGGCTCATTTGCGACTTTGCTTACAGATTTAACTGCCCGTGGAATTCCAGGCTCTACCTGATGTCCGGTAATTACCGACGCTGCCTCAATGATGCCGTTCATACGGGCTGCACCACCGGTTATCACAATACCACCGGTGAGATTTGACTGACCTACTCCAGAAGCAGCGATCTCTTCTGCAGCAAAGTTGAATATTTCCTCGATCCTCTGTGCCGCAAGCTGTGTAAGTAGCGGAAGCGCCACTGAGACAGAGCCTCTTCCTCCAACTTTTCTTACAGACAAGGTGCTCTTCTCGGCAAACTGATTGATGGCCGCCACCTTCTCGATCTTGAGTTTTTCCGCATCGTTCCTGGAGATACCGAGACTCTGTATGTCTGTTGTAATTCTGTCTCCACCCATGGAGAACGAGGACAGGTGAACAGGTGCTCCACCTCTGTACACAACCAGATCGGTGTTCGCAGAACCGATATCAACAACCACCGTTCCTACCTGTTTCTCATCACGGTTAAGCACAGCCGATGCGCTGGCTACAGCAGACGGAATAACCGCTTCAACTGCGATACCTGCATTCTGCACAACTGTTCTGAGGTTCTCCGCGGCGATTTTGTCTGCGTAAATTGTGTAGACTCTAGCCTCTACCGAAACTGATTTCAAGCCCACTGGAGGGTCAGGAAGCTGGGAGAATCCCCCAAAGGAATAGTCTCGAACCGTTCTTTCAAGAACCTCACAACCAGAGGGGAGAGTGATGTTCCCGGCGTTTTCTTCCACTTTTTTTATGTGCTCATCTGTTATCTCTTCAGGGTATTCTGATTTGCCATCACCTATCTGCATAGCAGACGAGGAAAGAATGCCCCTGACATGAAGCCCTGTGATGTTGACAAATGCCGAATCAACTTCAAGACCACACATTTCCTCTGCTTCCTCCACAGCCTTCTGAATTGCCTCTCCGGCTATGGCAGCGTTTACCAGAACGCCCTGACGGATATGCCCTGTACATGGAGCAATCCCCACACCGGCGATCTCCAGCTCTGAGTTCTCGTGCTGTATGGCTATTACACATCTCACACCGGAGCAGCCTATATCTATCCCTGCAATAGTATTGTTTTCCATCATGTTTCCTCCGAAGATCTCATCACAGCCTGATGGCTGAATCTGAGGTCTACCTCATCTATCTGTTCTGGAACTATTGTGCTTACCGTGCGCCAGTTACGCCAGTTTTCCAACGCCCTGTCAGGATCTATTACTATCCGTATTCCATTCTGCGTTACAACAATTGAACTGTTTCTTACCTGAACGGACAAAGAACGCTCGAACTGGTATTTCGAAAACAGATTGATAGCGGAAGCAATCACGCTGCTGTCCGGCGATTCAACAATTGTTATCACCGGAAGCTCGCTGTTGATCCAGCCTGCAGGAAGAAGTTCCCCCCGAAGGGTAACAGGAACCTGAATAAATCCGTAGTCAAGCACGAAAGCGGGTTTTCCAGTGGTAAATGTTACAACAATTGTTTCGGGATACTGTATACTCACCGTGACAGAATCAACACCGGGCAGATTCTGCATTTCCGACCTCAGAGAATCCGTATTCAGTTTTAGAAGAGACACACCGAAGTAGGGCCTCAACACCTCGGCAATACCAGCGGAATCAACCATACATGAATTGTCTATTCTGACTCTGGTAAGGTTGATGCGGTTGTTTCTCTCTGCCCACCTGACACCGAGCAGAAGCAGTACAGCTACAACCACAGCCACCGAGGTAAAAAGCAGCAGTTTTTTCACTGGTTTACCTCCTGCAGTATCTTTCTTGCCTCTGCATCCACAGAGCCGGCTCCCATGAAAACAAGTATTCCACCCTCTGCAGCTCTGACAATACTTTCCAGCTGATCCATGGAAATACTCTCACACCGTGCCCCGCTTCCTGTCGCGGCAGTGCACACCAGGGAGCTGTCTACGCCGGGAATGGACTCTTCCCTTGCCTTGTAAACAGGCAGCACATACGAACGGTCTGCAATTCTGAGAGCGGTTCCCATCTCCCTGTACAGAAGTGATGTTCTCGACGGAAGGTGAGGCTGGAACACAACAGTTACAGGGCCATCGGAATGTTTTTTTACAGAACTGAGCGCAGCGGCTATCTCATCTGGATGGTGGGCGTAGTCACTTACAATCACTGTGTTTTTGTAATTGCCTATTTTCTCGAGCCTTCTTGATACACCTGGCCATCCTGAAAGAGCTTCTATGGCCCTGGCCGGTTCCACGCCGCACGCCATTGACAGGGCAACTGCCACCTGGGCATTCCTTACGTTATGCACACCCGGAGCTGGCAAAAACCCGTTGCAGCCAAACAATCTGTACTTTTCTCCCCATCCTCTGTAACTGCCCATTTTTGCATCTATGTCTCCACCTGGGCCGCTTGTAAGTATTTTCCTGCCTATACGCTCCGCCCAGAATCCCAGTCCGGGTTTCTCCATTGGGACAATCACGGTACCCCCTGGAAGAACTGACTCAAGAAATACCTGAAAAGCCCATTCAAGTGCTTCAGGAGAACCGTAACACTCAAGGTGCTCCAGAGCAAAACTGGTGACGGCGGCATGGGATGGGGTAAGGCGGAGGAAAGTTCTGTCGAACTCATCGGATTCTACAATGGCAAGTTCTCCTCCGGGTCTGAAGTTGCCGTTCCAGCTTTTCACATTTCCGCCTACGAAAACTGTGGGGTTAAGACCTTCTTCCTGTGTGATCCACCCCAGCATTGATGTCGTTGTTGTTTTTCCGTGGGCTCCGGCAATTGAAACAACCCGGTGGGAAGATGCAAGCTCAGCAAGAGCCTCGCTGCGTCGCAGAACTGGAATTCCCATTTGCTTTGCCTTTGCAATTTCTTCGTTGTCGGAAGCAACAGCGGCAGAAAAAACAAGTTGCTGTATCCCTTTGAGATGACCGGCTGAATGACCGGTTTCCACGGCAATTCCAATATCTGCCAGAGAGACCAGTTTGTCCTGCGACGGAGCTCCGTCACACCCGGATACATTGTGTCCAAGGGCTTTGTACCACCCGGCGAGAGCACTCATTCCTGATCCGCAGATTCCCATGATATGAACATTCATTGCGTCATCTCCCTGAGGTGGGAAACGATACTGAGCGCCGGATCAGAGGGGAACACAGAACTCATAGCCTGTGACATTTTCTGCAGTCTGTCTTTATCTGCCGCAAGATTGACAGCAGTCTGCACAAAGCCTGAAGACTTTGCACTCTGCTGCTCTACAGACAGAGCGGCACCTTTGCCTGCAACTGCTTCCGCATTTGCGGTCTGGTGATCTTCCGCGGCAAACGGATAGGGAACAAGCATTGCAGGAAGTCCGAAGTGTGCCAGCTCAGCAATGGTCTGCCCTCCTGCCCTTGCTACAACAAGATCCGCTGCGGAATACCACACAGAAAGATCGTGAACAAATGAATCGATTTTTATACCGGTAAGATGGCCAGCTTTTTTCATAACTCTGCTGTAGTCTCTCTCGCCTGCCTGAAGAAGAACAAACACATCTTCCGTAGCAGTCTCCAGCGCAAGATCGTTGATGGCAGACGCACCCTGACTGCCGCCGAGGAAAAGAATCACAGAACTGTTTTCAGGTATTCCCAGAGTTTTAACAGCATCAGGGACCCTCTTCAGTTTATCTGAAACCGGGGTGCCAGTGTAAAACACTTCGCAGTGCAGCCCCTTCTCCCCGCCTGGCAGCCCGGTAAAGGCCATTTTGCAGAACCTGGATGCTATTCTGTTGCTTTTTCCTGGAACAGCGTTGCTGTCAAACAGTGCAGCAGGTATTCCAAGAGACCTTGCCGCGGCAACAGCGAAGAAAGATGAATATCCGCCTGTTCCAAGCACAGCATCGACACCTGTAGATTTCAAAAGAGATCTTGCGGAGAAAAATGACTTTGTGGCAGTAAATGGAAGAAGCATTCTCCGGCCTTTGTCTACTCTGGGCGGATTCATTACGGAAACGTTTTCAATACCCGCGTACATAAGTGTGTCAACGGGCCTTGGAGTACACACGTAGGAAACCCTGAAATATTCCGATGCGGCCTGTCCCACGGCAATCGCCGGAGTTATGTGTCCTCCTGTTCCTCCGCCTGCAATAAGAAGGTGTTTCCTGCTCACGAGGAGGACCTCCTTGATATTCCGAGAACCGTTCCTATGCTGATCAGACTTACCATCATCGACGTTCCGCCCCAGGAGATCAGAGGAAGTGGCATTCCTGTAACAGGGATCACTCCACTGTTCACCAGTGTGTGTATCATCACCCCGGTGATAAGAATCGCGGTAACCCCTCCGCCGACAACAGCCCCGAAAGAACTGCTGGCACTTTTTGACATCCACAGTGCTGAGCTGAACAGCAGGAAGAAAAGCATCATAACAGCTGTGGTTCCAAGGAAACCCGATTCCTCCCCGATTACTGCCAGTATAAAATCCGTGTAAGCTTCAGGTAGAAATCCACGCTTCTGGCGGCTCTGCCCCAGCCCTCTGCCGGAAAAGCCGCCGCTTCCAAGGGCAATCCTCGCCTGCAGAGTCTGGTAATTGTCATCCAGCTCCATACTGTCCCCCTGCAGAGAGGCTTTTATCCTGTTCAGCTGATAGTCATCTCTTACAAGTACAGCCCCTGCCCCGAGAAGCAGCAGTGCACCCATCAGGATCAGAAGATGGGAAAACTTCGCCCCGGCCACGAACAGAACGATGAGCATCACGAACAGGGTAAAGGCCGTGCCTGACAGATCAGGCTGAAACATGGTGAGCACACTGGGAAGAAGTGCAAGAGAAGCGATGACAAAGACGCCTTTGAATGTTCTGATATCCACCGTTCCGTTTGAAATAAGCAGTGCTGATACAAGAACAAAGCCAAATCTCATGAAGTCGGACGGAAGAATCCTGATACCTAGATCCAGCCACCGCACAGAGCCGTTTATACGCGGTGCATACTGTGTTTCCTTGAAAACAAGTGTTGCAACTATTGCCAGAAGACTCAGGATATACACCGGCAGGGCAATTCGTTTGAAAAATGTACCGGATCTGAAAGACAGAACCACACAGGCCGCAATGCCAAATACTATTCTGATCAGGTGATTCCTGAGGTATGTGGCATCAGAGTTTGTATCTCTGAGAGAATAGAATGAACTGGCTGTTCCAACTGCAAGAATTCCAACTACAAGAATCACAACAGTTGTTCCTATAAGCAGTTTCCGGGCCATGGCTGTGCTGTCTGTCATTTCAGTGCCTGCACTATTCTTCTGAAATGCTCACCGCGTTCTTCAAAATTACTGTACTGATCAAAACTGGCGCATCCTGGTGAAAGAAGAACGATGTCGTTGTTCTTCGCCTGCGATAACACGGATTCCACTGCCTGGTCCAGATTGTTCACAATAGAAACCGGGACACTCCCGTGCCACTGACCGGCAAGACTCTGCGCTCCGGATCCGAATAGAACAACAGCTTTTACTTTGTGTGTCAGCAATTCGTTAAGAACCGAATAGTCGCTGTTCTTCTGTTTTCCTCCGGCGATAAGAATTACCTTTTCATCAAAGCTCTCCAGTGCCACCTTCAGTGAGTCAACATTTGTTGACTTGGAATCGTTGAACCATACAAGACCGGCAGCAGTACCAAGGGGCTCGATACGGTGGGGTACTCCGGGAAAATCCGTAAGCCCCGGCACGAGCTTTTCAACAGATATTCCACTGGATGCCCCCATACAGATAACTGCCAGAGCATTCGCGGTGTTGTGCCTTCCACGGAGGGCAAGCTCCCTGGAATGCATCACTTCCCTTGTTCCCGACTCATCTCTGTAGAGCAGCATCCCGTCTGAATCCATCCATGCGCCCAGCGGCACTTCCCGCTCCAGGGAAAAATACATCTGCCTTGCGTTTGAAATATTCCTGTACCTGTCAAGAAGAGGATCATCGTAGTTGAGAACCGCTGTGTCGTCTGCTCCCTGATTCTGAAACACCCGTGCCTTTGCCCTGCCGTAGTTCTGCATTGTTCCATGTCTGGCCAGATGGTCCGGAGTGAGGTTCAGAACAACAGCTGAAGATGCCTTGAGACTGTGTATGGTTTCCAGCTGGTAACTGCTGAGTTCAAGCACGAAAACCGGACACGCAGGATTATCCAGAACCGCATCGCAGAACGCGTATCCCATGTTGCCTGCAGCCACTGCTTCCGCATCTGCTGCCGACATGTTTATCGTGTGACTGAGCCACATGACAGTTGTTGTTTTTCCATTTGAACCGGTAACCGCGAGAACAGCTGAGGAGGTATTTCTCAACGCCAGTTCTACCTCACCGATAACCGGGATACTCAGCTTCTCCGCCTGTTTGACAATTGGAGCTGTCAACGGGACACCGGGACTCAAAACCAGCAGAGAGATACCGGACAGGTCATCACTGGAAAAATCGCCAAACACAGTCTGGCTCATGTGTCTGGTTGCGTGAGCGGATTCCAGGCTGTCAAAGCCTGTAACCGTGTATCCGCAGTGTGCGAGCATTCTGGCCGCCGCCGCACCGCTGCGACCTGTTCCAACTATACCTGCTGTCTTTCCCGACCCGTTCATCCGGTTCATTTCCTTTACAGCCTACCTTATCTTGAAAGTGCTCAGTGCCAGCAGTGCGAGAATCACCGCAATAATCCAGAATCGCACAACAACCTTGCTTTCAGGCCACCCCAGAAGTTCAAAATGGTGATGAATAGGTGCCATTCTAAACACACGTTTTCCTGTTCTTTTAAAATGCCCCACCTGTATCATTACGCTGAGAGCCTCTGCCACGAACACACCCCCAACGAGCACAAGCAGCAGTTCACTTCTCGTAACAACCGCCATTGACCCGATTGCTCCCCCAAGGGCAAGAGATCCCGTGTCGCCCATGAAAACCTCGGCGGGATTGGAATTGTACCAGAGAAAACCAAGACAGGCACCAACGGCGGCTCCAGCAAACACAAACACCTCACCGACTCCCGGAAGGTGAGAGAACTGCAGGTAACTGGCGAAATTAGCATGACCCAGAAAGTAGGCCAAAGCACCGAATGTGAGGATTGAAATCATACTCACACCTGTTGCAAGCCCGTCCAGACCATCGGTGAGATTCACAGCGTTAGATGTTCCAGCCAGCACAAGAACCACAAGCAGGATGTAGAAAATACCCAGATTCAACCTCACGCTCTTTATAAACGGCATTGTGGTTTCAGTTGATCTGATGGTAATTTCCTGTGACTGGTCATCAAGGTTCACAGTTCTCACAGAGGGAATGAGATCCAATTCAAGCTCGGAATCCGCATGCTGGGGAGGTGTGAGCATAAGCCATATTCCAACCAGAATTCCCAGAGCAACCTGACCTGCAAGCTTGTACCTGCCTATAAGCCCCTTCGGAGAGTGTCTGATTACCTTCAGGTAGTCGTCGAGGAGTCCGATAAGCCCCATCCACACTGTGGAGACAAGAACCACAAGAAGCGCTGTGCTGTTGAGACGGCCCCACAGAAGAACAGGCACCAGAAGCGACACAATTATTATCAACCCGCCCATGGTAGGTGTACCCTGCTTTTTCAGATGGCTGGAGGGTCCGTCTGACCTCACTTCCTGCCCGATCTGATGGGCATGAAGGTAGTGTATTATTCTTCCCCCGAACAAAAAACTGAGAAGCATGGCAGTGAGAGTGGCTCCTGCGGCACGGAATGTAATGTACCCGAAGAGATTGAAAAATGCTGAGGCCTCTCTGAATGGATACAGCAGCCAGTAAAACATCAGGTCCCCTCCCTTCGCAGTTCCTGAACCAGCATTCCAAGTTTTATTGTATTGCTGCCTTTAACCAGAATCGTGGAACCCGGTTTCGCCAGTTTTCTCAAAATCTCCAGGGCTTCATGCCAGTCTTCGGCAATCTGTGCATTGAGTGTTGTTCCAGCCGCCATTGCCCGGGTGTACTGCTGACCCACAAGAACCACCAGATCGAACCCGGATTCCTCAACTTTACGCAGAATCGCAAGGTGGCTCTGTGCAGAGTTTTCACCCAGTTCAAGCATGTCTCCCAGAACCGCGACAAGCGGCTTTTCATGCAGCTGGACGGTGGAATCGATGCACGCAGCAGTTGATTCCGGATTTGCATTGTAGCTCTCATCAACAACGGTATATTTTCCGGTGTGAAAAACTGCACCTCTTCCAGCTCCAGGGCGGAGTTCCGATATAGCCTGTGCAGATTCCACAGGGTCAGCACCAAGTCTCTGGGCCGCGGCAATGGCAGCAACGGCATTCTGCATGTTGTGTTCTCCACCGTACTCAAGAGCCAGATCAATACCCCATGGCATTGCTCTACCATTGTCGAGGTAGCAGTCTCCACTGGCACCGTGGGTAATTATCTCAAGACCCATGTGCTCTGCCTCCTTCAGAAGAATTTCCTCCCCTGAAGGAATTACAGCCACACCACCTGGCTCTGTGCAGTGTAGAAGCTCTGCTTTGGCTCTTGCAATTCTGTCTCTGGTTCCAAAATATTCAATGTGTGCGGTACCTATGTTTGTTACAAGAGTCAGGTTTGGTCTGGAGACCCACCCAAGCCGGAGAAGCTCACCGGCGTGGTTCATTCCCATCTCCAGAACCAGCATTTCCATGTTTTCCGGGGTGTTGAGCAGTGTGATGGGAAGCCCCAGATGGTTGTTCAGATTTCCCTTTGTCTGCCATGTTCTGAACCTTGTGGAAAGTGCCGCCGCAAGCATTTTTCTTGTGGTTGTTTTTCCACTTGAGCCGGTGATACCAACAACCGGATACCCTATGCAGTCCCGTGCCCAGGCTCCAGCCTCCATAAGAGCTTCCTCTACGCTGTCCACCTCCAGAATCGGCCCTGTAAATCCGTCTCTGGACACCACAGCAGCTCCACCGGCGCCAAGAACATCTATCACATAGTTGTGTCCGTCTGTATTTTTTCCGGAGAGTGCGAAGAACAGAGAAGCCGGCCCTGCACTGCGGGAATCAATGGTAACCCGGTTAAAACTGTATTCCCCGGGAGTCGGGCACCCGAGCCTTGCTGAAAGAGAAATCAGAGAGCGCATCTGTACCCCCTGCCGGTAAGCGCATTCCTGGCCTGTTCTCTGTCGTCAAAGTGAATTTTCTCTGTACCCAGTATCTGGTAGTCCTCGTGCCCTTTACCGGCTATAATCAGCACATCGCCTGCAGAGGCTGCATTAACAGCCATTGTTATGGCTTCTGCTCTGTTCTCCTTAACTATAGGAGAGAACTCAGCGCCGATCCCTGTAAGTATTTCCTGTATAATGGAGTGCGGATCCTCAGTTCTGGGATTGTCGCTGGTGACAAACACAGTGTCAGCAATTTCAGCAGCAATTCTTCCCATTATCGGACGCTTTCCACTGTCTCTGTCTCCTCCACAACCGAAAACAACAATGAGCCTGTTCTCTGCGATAACAGACCCCTGTTTCAGAACCCGCTCCAGGGCATCCGGTGTGTGGGCGTAGTCCACGGCAACCAGGAACTCCTGACCGCAGTCTACCCTTTCCATCCTTCCGGGAACTCCGGGGAATGAACCTGCTGCCCTGACAGCGTCACTGGCGGAAATACCAAGCTGAACTGCTGCTGCAATGGCCCCTGCCGCGTTGTAGATGTTGAATCTTCCAGGGGCTTTGATCTTTGCACAGAATTCACCTTCTGGAGTACGAAGCACAAACGATGAGCCGGACAGGCCAACCTTGATCTCTGAAATTCTGTATGTATCTTCCTGCCGTTCTCCGAATGTTATGGCCTCAGGCACATCCGGCCAGTCAGGGGCGTAGGTTCCAACAATTGTTACTCCGGAATTCTTGTTCAGGGAAAACAGCTTTTTCTTTGTGTTCAGATAGTCTTTCATTGTGGGGTGAAAATCCAGGTGATCCTGTGAGATATTGGTAAACAGGGTCACATCAAACCTCACACTGCTTACACGGTCAAGTGCAAGCGCATGGCTGGAAACTTCCATAACACAAGCTTTGTCTCCAGACACAACCATTTCTCTCATGTAAGCGGCAACTTCGAGCGAATCCGGTGTGGTAACAGAAGCGGGAATACTTTTTCCCCCTGCTATGTGACCCACAGTCCCCATAATTCCAGTTTGAATTCCGCTGCCTTCCAAAATCCATCGAAGGATATGGGCAGTACTTGTTTTCCCGTTTGTACCGGTAATACCAACAGTAGCAAGTTCATTCCAGGGAGTGCGGTAGAAATTCGCCGATACCAGAGCCAGAAGACTTCTGTTGTTTCCGGAACTGTTCACAACCACAGAGGAGGAGGTGGTGTCGCTCACCGGGTGTTCAGTTATCACCACTGATGCCCCGGCTGCCAGGGCTCTTTCCAGGTAATCATGACCGTCGCTTGAAAAACCTGTTATGGCCACAAAAACAAACCCCGGCATTACTTTTCTTGAATCGTATGCAATACCGTTGATTTCCAAGTCTGAAAGCCCGGGGGAAAGTTGAATCTGTGTACCTTCAAGCAGATGTTTCAGCTTCACAGTAAGCCCCCTGCAGCCACAACCATTTCACCTGCGTGCCGGGGCTGACCAAGGGCTATCTCAGGTGATGTCGACAGTATTCTCGAAACTATTCTCTCGAACACAGGAGCTGCCAGAACACTGCCCCACCGGTACTGGTAATCGGGCATATCGAAGACTACAACCGCAACAAGTCCGGGATTGTCCGCCGGGACCATGCCTGCAAAAGCTGACAGATACCCATCCTGTACAAGCCGCTCTGCCGTGCCGGTTTTTCCGGCAACGGTAACGCCAGGTACCTGGGCACTCTGGCCTGTTCCATCGGTAACAACTGAAGTGAGAACCTGCCTTACCTGTGCAGCCGTTTCCTGAGAAATGATCCTGTGAGCCGGTGACTCCGCCAGCGGCCGGAGCAGCCCGCCCTCTCCTGTGGATTCTATTAGTCTGGGGCGGTAAAGAAGCCCGCCATTGGCAATGGCTCCATAAGCCATGGCCAGCTGCAGCGGTGTTGCAGATACCTCCTGACCTATGGCAAGATTCGCCTTTGAAAGGGCTGACCAGTTACGAAGATCGGTTATCAACCCGCTCTGCTCGCTTGGGAATTCAACCCTGGTCTTACTGCCGAAACCGAAACTCCTGCAGTACTCGTAAAACACAGAGTCCGGTATTGTTGATGCCAGCTGAATTGTTCCCACATTGCTGGATCTGGCGATGACCCCAGTCAGGTCTAGAACTTCCCCTATGGGATGGCTGTCACCGATTCTGTAACCGCTGATTTCAATGTAACTCCCTCTGCAGTCAAACGAGTCGGAAAGAGACACAGTGCCAGCATCCAGCGCGGCGGAAAGTGTTACAGCCTTGAACACGGAACCGGGCTCTGTGGAGCTCTGAATACAGTGATTCATGGCCAGCGAGCCGTTTTCATTGAACACCGGGTAACTGGCCATGGCAAGAATGTCTCCGTTGACAGGGTTGATGATAACCGCGGCTCCCCAGCTTGACCCGGATACTTCAACTGCAAGTTCAAGTTCTTCCTGAGCAATCTCCTGATATCTGGAATCTATAGTCAGGTACAGATCTTTCCCGTTCACAGGCGCAACATTGGCTGCGGTTGCGTCGAAGGCACTGAACTCTCCCCATGAACATGTTTGATAATAGCTTACACCATCTGTTCCCTCAAGAAAATCTTCCATGTAGTATTCAAGTCCCTGGGATACATTTTCATTGTAGGTGCCGATTACTGGTGTTATCGATTCAGCCATGGGATAAACTCTTCTTGTTACAAAACTGCAGTCTGTATGCTCTGGAACAGAATTGATTATCTGCGACGCAAACTCCCAGGGAACATTGTCTGCAATTACAGTGTAGCCTGAGCCTCTCTGCATGGGAACTGAGTATCGGGAGTATTCACCGAGAAGCATGATAAGAGAATCGACCTCCGCTGTTTTTTCATCAGGCACCTGAGGCCAGAAAACAGAAAATGTCGCTTCTGTAACATTTCCGGCAAGCAGATAGCCGTTTTTATCGTAAATGTCTCCCCGCCTGGCCTGTACGCTTACCTGTTTTGTCTGCTGCTGCTCCGCCCTCTGCAGATACTCGTCGTGATGCATTATCTGTATACCTGCCATCTTGGATACAGACAGAACTACAAACACACCACTCAGTACGATAAGAAAGCTGAGGCGGGCGGATACTCTTTCCATATCAGATGCCGCCGCCCTCATTCGGTGACCTCCAGAAGCACAAAGCTCTCAAGGGGAAGAGGAGTCAGGCCAAGTCTTGTTCCCAGTTCGCAGAGACGGCCGGGGGCTTCAAGCCCGGCGATTCTTGAAACCAGAGTCTGCCGTGTACTTTTCAAACTGTCGTTGGCTGCCGAAACAACGGCCAGCTCTATTGATGCCGTTACATAGACATTCCGGACAATAAGCTGTGCCACGGAAAAAACAATAACGCCCACTGCCCCGATAAGCAGAAACTGCCGCACGAAAGGGTTCACAACCGCACCCCCAGCCTGAGCCTGGCACTTCGGGCTCTGGAGTTGATTCTCTTTTCCGCAGGAGTGGGCAACACCCACGGGGGATCGAACTGCCGGAAGTACTCCGAATCTCTGAAGTGCAGTTTTACAAGCCTGTCTTCAAGTGAATGAAATGTCAGAACTGCTATTCTGCATCCGGGTTTTGTCCAGTGATGCATATCGAAGAGCAGCTTTTCAAGATGCTGAAGCTCATCATTTACCATGATCCGGATTGCCTGAAACACCCGCGCGAGGGGCTTCACCGGGTTACCTCGAACTGCAGAGCGTACAGCATCGGCAAGATCATCTGTGGTGGCAAGCTTTCTGTTGCGTTTGATTGCCCGGGCAATGGAGCGGGAACGGCCCTCTTCTCCGTAGCGGTAAATTACATCTGCAATCTGTTTTTCTGTTCTGGAACGCAGCAT